>Ga0315281_10003506_pt1 | contig 22939 bp, 17 predicted proteins | sample YL17G07_0_MG_FD_204540 | JGI IMG/M metagenome (GOLD analysis project Ga0315281, IMG submission 204540) | Sediment microbial communities from Yellowstone Lake, YNP, Wyoming, USA - YL17G07_0 | ecosystem: Environmental > Aquatic > Freshwater > Lake > Sediment | place: USA: Wyoming | collected... | reverse complement strand
GCCGGCAGGGCCGAGGACTACGACTCGTACCTGCAGCGGGAGAAGCAACACCCGAACCCGGGCGGTGGAGTTTGAGCGCGGGGCAGGTGGGACCGATGGGCGTGCTCACCTCGCTCTACCGCCAGCGGGGCCTTGTCGCGGTGCTGGTGGCCCGCGACCTCAAGGCGCGCTACCGCGGCACGTTCCTCGGCTACCTGTGGTCGTTGCTCAACCCCCTGCTCCTGCTCGCGGTCTACACCGCGGTCTTCACCTTCGTGATCCCCGCGCGGGTGCCGGGCGCGGTGCCCTATCCGCTGTTCCTTTTCGCGGGGTTGTTGCCGTGGCTTTTCGGGTCGGGGACGCTGCTCGACGCAGCGGTGGTGCTGCCGGACAACGGGCCGCTGCTGAAGAAGGTCGTGTGTGCGCCCGAGGTGTTCCCGGCGGTGACCGTACTCTCCCACCTCGTCCACCACCTGCTCGCGCTGCCGGTGCTGCTGGCCGCCACCGCGGTGGCAGCCGGGTTCGGCCTCGTGCGGTTTCCCTGGACGGTGGTTCTGTTGCCCTTTGCACTCCTGTTGTGGGTGGTCGCGGCGGCCGGGGTGAGCCTGGCGGTCGCCGCCCTCGCGGTGCACTTCCGCGACCTCAAGGACCTGCTCCACAACCTGCTCAACCTCTTCTTCTTCGCCACCCCCATCATCTACACCCTGGACATGATCCCGGTGCGCGCGCTGCGGCGGGTGATCCTGGCAAACCCCGTGACGCCGCTGATCCAGGTGTACCGGGACGTTGTGCTGCTTGGCCGCGTGCCCTCCGTGCTCACGTGGGCGTGGGCTTCTGCCGTCGCGCTCGTGTGCTGGGTGGTCGGGGCGTGGATCTTCTCGCGTCTGCGCGAGACGATCGCGGAGACCGTGTGAGCGCGCCGAGCGCGGTCCGTCTCACTGGCGTCTCGAAGCGCTACCCCTTGCTGACGCGGCGCGGGCGCCTGCACTCCCTGAAAGGCGCCCTGCTGCGGGGCGACCTCTGGCGCCTGCAGCAGGAGCGTGATGGGTTTCTGGCGCTCTCGGGCGTGGATCTCGAGGTGAGACAGGGTGAGACGGCGGCGGTGATCGGCCCCAACGGCTCCGGCAAGTCCACGCTGCTCAAGCTGGTCGCTGGGATCCTGCGGCCAACGCAGGGGCGCGTCGAGGTGAACGGCCGGGTGACCGCGCTGATCGAGCTTGGGGCCGGGTTTCACCCCGAGATCTCGGGTCGGGACAACGCGATCGTCAACGGCATGATGCTCGGGCTCTCGCGGGCCGAAATTCTGCACCGCCTCCCGGGTATCGTCGAGTTCTCCGGCATCGGCGACTTCATCGAGCAACCCGTCAAGACCTACTCCTCCGGCATGTACGTGAGGCTCGGGTTCTCGGTGGCCGTGGCGGCGCAGCCGGACGTGCTGGTAGTGGACGAGATCCTTGCTGTCGGGGACGAGGTCTTCGCCCACCGCTGCCTCGACCGGATCGCGAGGCTGCAGCGTTCCGGAACCGCGATCCTCTTGGTGAGCCACGACCTGGGCCTGGTCGAGAAGCTCGCCCACCACGCCCTCTACCTGCGGCAGGGCAGGCCGGTACTCGTCGGGCCTGCGGGCGCGGTCGTGTCGCGCTACCGCTCCGACGTTGCGAGTGAGGAAGCCGGCGTACAGGTGGCGAGCGGCAACGCGCGGCGCTGGGGCAACGGAGCGGTGAGCCTTGATGGCGTGGAGATCTTGGACGCCGGCGGCCGGCCGGTGCGGTTGCTCTCGAGCGGCGAGGCGGCGGCGATCCGGATCGCCTACACCGCGCGGGTGTCCCAGGAGGACTTCGTCTTCGGCGTGTCCATTCACCGCGAGGATGGCTCGCACGTCTTCGGCACCAACACGGAGCTGGACGGCTGGCGGCCGGCGCGCCTCGCTGGCGTGGGCGAGATGGTGCTCGAGTTTCCCCGTCTCGAGCTCACCCCGGGGCGCTACGTGGTGGATGCCGCCGTGCACAGCAGGGCCGGCCTGGCCTACGACTACGCCTGCGAGGTGACCTCGTTCACGGTGAGCGCGCCGGTGGGGTGGCTGGGGTGCTACGCCCCCCGTCACGAGTGGCGGCCGCGCGGTCCCGCGATGCTCCCGCCCGCCGGCTGAGCCCCGCCACGAGCAGCAGCAGGATCGGGCCGATGAGGCCCACGCGGTAGGGCGTCGGGTCGAGGAACAACGCAACCCGGTGGCTGCCCGCCGGGACCCGGACGCCAATGTTCGCGCCGTTGGCCATCTCCACCGAGGCCGGGCGTCCGTCCACGGTCGCGCGCCAGCCGCGCATGAAACTCTGCTGGACGACCAGAAGACAGGCACCGTCGCCTCTCGTGTCGAAGAGACGGCGGTGCGGCAGCCCGGGGATCTCGACCACCACCCCGCCGCTGGCCTCCTGCACCCCTCCCGCCCCAGCAACCACCGCATCCTCCCCCGGTCGGAAGCTCTCCTCCGCCAGTGCCGTCGCGGCGGCGAGCGTGCCCTGGGTCGCCACCAGCCGGCGCGCGAGGTAGGCGCGCGCCGACGGGCGATCCACCACGCCAACCCACACGTTGCCGAACATTGCGCCGGACCACCCCGGGAGCGGGGCCCGGGCGGTGACCGCGCCGGCTCCAACCGCCCGTGCCAGGTGGGCACGGTCCAGGAGCGGCAGCGAAGCGGAGCCGGCTGCCAGCAGCTCCTGGTGGACCGGCTCCAGGCCGTCCGGTCCCCGGGTCAGCACGTACGCCGCGCCCCAGCGCGTGGCGTACTCCGGGACCAGGGCAAGTCGGAGGTGCCAGAAGCGCTCGAGCGGCGGGCGGGCGTGGCTCGCTGGCGGCTCCTCGGGCAACTCGAGCACCGCAAGGGTGGGCCGGGTGGGCAGGGCCGCCATCGCCGGGGGAGGCTGCGCCCAGGTGGTGCCGTCCGCGAACAGCAGCACACCCGATCCGCCGGCCGCGTTGGCGGCGAGGACCGCGGCGGTGGCCACCACCGGGGCCGGCCCGGAAAGCGCCAGCGCTGCGGGCGGCAGAACCAGCGAGACCCAGTCGAGAAGCGCGGCGCGGCGAAGCGTCCCCGGGGGCACCTCGGCGAGGGCCGTGCGGGAGGCCGGGTAGAGCGCGGCCAGGACCGGTCGTAGGAGACGGTCAGGGGCGATCGCGGCCGGAGCGAGCAGAAGCGACGCCAGGGCAAGCGCCCGCACCCATCGGCGCCCGCCGCGATCCCACCACCCGGCCAGCCCCTCCCAGCCGGCGGCGAGCAGCGGCGGCAGGGCGAGCACCGTGAGGACCAGGAGCTTGATCGCGTACCGCGCGCCTCCGAGGAGGGGCAGGTTCCGCGCCGCAGCGGCAACAGCCGGGAAGCCCAGGAGGGCTGCCCCCGCCAGGCCTGCGCCCGCGATCGCCCACCACGGACCCAGGCCCCGGCGCGCCCGGCGGGCGAAGGGCAGGCAGAAGAGCGGCGCCGCCCCGAGAAAGATCACCGGGTAGTAGCGCTGCCAGGGGAACGACGGTGCCGCCCAGAAACCGCCGGCCAGATCGGCGAGCGGCGGCCCGAGCAGGTTCGGGGCAAACAGCTCGATGAAGCGGCGCGGCGCGAGCGCATCGGCGGCAAGGGCGCCTGACGCGGGGCCCAGGCTCCCGCGTACCGTCTCGGGGAAGACCGCGAGCAGCGGCACCAGGACCGGGGCGGCCAGAGCCACGGCCGCTGCGGGCATGACGAGGAGCGAGGCAGCGTGAAGCGGCCGCCACGTGCCGAGCACGATCGCCGTCCACGCGAGGGCGGCGAGACCCGCGGTGACCGGCTCCCCGCCGAGGAATGCAAGGCCCACCAGGGCCCCCGCGACGAGGGCGCGGCGCACCGACGCCCGCCCGGGGGCAGGCGGGGGGACCGCCGTGGCGATCGCCCACACCGCCCAGGTGAGAGAGGCCTGGAAGTTGAGGAACGTGACGCTCGACCAGGCCACGCCGCAGGTGCCGGTGGCCGCCGCAGCGACCGCCGCGGCGGGGGGTGCGGCGCCGCTTCCGCGTGCGAGTCGGTAGCAGCCCAGGAGCAGCAGCAGGTGGTGGAGGGCGATGTGCCAGGCCGCGGCTCGCTCCGGCGTCATCACGAGAAAGAGCAACGTCCCGGGGTAGGCCGCCATCGTGTTCGGGTTGGCCAACAGCGGTCGGCCGCCGTTCGAGTAGGGGTCCCAGAGCGGGGGCGACCCCGAGAGCACCTGCTCGCGCCAGACGGTGCGCCACGGGATCTGGGTAGCCGCGACGTCACGGGCCGGGAGCGTGTCCCCGGCCAGCAGGTGGGGGAGGTAGAGGGCGGCCCAAAACGCCACTAGGAGCCCCATGGGCAGCTTGTCGCGGTTCGCCACGGAGGCAAGTCTAGCCGGTCCGCCCGAGGTCCCTCGGCTGGCCAGCGGGAGCTCGGTGGCGCATCCCCGTCGCGGGTGCCCACCCGTGGGCGGTTCGGCGGCCATCTGGCGCGACTCTTGCATCGATCTGGCTGGCAATGCGACACGAAACCCGCGGTTTCACCCTGGTCGAGCTGCTGATCGTGGTGGCGATCATTGGCATCATCGCGGCGATCGCCATTCCCGGTCTGACCTCGGCCATCCAGCGAGCACGCCAGAAGCGAACAATGGTCGAGCTGCGGACCGTGGCGACCGCCGTCTCAAGCTACGCTACCGACTTCGCATACGTCCCCAAGATACCCACGGGAGTGGTCGAAGACCTGACTCCGTACCTCACCCCGACCTATCTCAGGACCCTCCCATACCTGGATGGCTGGCGGCGAGCGATGTTGTACAATTCAGAGGGGCTTAACTACACGGTGCGCAGCAACGGCAGCGACGGCACGATGCAGGCGGGTCCACCGATGGGTCCAACGACAAGCTACGGCGACGACCTTGTGATGGTGAACGGGGTCTTCGTGCAGTGGCCGGACGGGATGCAGGTGAAGTGATGTGCCGTTGCCTGGCATTTTGCGGGATCGGAGGTGACGCGCAACGTCATCGCGAGGGACGGCGGGAAGAGGGACCAGTGGCACGGGACTTGCTTTGAATGTCAACCGACAAGGAGGAGCGTATGAAAAGGCAAAAGGGTTTCACACTGATTGAGTTGCTCATCGTGGTCGCGATCATCGGCATCATTGCCGCGATCGCGATCCCGAACCTGCTGAACGCCATCAACCGTGGCCGGCAGAAGAGGACGATGGCCGACATCCGCAGCATCGCGACGGCGATAGAGGCCTACTCGGTAGACTTCAACTTCTACCCGAGGGTTTCCACCACCCTACCGACGCAGATCGACTCGTACATCACGCCCACGTTCATCAAGCGTCTGCCCTTGAACGACGGGTGGAACCAGACGCTCGCGCTGGTCATGGACGGAACCGGCCAGAGCTACACCATCCAATCGGCGGCCAAGGGTGGCCTCTTGGAAGGCACTCCAACGGGCGGACCGAGGACCGACTTCGGGGACGACATCGTGTTCTCGAACGGGCAGTTCTACCAATGGCCGGAAGGCATGCAGACCAACTGAGCCAGATCTGCGGCTGCACGCACGGGGGGACGAAAGTCCCCCTTTTTGTTGTGTGCTCTCTCCGCACACGGCTGCCCGACAGATCGTTGGACCGAGGGGAGCCGGACGATCCGGGCTAGACTCATCTCATGGCATCGCGCCGGTTGCCGTTGGTGGTCGCGGCTGCCGGCGTGGCGGCCGCCTGGGGCGCGGCGCGCTACGCCGCGTTCGCGCCCCTGCTGTGGCTTGCGATGCTGGTCGTGGTCGGTGCCCTGGCACCGGCCGAGCGGCGCGTGCTCGACGTCCGCTGGCTCTTCGCGGGCCTCCTGCTGCTCGGCTCCTCCTGGCTGGTGGCAGCGGACCACGAGACCGCGTTGCGCCTCTCGTTGCTGTTCCTCGTTGCGGCGCTGCTCTTCGGTCTCGCGCGGCGCGCGCCCCCCGACGACCGGTTGGTGGGGCTGATCGCCCTCGGCATCGCGCTCACGGCGGTCGTGGCGCTTGCCCAGGCTCTCGGAGGGCTGGAGCAGGCCCGCGGGCTGGTGGCGGACCTGCCGGCGCAGTGGCGGGAGGCGGCCGCCGCGCGGTTGGGCGGGGGCAGGGTGTTCGGGACGGCCGCCCTTCCGGGCCACTACGCGGCGCTCCTGCTGCTGGCGGCGCCGCTGGTCGTGGAGCGCGGGTGGCGCTCCGTGGGCTGGCGGCGGGCCGGGTGGGGCGCGGTGTTGGTCCTGATCCTGGTCGCGATGGTGCTCACGCGCTCCCTGGCGGTGCCGCTCGTGGCGGCTGTTCTGCTCGTCCCGCTGGCCGCGCGCAGGCTGCACAGCCGTTTCGTACCGCTGGCCGCAAGCGTGCTCGTCGCGGTTGCGGTCGCTGTCGTGGCCTTGCGCCACGACCTGGGAAACCTCGAGCCGGTCCGGTTACGTTGGGTGAACTGGCAGACGACGGCCTGGGTGTTCGGACAACACCCCTGGCTCGGGGTGGGGCTGGGGGGTGTGGGCCAGGCCGGTCTCCTTGCTCCCACTGCCGCGGCCAACATCACGCCGTACGCGCACAACACCTACCTGCAGCTGCTGGCCGAGCTCGGTCTCGCGGGAGCCGGGCTGCTGGCGGCCGGTGTGTGGGCGCTGCTGCGCCTCATCCGAGGCGGCCTGACGGCCCACCCGGCCCTCACGCTCGCCGTCGTTGCGATACCCCTGCACAACCTGGTGGACTTCTCGGCGCTCGCGCCGGAGGTGCTGCTCCCCTGGGCAGTGCTGGGGGGAACGCTGGCCGGCCGCTGCCTCCCGCTGCCGGAGCGTCCGCTGCGCGGAGGTGTGTTGCTGGCGCTCGTGGGGGGCGGCGCGCTCCTCTCCACCCTCGCGTGGCGTGGCGAGGTCGAGTTGGCCGGAACCGCGACGTCCCCATCGGGGCGGGCCGTGGAGTCGGCGCTGGCGTCCGCCCGGTGGGCCCCGTGGGCGGTGACGCCGGTGGAACTCGCGGCCGCCCTCGCGCTCGAGAGCGGCGCGCCGCCGGCGGTCCTCTCCAGGCTTGACGCGCAGTTGGCCGCTCGAGCCTGGGTGCGACCGCACTCGGCGAGCTGGGCGGAGAGCCGCTGCCGGCTGCTCCTCGCCGAGGGGCGTCGCGGCGAGGCGCTGGTGTGGGCGCGGGAGGCGCGTCGGAGGGCGCCGTGGCGCGAGGGTCTGGCGGAGCTGGAGGCCGCATGCGCACGCCCCCGGTGAAGCGCCTCCCAGCGCTGCTGGTTCCGGTGGCGCTCGCGTGGGTGCTGGCCCCAAACGCGGTGGCGCCCTCGCCATGGGTCTCGGCGGCGACGGTTGCGGTGGTCGCGGGGCTCTGCCTCGCCGGAGCCGGAGGGTGCGCGCCCTGGACCGGGCCGCGGGCGTGGCTGGCGGGGCTCCTGGCCTGGGGCACACTCGACGCGGCTCTCCGGCCCGTCGCCACCGACGACGCGGCGCGCCTTGTCGCGGCCGGCATGGTGGCCATGGGGCTGGTGGTTGTGACGGGGACCCCTCGGGCGGCGGCCTGGGGCCGACTGGCGGCGGTGACCGCGGGCACGAGCGCAGCGGTGTGGTTGATCGTCGACCGACTGCTGCACGCGGGACGACCATCCGGCCCCTTGGGGAACCCCAACCTCGCCGCCACGGCGGCTCTGCTGGCTCTGACGCTTGCACCGCTGCTGCGTGGGCCGGTCTTCGTTCGGGGGGTTCTCATGGCGGTCGCGGCGGCTGGCGTCGTGGCTTCCGGGTCGCGGGCGGCGCTGGTGGGCGTCGTCGCGGTTGCGGCCACCTGGGCGCTCGCGGGCCGGGTCAGCCGCCGGACGCGAGTTGCGGCGGCGCTCCTCGTGACGCTCGCGGTCGTGGGCTTTTCCGTGCGTCTCGCCACCGACCGCGACCCGCTGCGCTACGAGCGTATCCGGATCTGGGCCGTCGCGGTGCGCGTGGCAGCAGCCGAGTTCCCCCTCGGCTGTGGGCCGAGCGGGTACGCAGATGCCGCGATGGCTCACAACTTCCCGCGCGAGGGGGACTTTGCGCGCTTCGCCCGTCTGCCCGACGTGGCCGAGAGCGATTTCCTGCAACTCGCCGCGACGCTCGGACTGCCCGGGGTGATTCTGCTCCTGGGCCTGGCGTGGAGCGTTGTTCGCCGCGTGCCGAAAACCGACGCCCAGGCGTGGGGCGTGCTGACGGCCGCGGTGGTCACCTCGGCGTTCAACTCCCAACTCATGGTGCCCGCGGTGGCCTGGATGCTCGCCCTTTCGACCGGAAGCGTGCTGCCACGCGTGACGCCTCGACGGGGAAACGCGGCGCGGTGGGCGACGCTGGCCGCAGTGCTCGCGCTCGCGGTCGCGGCGGGGGCCGTGCTGGCGCTGCCTGACTTTGGGGCGGGCGAGCGGCCCGAGCGCCTGGTGGACCGCGCCGACGCGGTCGTGCGCACCAGGCCCAACGACACCAACGCACTGGCCGATGCCGAGGCGCTGGCTTGGCAGGGATGCGCCGCGAGGCCGCGCTATGGCCGCGGCTGGCGAGTCCTCGGGAGCATCAGGCTGCGCCGCGCCGTGCTCAGCGGGCAAGCCGACGTGGCGGCTGCGGCGGCCCAGGCGTTCGCCCGGGCACGCCAGGTCAACGCGCTGGACGTCTGGGCGGCGGTCGGTGAGGGTCAGGCGCTCCGCATGCTTGGCAACACCGAAGGAGCCCGGCAGGCGTTCACCGGGGCGCTGTTCCTCGAGCCGAACTGCGTACCGGCCTGGCTCGAGAGCGCGGTCCTCCACCTGGCCCAGGGCGAGCTTGGCCCGGCCCGCGACTCGCTGCGGCACGCCGAGGCCGCGCAGGCGCGTTCGCGCGGCGCGGCATTCGTGAGCGCCTACGAGCACGCGCTGGCGTATGCAAACCCCGTGACGATGGCGCAACTGCGGAGCGCCACCGGGGAGGCCCGGTGAGACCGGTGTGGCGCCTGGCGGCAGCCGCCCTTCCCGGAGCGGCCGTGGTCCTTTCAGCCTGCCTCGGCTTCGCACCCACCGTGCGCGACCTGCTCAGCTACTTCGTGCCCCTGCGGCAGCGCACCGCCGAGGTCCTGGCCGGGGCCCGCGGGCCGTTCTGGAACCCGGACGTGGGGTGCGGCGAGCCTTTCTTTGCCAACCCTCAGAGCGGGCTTCTCTACCCGCCGGCGTGGCTGGCGACGCTGCTGCCCCCGGCGACCGCAGTCGGCGTGGAGGTCGGCCTTCACCTGGTGATCCTGGCGGTGGGTTGTGGGCTTCTGGCGCGTCGCCTGGGTGCAGGGGCATGGCTCGAGGTGGCTGCGGGATGGGGGGTGGTTGCGGCGGGGCCCGTGCTGGACGCGGTGGGGGTGCTCAACAACCTGGACACGCTGGCGTGGATGCCGTGGGCGTGGGGAGCGGCGCTCTCCGGTTCGCTGGCCGGTACCGCGACGTTCCTCGCCCTCGCGTTTGTCGCGGCGGAGCCACAGCTCGCGGTGGTCGCCGCCGCGGTGGCCGTCGCGCTCGCTCCGCGCCGACGCACGCTGCTCGGGGTGGTTTTGGCCTGCGGCCTCGTCGCGGTGCAGGCCGTGCCGTTCGCGGCTTGGGTCCGGGGCGGCGACCGCGGGGCCTCGCGCGAGCTCAACGAGGTGGTGGCCGGGGCAGTGCGTCCGGGCGAGCTCGCGGCGCTTGCGGTCCCCGGTGCGCCGCTGCCTGTGCGCTCGGAGCGGTTCGTCACCGACCTCACGCTCCCGCTGTGGGTTCTGGTGCTGGGCGCTGCCGCGCTTTTCTCGAAGAAGAAAGGGGCTCGGGTGCTGGCCGCTGCCGGCTGGACCCTGCTGGCTGCAAGCGTGGTAGCCGGGCTGCGTGGGCCCGACGTGGTGTGGGCGGTCCTCACCGGCGGGCTGGTGCGATACCCGGGGAGGCTGGTGTTTGCGGCCGTGGTTGCCCTGGCGCCAGCGGCCGCGGCCTCGGTGGGCGAGCGCCGCCCGCCGGTCTGGAGCGGTGCAGCAGTGGCTCTCCTGGCGCTGGGCGGTGGTGCGCTCGCGGGCGGGAATGCGGTTGGGATGGTCGTTCAGGGCCTCGCCGCGGGCGCCGCGTTCGCCGGCCCGGGCGCGTCCGTCGCAGCGCTTCTCGGCAGCGCCGCGCTGCTGCCGGCCCACGCCAGCACGCTCGCGTTCCGGCCAGCGGGTGCCCAGAAAGCGGCGGCGTGCCTGGCGGCTCAGAGGGACGGTGCGCCCCGGGTCTACGCGGTGCAGCCGTCCTGGAACCAACTGGGATGGGTCGCCGAGAACCGCGAGCGCGGCACGTCACTCGGCTGGGGGTACACGGCGCTGCGCGACGGGCGCCGCACGGTTCGCACCTTCGCGCCGCTCCAGTCCGTGCGCCTGACCGAGCACCTGGACGAAGCGGATCGGGGCCCCGTCGGGCGGTGGTGGCTGGACGCCCTGGGCGCTCGCCGGGTCGTGGCACAGCACCCGGTGCCGGGGTTGGCGGCCCTCTGCGAGGAGGGCGGCCTCACTGTCTTCGACAACCCCCAGGCGTGGTCGGAGGTGGCGGTCGTGCGCACCATGCCGCGGCCGGGGGAGCGCCTCAAACCTCATGGGGAGGTGCTCGCCCGCGAGGGCCGCGATGGATCGCGGCGGTGGCGGGTTCGCGTCGATGCGGGCGGTGGGGTGCTGCTGTGGCTGGAGACTCCCGACGAGGGATGGCGCCTGCGCGTGGACAGCCGGCCCGCCGAGGCGGTGGCGGGCCCGGGAATCCTGCACGGTGTGGCCGTGCCGGCGGGAGACCACGAGGTGAGCGCGCGCTACCGCCCCCCCGGACTGGGCGGCGGGGCGGCGATTTCACTTGTGAGTCTGGTGGTTCTGGGGTGGGCGGCATGGCGACGCTGGTAACGGCCCTGTTCTTCGTGTCGGGTATGGTGGCGCTCGCCTTCGAGGTGGTCTGGGTGCGGGCCCTCGGGCTGGTGGTGGGGAACTCGTTGTGGGCCGCCGTGGCGGTGGTGGCGGCATACATGGGCGGGATGGCGGTCGGCAGCGCTCTGGTGGCGCGCGTCATGCACCGCCTGCGGCGCCACCTGCGCCTCTACGGGGCGGCCGAGGCGGTGGCGGCCCTGGTGGCTCTCGTGACCGCGCCGGCGCTGCACGTCCTCCAGCGGCTGGCGGCCGGACTTGGTCCCGAGCCGCTCACCGGCTGGGGGCTGCCCCTGCTGGCGAGGTTCGCGCTCGCCTGGGCGTTCCTCGCGCTGCCGACGGTGGCCATGGGGGCCACGCTCCCACTGCTGGTCGCTCGAGTGGGGCAGGAGAAGGCGCTGGCGTGGCGGGTCGGGCGCCTGTATGCCGCGAACACGCTCGGAGCGATGACCGGCGTGGTGCTGGCCGGCTTCTTTGCCCTTCCCGAACTGGGGGAGAGAGGCACGCTCGCCGGCTTCGCGGTGCTCGGGCTAGTGGTCGCCGGCACGGCCTGGGTACTCGAGCCTCACCTGCCGGCAGCCGCGGTCGTCGTCGCGGACGGGCCACGGGTGGGCCGGCGGTGGTGGCTGCTCTTCCCGGCGCTCTTCGGCTTCGTGGCGCTGGCCTGCGAGCTGGTATGGACCCGCGTCCTGCTCCTGCACCTGGGATCACGTGTCTACGCCTTTGCCCTGATCCTCGCGGTTTACCTGGGGGGGATCGCGATCGGTGCGGGGCTGGCGCGAGCGGCAGCGTCCTCGCCCCGCCGTGCGCTGGCAGCCTGCCAGGTTCTCCTGGGCGTGCTCCTGGCACTGCAGATCCCCCTGCTGGCGAGGTTCGGCGACGTTCTCGGTTGGATCGCCTACCACGGGAGGCTCGCGAGCTTTGCCGAGCTGCAGCTCGGCCTCGCGCTCGTGGTGGCGGCGCTGATACTGCTGCCGGCCCTGGCGTTCGGGGCCAGCTTCCCGCTCGCGGTGGCGGCATACCCTTCGCGGGGGGCAGAGGCCTCGCGCACCGGTCTCGTGGCTGCGGCCAACACCGTGGGCGCCATCGCCGGCACGGTCCTGGGCCCGCTCCTGCTCGTGCCTCTCGTGGGGACCCAAAACCTCATCCTGGGCCTCGGGGCGGCGAGCGCCCTCGCGGGGGTGATGCTCGCTCCCTCGCGCTCCCTGAGGGCAGCGGGGGCCGTGGTGGCGGCTGCGCTCGTGGTGGAGGCGGTGCTCGTGCCACGGGGGAGCGTGCTGCGCGGAGCGGCGGCCGTCGCGGAAGGGACGGTCGAGGAGCTGCGCGAAAGCACCTCGGCGACCGTGGTGGTGCGTCGGATCGCAGACGCGCGCGGGAGCTGGCGTTCGCTGGAGCTGAACGGTGTCAACGTCGCCGGGACATCGCCGGAGTTGCGGGCGATCCAGCGGCTTCAGGGCCACCTCCCATTGCTCCTCCACGGCGGCCCCGAGAAAGTGCTGCACATCGGCTTCGGATCCGGCGGGACCGCATGGGCGGTTGCGCAACACCGGGTCGGACAGATCGTGGTGGCGGAGATCTCGCCGGAGGTCCTGGCGGTTTCCGACAAGGTTTTCGGCGACGTCAACTTCGGCGTGCTGCACGACCCCCGGGTGCGGGTCCTGCTCAACGACGGCCGGAACGTGCTGCTGGCCACGCGGGAGAGGTTCGACGTGATCCTCTCCGACTCCATCCACCCTGTCTATGCCGGCAACTCGACCCTCTACACCCGCGAGTACTTCGAGCTCTGCCGCCGCCACCTGCGGCCGGGCGGGGTGGTTTCGATGTGGCTGCCGCTGTACTCCCTCACCGAGGAGTCGTACCTGGCGATCGTCCGGGCGTTTTGGGAGGTGTTTCCCTCCACCTGCATCTGGTACGACCTGATGGTGCTGAACGAGTTCACGGTGGTGACCGGGTCCGTCGAGCCCGGCCCGGTAAGGCTGCGCTGGCAGTCGGTGAGCGATGCGGCGCTCGGGGGGACGCTGGCCGAGGCGGGGGTGCGGAGCCCCGAGAACCTGGCAGCGATGCTGCTCCTGGGGCCCCGTGAAGTGGCTTCGCTGGTCAGCGACGTGCCCCCGCACATCGACGACCTTCCCGAGGTGGAGTACCGCTCCGGGCGTCTGCTGAACCGTGACGGCTCGTGGCTCGCCAACCTCAGGATGCTCTATGCCTGCCGCACCCGAAGCGATCCCTTCGCCGCCTACCCGGGCGACTTCCGCGCGGCGGCGGGGGCGCGCGACGAGACGCTCAAGGCTCAGCTGCGGGAGCTGGCTGCGCGGGTCGCGCCCCGATAGATGGACGTCAGCTCGCGGGCGGTGCGCTCCCAGGTGAAGGTGCGGGCGCGGGCAAGCCCCGCCCCAACCGTTTCGCTGCGACGTCCGGGCTTGGCGAGGAGGGCGAGGACCGCCTCGCGCCAGGCGCCCGGATCGTCGGGGTCGAGGAGCACCGCCGCCTCGCCGCACACCTCCGGCAGCGCACCGGCGCGGGCGGCCAGCACCGGGCACCCGCAGGCCATGGCCTCGAGCGCGGGCAAACCAAACCCCTCGTTGCGGGACGGGAGCAGGAGTGCGAAGGCCCGCTGGTAGAGCTCCGCCAGCGCTCGATCGTCCGGGTTCGCCACGCGCCGCACGCGCCCCCGTAGGGCCGGGTCCGCGAGGCGGCGATCGGCGGCAGCCGCTCCCGCGACCACCAACGGCGGCAGCCTCTCGGCCTCCGGCGAGGCCAGCAGGGCGACGACGAGCTCGAGGTTCTTGTGTGGGTCGGAGCCCCCGACGAAGAGCAGGTGCTCAGGCGGCGTGGGCGTTGGAGAGGGGAGGAACTCGCTGCCGACTCCGAGGTGCGCGACGGATACCCTCTCCGGTGCAAGTCGCACGGTGGCGAGCAGCTCGGCCTTCGCGTGGTGGGAGATCGCATGCACAGCGGTCGCTCGTGCGAGGGACCGGATCGCCTGCCGCGCCCTGTGGCGGCGCCAGGGCTCCGGCGGCGACGGGAAGCGGAAAGGCGTGGCGTCGTAGAAGGTGGCGACGACCGGCACCGGGAGGCGAGCCGGTACGGTCCACGCCGGCAGGTGGAGCACGTCCACCGGTATGCGGCCGAGCGTCATCCGCCACGCGGGGCCATCGAACAGAAAAGCTCCCCTGCGCGGGCGGTGCAGTGCGACGATCCGTGCGGCGAGCGGGTACCATGGTTGAGGTACAGGAGCTCCGTGGGGAACGAACAGCACGACCTCGCCCGGCAGCAGCCGCAGCAGCTCCTCGGCGAGGGAACGCGTCACGCGGCCGAACCCGCGGTTGGGGTCGAGAAACGCCGCCCGGGCATCGAGGCCGATCCGCATACCGAAACCCTCCTCATAGCCGCGCTCTGACAAGCTTCAGCCGCTGCTCGACGTGCGCTCCGCTTAGAATAGTACGAGTGAGAACTGGCATCCCAAATTCAACCGTCGCGACCCCAGGCAGGCACTCCCCCGCGTGGGCGAGATGCCGGCAGGGGCGGTGAGCGTGGAGGCACAGGCGACAATGTCGGACGTTGTGCCCTCCTTTTCAATTGCAACGCCCTCTCTGGACCAGTTTGAGTACCTGCGCGTGTGCGTGGCAAGCATCGAGGCGCAGGGTTACCCTCGGGTGGATCAGATCGTGATCGACGGCGGCTCCAGCGATGGCACGCGGGAGTTTCTTGCCGGCAGCGTTGGTGTGGTGTCCTACTGGCAGTGCAAGCCGGACCGCGGCCAGAGCCACGCACTTAACATCGCTTTGCATCACGCCACCGGTGACTGGGTCGGCTGGCAAAACGCCGACGATTTCTACCTCCCGGGGGCCTTCTGGCGGGTCGCACAGATGATCATGGACCATCCCCAGGCCGACGTGGTGGTGGGTGACACCATCCTCGTCGACGCCCGCGGCATGGCGTTGGGGGTAATCGGGGTGTGCCCCGTGCCCGCGTCGCGCTGGTTGGAGGGGTTCTGGCCATACAACCAGTCGGTTTTCTTCCGACGATCGTTGCTGGAGCAGGCAGGTCCGGTCGACGAGTCCCTCCATCTCCACATGGACACTGACCTTTTGGCCCGGGTGGCGCAGTTGGGCCCGCGCGTGGTCTACCTTGAGGCGCCCCTGGGCGCTCACCGCAAGCACGCCGCGGCAAAGACAATCGAGGGAGCCACCGGTCGCGCGAGCCAGCGCGAGCGTGAGCTCCTGGAGCGACGCTACGGGCGCAAGCTCTGGCCCGAAGGGCGGGCGGCCCGCCTCCGGCATCGCCTTCGCTGGCATCTCATCCGTGTGCGTGCATTCGGCCCGGCAAGTGTCGTCAACAGGCTGGCCCAAAGAGCCGCGCGCTCTGCTAGGGTCGTGGTCGTGTGAGCATAACCTTGGCTGGGGTGCGTGGCCGCGCGATCGCACCCTGCCGACTGCTGCTGATCGCCTCGCCGTAGGGAGATGGGTTTGAACAGTGTGCTTCGCGTCGGCGTAGATGGCAAGCCGCTACTGCCTCCACGAGCCGGAGTAGCTCGCTATCTCGAGGGGTTGCTCGCGGGCTGCGCGGCGGTGTCGCACCCCGAGGTCGAACTCGATGTCGTGATGCCGGGCGGACCCCGGCGGACGCTGCCCTGGGTGCTCTGGAACCTGCAGCGCGCGTCCGCGCGCGGCTACTCGGTCTTCCACTTTCCCTTTTATTACGCGCCGCTCGCCCCGCGCTGCCCGGTCACCGTGGCGATCCACGACGTGCTGGTGCTCGAACACCCCGAGTGGTTCCCACGGCCCGTCGCCAACCCCCTGCGCTACCTGCTCCCGCGGGGGGCACGCCTTGCAGCGGCGGTGGTCACCGGCTCGCGCTGCGTGGCGGACGCGATCGCCGAGCGCTGCGGGATCCCCCGCGAGCGCGTTCGCCTTACCGGCTACGGCGTGGACGGCTCGAGATTCGCGCCTCCAACCGCGGAGCGGCTCGCGGAGGCGCGCGTGCGCCTCGCGCTCTCCAGGCCTTACCTGCTCCAGCTCGGGGCACTGGAGCCGCGGCGCGGTGTGGACCTGGCGCTCGCCGCCGTCGCCTCGTTGCGGGAGCGCGACCCGGACCTCGAGCTCGTGCTGGTTGGAACGCCGCGGGCGCATGTGCCGGCGCTCGAGCAGCCGCCCCCCTGGGTGCGGCTCCTCGGGTGGGTCGAGGACTCCGACCTGCCCGCAATCTACGCCGGAGCAGCGGTTGTGCTCGCGCCCTCTCGCGGCGAGGGGTTCGACCTGCCGCTGCTCGAAGCTCTGGCGTGCGGCGCGCCTGCGGTGGCCTCCGACATCCCGGTGCACCGCGAGCACTTCGCCCCGGCGGTGGAGCTCTTCGCCAGTGGCGACGCCGAGGCGCTCGCGGAGGCTACCACCAGGGTGCTTGGAGACTCGGAGCGAGCAGCGAGGCTGCGCACGGCGGGCCGCGCGCTCGCGGCGGGGTTCAAATGGGAAGATGTGGCGCGCCGCCACCTCGACCTCTGGCTGGAGGTGGGGCGAGGATGAGGGCCGGGGCCGTGGTGGTCAACTTCAACGGAGGTGCCGACCTGCCCGTGTGCCTGGCGGCGTTGAAGGCCCAGACGGTGCCGGTGGACGTCGTGCTGGTGGACTGCGCCTCGACCGACGGAACGCGCGCCCTCGCCGAGCAGCCGCCGCCCGGGGTGCGCGGCCTGCCGCTTCCCGAAAACGTCGGGTACGCAGGCGGGTGCGCGGCGGGCCTCTCGCTCCTCGAGCCTTCGGTTGAGGTGATCGGTTTCTTCAACCCCGACTGCTACCCCGCCCCCGAGTTCTTCGCGGCTTGCACGGAGGTGCTGGCACGGGAGCCGGATGTGGGAGGGGTGGCCGGCAGGCTGCTGCGCCCCGGCGGGGCGACGCTGGACTCGTGCGGCCAGGTCCTCACGCCGTTCCTGCTGCGTGTGCGGGACCGCGGTTACAGCGCACCCTCCTCAGGAGCCTTTGGAACGCGCAAACGTGTGCTTTCTGCGTGCGGCGCAGGCATGGTCTACCGTCGCGCCGCACTGGCGGCAGCCGCGGTCGAGGGCGAGGTGTTCCCGGCCGACTTCTTCGCCTTCTGGGAGGACCTCGACCTCGGCTGGCGGGTGAGCAACGCGGGGTGGCAGGTGATCTACGAGCCGCGGGCGGTCGCCACCCACCGCCGCGGCGCAACCGCCGCACCGGGCGCGGGAAGGTTGATCTTTCGTCGCCCCACGACACTTGCCGCCGGCATGCTCGCCAACCGCTGGGCCACCCTGCTGCGCAACCTGCACCCGGTTGATTTCCTCCTGCGCTTGCCCGTACTTTTGCCTGGAGAGGTGCTGATGCTGAGCGTGCTCGTGCTGCGCCGACCGGGGCTGCTACCTGCGCTGCGGGCGGCTTTGCCTCGCGTGCGAAGGGCGGCGCGTCAACGTCGTCTGCTCCCCCGCCGCCGACTCGGGGAGTTGCTGTGAGCGTGATGCTCATCCCACTGGCCTTCGTGCTGGCGCTCCTGCTCGGGCTCTACTTCACACCGCTGGCGCGCGAGGCGGCGCTGCGCTTCGGGATCGTGGACCGTCCCGACGGCCGGCTCAAGCAGCAGACAACACCGGTGCCGTACCTCGGGGGCCTCGCGGTCTTCCTGGCCTACTTGGTGGCCCTCGGCATGGTGTTCGCGTTCGACACCCTGCTGCTCGGCCTGCTTCTGGCTGGCACCCTCACGCTGCTCGTCGGCCTGGTGGACGACTTCGGCGTGTTGACCCCGGCCGCAAAGCTCGCCGGGCAGGCGGTGGCTGTGTTCGTGCTGCTGCGCAGCGGCGCGGTCATCGAGTTGGCCGAGGTGCCCCAGGGGTTGCGCTGGCCGCTCGCTGCCCTGTGGCTGTTCGCAGTCTGCAACGCCTTCAACCTGCTGGACATCATGGACGGGCTCGCGGCCGGAGTCGGGACCGTCGCTGCCCTCGCGTTCGGGGTGGTGGCGCTCGCCACGGGGGAGTACCCCGAGGCTGCGGCCAGCTTCGCGCTGGCCGGAGCGCTTGTGGGGTTCCTGGTCTTCAACTTCCAGCCGGCCCGCATCTACCTCGGGGACGCCGGCTCGCTGGCGATCGGGATCACGCTCGGCGCGCTGGCCCTTGCGATCCGCTGGAGCGAGAGGAGCGCGGCGGGGTTCCTTGCGCCTCTCGCCATCCTGGCCGTGCCCCTGGCCGACACTGCCTACGTGAGCGTGCTGCGCGCCCGCGCCGGCAGGCCGTTCTGGCACGGCAGCCCGGACCACTTTCCACTGCGCCTGCACCGCCTGCTGGACGGCAGCGTGCGCAGGACCGTGACCGCAGTCCTCGGCGTGGCCGTCGTGGGCGCGATGGTGGGCGTGGGGACCGCGACGCTCTGGGCGTGGGAGGTGGGGGTGTGGGCCCTCGGTGTCTACGGGCTCGGGTTCGTGGTCCTGCTGATCGTGCTGGTGCGGGTGCGGATGGAGGCGCCGCGGTGAGGCGCATCGTGGTGCTCGGGGCTGGCCTCACCGGGCTCTCGGCCGCCTACCACCTCGGGGAGCGCGGGGTGGCCGCGGAGGTTCTCGAGAGGGACGCGCGGCCGGGCGGAGCGTGCAGGACGGTGGAGAGGAACGGGTTCTCCTTCGACCTCACCGGGCACCTCCTCCACCTCGCACGGGCGGAGAGCCGGCAACTCCTCGGGGCGCTGGGCGTGAGGAGGGCGCTTCGGAGCCACCGGAGGCGGGCAGGCGTCGCGCTGGCCGGGGCCGTCACGCCGTATCCGATCCAGATCAACACGTACCGGTTGCCGCGCGAGGTGCGGCGGGACTGCCTCGTCGGTTTCGTCGAGGCACGAATGCGGCCGGAGGAGCCGAGCGGCGAGCGGACTACCTTTGCCGACTGGGTCATGAGCCGGTTCGGTGAGGGCTTTGCAAAGCACTTCTTCTTCCCCTACAACCGCAAGCTGTACTGCACGGACCCCGCGGAGCTGACCAGCGAGTGGGTGGGGCGCTACGTGCCGCGCCCCTCCCTCGTCGATGTGATCGAAGGGTCGCTTGGGCTCTACCGCAAGGCGGTCGGCTACAACGCCACGTTCTTCTACCCCCGCCGGGGCGGGATCCAGCTCCTCGCGGATGCCGTTGCCGCGACGCTTCCTCCGCTGCGCCTGGGGGTCCCGGTGCGGGCCGTGCACCTGGGCGCGCGCGAACTGGTGCTGGACTCCGGCGAAACCGTTGGGTGGGACGCGCTGGTCGCCACGGCGCCGCTGCCGCACCTGGCGGCGATGACGGCCGACCTGCCTGCCGAGCTGCGGCACGCGGCGGCGCGCCTGCGAGCCGTCGCCGTCGTGAACCTGAACCTGGGCGTGCGGGGTCCCGCACCGCGGAGGGAGCACTGGCTCTACGTGCCCGAGGAGAGGTTCCCGTTCTACCGTGTCGGGATTCCCTCCAACCACGGCGACGTGGCGCCGCCCGGCTGCCACACGCTCTCGGTGGAGGTCAGCGTGCCCGCCGGCGCCCCGGCCCCTGCGGACCTGGCCGAGCGCTGCCTCGCCGGGCTCTCGGAGCTCGGGCTGCTGCGGGACCGCTCGAGCGTGGAGGTCACGGAGCAGATCCGCCTCGACCCCGCGTACGTGATCTTCGACGCGGCCCGGCCGGGACTGGTGGCCTCGCTGCGCGATCACTACCACGCCTCCGGCGTGCTGCTCTCGGGCCGCTGGGCGGAGTGGAAGTACTCCACGATGGAGGACGCCCTCTGGGACGGGGCGGCGGTGGCCCGGCGGGTGGCATCGTGAGGCCGCTGCGCGTCATGCACGCGATCACGATGCTCGAGCTGGGCGGAGCCCAGCGCAACACGCTCGACACCGTGGCCTCGCTCGACCGCCGCGAGTTCGCGGTGGCCCTCACCTGTGCGAGCCAGGGGGAGCTGCTCCCGGAAGCTCGAGCGCTTGCCGATGTCGAGCTGTTCGAGCTGTCCCACCTGCGGCGGGAGGTACGGCCGCTCGCTGACATGCGCGCACTCTCCGAGTTGCGGCGGGCGATGCGGCGGTTTCGGCCGGAGGTCGTGCACACGCACTCCTCCAAGGCCGGGATCCTCGGGCGCCTGGCCGCCCGCCGCGAGGGCGTGCCGGTAGTGATCCACTCGATCCACGGCTTCGGCTTCGGGCCGCATCAACCCTCTCTCGCTCGTTTCGCGTTCCTGACCGCCGAGCGGCTGGCCTCGCGCTGGACCACGGCGTTCGTCGCGGTCTCCCGGCGCAACCTGGAGGAGGGCGTGCGTCTGGGGCTCTTCCCCGCCTCTCGCGCGCGGGTGATCCGGTCGGGGGTCGACCTGGCGTCGTTCGCGTCGCACCGGGGTGGCGACGCTCTCCGGCGAGAGCTCGGGATCCCGGTTGACGCGCCGCTGGTGGTGCAGATCGCGTGCTTCAAGGCGCAGAAGGCGCCCGAGCGGTTCGTCGAGGTCGCGGCGCGCTTGGCGTCCGGCTTTCCCGCGGCGCACTTCCTGCTTGTGGGGGACGGGGCGCTTCGGCGGCGGCTCGAGCGACTCCGGCGCGAGCACGGTCTGGAGGGGCGTCTCCACCTGCCGGGGTGGCGGCGGGACGTTCCGGCGATCTATGACGCCGCCACGGTGGTGACGCTCACGTCGCGTTTCGAGGGGCTGCCGCGGGTGCTCGTCGAGGCGCTCGCGGCAGGCGTTCCGGTGGTGGCGATGGCGGTGGACGGTGTGAACGAGGTGGTCCGCGACCGAGAGAACGGCTTCCTCGTACCGCCCGATGATGTGGCTGGCGTGGCGGAGCGCGTCGGCGAGATCCTTCGCGACGGCGCGCTGCGGGCACGCCTTTCGGCTCAAGCGCTGGAAGGGCTGCAGGAGTTCGGGCGGGAAGCGATGGTGCGGCAGCAGGAGGAGTTGTACCGGGAGCTGGCATGCCAGGCTGGTTTGCGCTAACGGTCGCCGCCGCCTACGGGATGGTGTTCGGGAGCTTCCTGAACGTGGTGGTGCACCGCCTGCCGCGCGGGATGTCGCTGCTTCGGCCCGGTTCCCACTGCCCGGCGTGCGGTACCCCGGTGCGCTGGTTCGACAACGTCCCGGTGCTCTCCTACCTGCTGCTCGGTGGGCGATGCCGCGCCTGCCGGGTGGCCATCTCGCCGCGCTACCCGCTCGTGGAGCTCGCGAGCGGGGCACTCACCGTGGCGGTCGTTGCACGCTTCGGCTTGACGTTGCAGGGCCTGGAGGCAATGCTGCTGGTGATGCTGCTGCTGCCGCTGGCGTTCATAGACCTGGAGCACCACCTGCTCCCGGACGTGCTGACGTTGCCCGGGATCGCCGTGGGCCTCGCGGGCTCGCTTGCGGGTGGGCTGGTGCCGCTTTTCGACGCGGCGACCGGGGCAGCGGTCGGAGCGGCGGTGCCGTACGCGGTGATCGTGATCTATCGCTGGCTGCGCGGCGCCGAGGGGATGGGGCTCGGCGACGTCAAGCTGCTGGCCATGATCGGGGCGTTCCTGGGCTGGCGTGGCGTTCTTCTCACCCTGGGCCTGGCGGCCACTGCCGGCGCGCTCCTCGGGCTCACGCTGATCGCGCTCGGAAGAGGGAGGAGGGACACCGAGTTGCCGTTCGGAACGTTTCTGGCGTTCGCCGCGATGATCGTGCTCTTCGCCGGGAACCGACTGCTGATCGTTCTGGGGTGGGTCCGGCCATGACCAGCGGCCTGCCCTCCCACCGGTTCCGCGAGGCGCAGCTGCTCATCGGGGCCGCGCTCCTGATGCTGGTGGGGATGGTCGTCGTGGAGATGGTCGGGATGCTGGCTGTGGCGCGTCTGGTCGAGGACGAGGCGCGGCGCGCCTCGATGGCGGCCGCGCACCTCGCCGCCTCCCGGATCGCGGGCGGCGAGTCCGCGCGCTTTGCCGCGGCGCTCCGGCAGGAAGGGTGGGGCCTCGCGGTGCTCGTCAGCGGCAGGGTCGTCGAGCGGGTTGGACAGGCGGGCCCCTCGGAGCCGGCATGGTGGCCGTGGGAGTCGCAGGAGCAGTGGGAGCGGGCTGGGCAGCGCGTGGGGGGACCGGTCGCAAGGGGCGACGGAAGCGTGTTTGTCGCCTACCAACCGCTGGCGGACGGCCGCGTGGTCCGGGCAGTGGTGCCGGCATCGGGCGCGGGCGCCGTTGGGCGCCTGCGCGACGTGGGCGCAGCACTCGCGCTGGTGGTCGCTGTGGGCGGGGGTCTGCTGGCGTGGGCGCTGATCGCCCGTGTGCTCGCCCCCTACCGCGAGCTGCTCGCGGAGGCGGTGCGGGTGACACGGGAACCCGGTGGGGAGGCCGAGGACCGCTTCCTGGTCGAAACGTTCCGCGACACCGTGCGGCGCCTCGAGGTCTCGGAGGCGGCTCTGCGTCGGCGGGCGGATGACCTGGAGGTGCTCGCGGAGGTGCTGACGCGGGGCTCCGCCGCCGGGGTGGTGATCACCGACCCCGGGGGCACCGTGCGGGCCGCCAACTCGGCGGCCGCCGAGCTCGCCCCTGATTTGGCGGTCGGCGGGGCTCTCCCGGCGACGTTGGCCGCTGGCGAGCGGAGCAGACGGCTTTCGGAGCGGGTCGTCGAGGTGCGGCGACTCCCGCTGCTGGCGGACAGCGGGGCAGCCCAAGGGGAGGTACTGTTTCTGACCGACCGGACGAGCGTGGAGGCGCTGGAGCGGGCCCTCGCCGAGCGCGAGCAGATGGCGGCCCTGGGTGAGCTGGCTGCGGGGATGACCCACGAGCTGCGCAACGCCCTCGCCACCATGCGCGGCTACCTGCGCCTGCTCCCCGACGCCAAGCGTGAGGATCGCGCGCGCTTCGTGGCCGCCATCAACGACGAGGCGGAAGGTCTGGCCGAGCTGTTGGACCGCTTCCTTCGCTTCGCGCAGCCGCGCGAGCTCCGGCGCGAGCCGGTCGAGCTGCTGGCGCTCGTCGAGGAGGCGGCGCGCAAGGTGCGCACCGCGTTTCCCGACATCACCCTGGGAGTCGAGGGCGCGCCGATCACCACGGTGGGCGATGCGCTGGCGCTCGGCGTCGTCGTGGAGAACCTCCTGCGCAACGCGGCCGAGGCGGTCTCGAGCCAGGG
>Ga0315281_10003505_pt1 | contig 22941 bp, 18 predicted proteins | sample YL17G07_0_MG_FD_204540 | JGI IMG/M metagenome (GOLD analysis project Ga0315281, IMG submission 204540) | Sediment microbial communities from Yellowstone Lake, YNP, Wyoming, USA - YL17G07_0 | ecosystem: Environmental > Aquatic > Freshwater > Lake > Sediment | place: USA: Wyoming | collected... | reverse complement strand
GATGGCTCCATCCCAGGTTTAAAAAGTTAGAGATATTTTTTGAACCAATCCACACTGAGTTCTATGGCACGCTGGCGATGTGCTGGATCGGTCAAACGGTGGTCTGCACCACCGATCACATGAATCTCTTTGGGAACGCCCAAATTGTAGAAGATTCCCAAGGCTTGGTCCAAGGAAACCAGCTCATCTTCCTCTCCATGAATAACCAAACAATTTGAGACTTTGGGTAAAAGAGGCATGAGCCGATGCTTCGGGAGATCCTCAAAAAAGGCCTCCGGAGGGAGTGGATAATCTTCTTCCTGCTTTTTCGATCCGAGATCATCCAAGTGAAGGGGGGTGGCCCAGATCACAACAACCCTGATCTCTTTGTCCCCCGAGGCTTTGATCAGGGAGAGAAAACCTCCAAGGCTCGACCCGAGTAACCCGATCCCATTTCCCAGGCCAGGATAGGTTCTTATAAAATCAACCGCTGAACTCAGATCAGCGATCTTTTTGCTGATCGTATTGTCCTCCTCCCTTCCCTCACTTTCCCCGATCCCCCTGAAGTCGAACCGAAGCATACCCATCCCTTCTCTTGAAATCTGTTCTCCAAGGGCGACATACTTCTCACTATTTTTGCTGGAGAGAAGACCATGGGAGGCGATCACGCAAGCAGGGTTTTTCTTCTCAGGAAGATGGAGAATCCCTGAAATGTTTTGTCCCTCGCTCTTAAATGAAACCTTCTCTGTTCTCATTTAGAAATCCCCGTCATTAAGTGATTAGGTCAATAAGTTATTAAGTTATTGAATGGTTGAGTCGTTAAATCCCTAAATTATCTTATTCAACCCCTATGCGCTATGCTCTATGCGCTCCGCGTTTTCAACTTTTATCCCCGCTTCTTTCATCGCTCTTAAATACTCTTCCTTCAATTGTTCTTTGGGGACGCCGTGGTCGATAAAATCCCAAGGGAAGATTTCATCCAAATCCCTTTTTCGATGAACATAGAAGTCAGAGTTGATACTCGTCTCCCTAAGAGCTTGGCTCCAATTCCCCTGGTTGTGATGAGTGGCCATCAAAATCTTCCCTACTCTCCGATCTCCCCTCGAGAGCAAGGCCTGAATATAGGCCCATTTGGGAAGATCATAGATCATCTCCATCCCCCTCTCCCCTTGAACCCCTCTTTGAATTATCCTTAATTTCTTCTTCAGCTCACCGACTTCTTCCATAGGTACCCATTGGAACGGAGTGGTCGGTTTTGGGATAAAGGGGTTGACGCTCAAAATCAGTCTCCATTTCTTCCTCTGGTTCTTCAGATTCGATTGAATCTGGTGCCCAATCCGTTTAGCAAGCAGAAGAATTGCCTTGACATCCTCATCGGTCTCCGAGGGGAGGCCAATTAAAAAATAGCATTTGATCTGGGAAAGACCATTCTCAACTAACGTATCAATGGATTTTAAAATCTCCTCTTCGGGATAACCTTTCTTCAACATCCTTCGGAGTCTTTCTGAACCCGCCTCAGGTGCAATGGCCACTGTGCGATACTCGCCCTCTCTCAGACACTGGATCAGGGATGGAGTGACAGCATCCACTCTCAAGGAAGATAAAGAGATCCCTCCCTGTTGAGAGAGAATACTCTGACATAAGGGGAGGAGTTGAGGATGATCTGAGACCGCGGTCCCGGTCAATCCAACCCGATGTTCTTTTAAAAGGGCTTCCTTTGAGATCGACTCAAGGACGGAAAGGCTTCTGCTTCGAAAAGGATGGTAAACGAAACAAGCTGCACAGAAACGGCACCCCCTGGGACAACCCCGGTTTACCTCTACTAAAGCCATTTCTTTAAACTCCGTATCCGGAGTGAAAAGAGTGGACTGAGTTGGGAATTGATCGAGATTAGGAACCCATCTCCGTTTAACCCTTCTGGGGAATCCTGGTTCGGGATCCATCGCCTCTATTTTTCCATTTTCAGCATAGGTCACTCGATAAAACTTTGGAACATAAACCCCTTCCACCCCACCCAGTTTTCTTAAAAAATCGTCCTTCTCCCATTTTCCTTTATCTGAAAAGGTTTGACGATAGGCTTCTAAAAATTCTCCAATCACCTCTTCTGCCTCACCGAGGACAAAGAGGTCAAAGAAATCACTGATGGGTTCCGGATTTAAAAAGACGGCTACCCCCCCAGCGATCACCCAAGGATATCTTCCATCACGAAGACGGCTCTCTGACGGAATATGGGCTAATTCCAAAAGCGTGAGGACGTTGAGAAAATCGTTCTCGAATGAAATGGAGAAGGCTAAAAGATCGAAGCTGGAGAGAGGCTTCTGGGATTCTAATGAGATAAGAGGGGTTTGGGTATTGCGATACTCTTGAAGATCTTCCGGTTCAGGGAGGAAGGCTCTTTCACAGACCACGCGGTCATCAGCGTTTAAAATCTGATAGAGGGTCTGAAATCCGAGGTTGGACATCCCCACATGATAAGAATTGGGATAGAGGAGACAGATAGTAATTTTTCCGCCCCATGGTTTTTGGACAGCTCCTCTCTCTTTCTCAAGAATACCTTTGGCCTTCTGAACGAGTTTCCAGGAAGTCATTTTCGTAAGTGGATAGTGGAGTGTAGAAAGTAGTAAATTCAATATAACAGAATTTTATCTACTCATGTAACTTTTTTTACCACTCACCACCTACCACTGACCACCCGCTAAATTCAGTCAGCCTGTTTTCTTAAAAAAGTAGGGATGTCAAAACGATCCTCATCCTCGATCGAGAAATCCGATGGCGGATCTAATTTTAGCTCATCGAACCGCTCGCTGGCCTTCACCCTCCTCATAAAAGCAGGGATGTCCCTATTATTCTCTTTGTTACCGTAGGAGAATTGTGACAAGTCCTTATTTTGTTCCCTGAGGCCAAATGAGATAGGAGCTACTTTCTTAAACTGAGAGGTTCTCTTCTCCTCTTTCTTTCCGAAACCCGTAGCGATCACGGTCACTCGAATTTCTTCCTTCATCGCCTTGTCCACCACCATACCCCAGATCACATTGGCCTCTTCATGGGCTTCCTTCTGAACGAGAGTGGTTGCCTCATTGATCTCGTTCAGGGTCATATTCTCGCCTCCGGTGATGTTGATGAGAAGCCCCCGGGCTCCTTCAATCGTAATATCTTCCAGAAGAGGGCTGGAGATCGCTCTTTGGGCAGCTTCCACGGATCGATTCTCACCCGAAGCAGTTCCTGTTCCCATCAATGCCATTCCTGTTTCAGACATGACGGTCCGAACATCGGCAAAGTCCAGATTGATAATGCCATGGCCAACGATAATATCTGAGATCCCTTTCGCGGCATGATAGAGAACCTCATCTGCTTTTTTGAAGGCCTCGAGCAGGGTCATGCTCTTCCCGCTGATGCTCAGGAGCCGCTGGTTGGGGATGGTGATGAGGGCATCGGCTGTCATCTTCAGATTGGCCAACCCTTCCTCGGCCTGCTTCATCCTCTTCTTTCCCTCAAAGTAGAAGGGTTTGGTCACAATGGCCACGGTGAGGGCACCCATTTCACGGGCCACTTCAGCAATCACCGGCCCCCCGCCCGTGCCAGTTCCGCCGCCTAATCCGGCTGTGATGAAGACCATGTCCGCCCCTTTGAGAGCTTCCCGAATCTTCTCCACATCTTCGAGGGCAGCTTTTCTTCCTACCTCTGGATTGGCTCCGGCTCCTAAGCCCTTGGTCAAATTTTCTCCTAATTGCAATTTGATGGGAGCCATATTTGCCGCCAGCGCCTGAGCATCGGTATTGGCTGCGATAAAGTCGACCCCCGAGAGTTGATAAGAAATCATGGTATTCAGGGCGTTGTTTCCTCCTCCTCCAATTCCGATGATCTTGACCTTGGCGGCCAAATTTTTATTTTCGTCAAATTCGATCATACCTTCCCTCCTTCTTCCCAAAATTGGAATAGTGGAAAGATGGAATGGTGGAAGAATGGGCTCAAAGCACAAAAAGCAACAATACCATCCCTTTTGCTTTTAATACCCAATATTCCATTATTTCAATATTCCATCGTTCCATAACGTTTTTAAAAGAATTCTCCAATCCATTCCCTCATCCGGTGGGTGACCTTGCTGAAGATATTTCCCTCACCCACTTTAAATCGACTCTTTCCTTTACTTCTACTTCCATAGAGAACCAGACCTACACCGGTGGCATACATCGGACTTGCGACCAGATCGACCAGCCCTCCGATCCCGACAGGTGCTCCTCTCCGGACAGGCAGATTAAAAACCTGCTCCGCCAACTCAGGAATGCCCTCAAGGATGGCGCTCCCGCCGGTGAGGACAATTCCAGAGGCAAGCAGATTGGTAAAGCCTGTCCTCACCACCTCATTTTGAACTAAGGTGAGAATCTCCTCGACCCTGGGCTCGATGATCTCTGCCAGGGTCTGCCTGGATAGGACACGAGGTTTTCTGCCCCCCACACTGGGAACTTCAATGGTTTCGTCCTTCCGAACCAAAGAAGTCAGGGCGCATCCATATCTTATTTTAATCCTTTCCGCTTCCTCCACCGGTGTCCTAAGTCCCATCGAGATATCGTTTGTGATATGGCTTCCTGCTAAGGAGAAGACCGCTGTATGCTTGATCGAACCATCTGAGAAGATAACCAGATCTGTGGTCCCGCCTCCGATGTCGATGATGGCCACTCCCAGATCTTTCTCCTCAGGAGTCAGCACGGCTTCGCTCGAACCCAACTGTTCCAATACAATGTCATCCACATCCAGCCCGGCCTTGTTAGCACATTTAATGATATTTTGGGCAGAGGTAATCGCACCGGTGACGATATGAACTCTTCCCTCCAGTCTCACCCCCGACATCCCAACAGGGTCTTTGATCCCATCCTGATCGTCCACGATGAATTCCTGGGGGATGATGTGAATCACTTCTCGATCCATAGGCATGGCAATGGCGCTGGCAGCATCGATCACCCGCTTCACATCATTCGGACCGATCTCTCTGTTTTTCACAGCAATCACACCATGGCTGTTAATCCCTTTGATATGCCCGCCTGCGATTCCTGCATAGACAGAGGTAAGATGGTACCCTGCCATCAACTCTGCTTCCTCGACCGCTTTTTTGATCGAATGGACGGTGCTCTCGATATTGATGACCACACCTTTCCGTAATCCCTTCGATGGAAAAGTTCCAAGACCAATGACGTTGACCTGACCGTCAGAAACTTCTCCGACCACGGTGCAGATTTTTGTCGTCCCGATGTCCAATCCAACTACCAATGAATCCTTCTTCCCCACCTTTTCATCACCTCCTTTCAAGTCCCCCCTGAGGGAGCCTTTTTGACCACCATTCTTTTTAATTCACTGCAATCAATCGAGACTGCTGAAAATCCTCTTTTCCGAAGGTCTGACCAGATGAGAGACAATCTTTTCAACTTCTCTTCAAAGTCTTCCCATCCCATTTTGACCTCCACTCCTTCTGCCTTGGTAAAACAATGAATTCCAAAAACCTTCTCCATATGGATTTCAGATATTTCCTCCAGGGGTAGACCCTTTTCTTGACCCATAATCCTCAAAAGTTCCAGAGCCTTTGTGATCAGGCGCTTTGCCTCAACCGGATCTTTTTCTAAAACCTGGCGGGTTAATCCAGTGAGATAGGGGTAGTTGTATTCATCTCTATCCCCTAAAGGAGAAAAGATCTCCCCTTTGGTATCGATATAGTAAAGCTCTTCTAATTGAATGATGGCCATCGGCTTTTTCTCTTCTATCTGAATCAATATCTTATTGGGGAAAACCTTCCTCACCCGAACCTGATCAATCCAAGGATGAGACTCTAATCGTTTGACGACCTCCTTGAGCTTGACCGAGAAGAGATTGGGCATTCCTTCCACCACCGTGAGGGAGAGGAGGGTCTCTTTTGAAATCTTACGGCCTCCTTCCACCTCAACTTCTCTCACTCGGAAAGATGGATCCCCTAAGAGATGGACATAAACCCAATGGCCGATAAAGAGGAAAAAAGAGAGGAGAAGAAGTTGAAAAGCCACCCGAATGGTCTTCTTCACGATCCCCTGAAATTTTTCCCCACCTTTCTCTTCCCTCCTTGCTTTCGGCCGGAGGAACTTTCCATCTCTTATGGTGACCGCGTCTCCCATCTCCCTTGATCCCTAATCCCCCCACCCCCCCTTTCTAAAGGGGGGAAAGGGGGGATTATTCCATCTTTAAAGATGCCTTCAAAAGAATACGTTCCACTAAGTCTTCGAATGGGATGCCTGCATAACTGGCTGCCTTGGGTAAAAGACTCGTCTCGGTCATCCCGGGCATGGTGTTGACATCAATCAAAAATGGATTTTCATTTTCATCGGTCATTAAATCGACTCTGGCAATACCTGAGCAACCGAGTGTTTGAAAGGCTTTGAGGCTTATTTCCTGGGCATAGAGATACTTTTCCCTTGGAATTCGAGCAGGGAGGATGTATTGCGTCTCACCCTTTGTATATTTAGAATGGTAATCGTAAAAACCGCTCTTGGGGACGATCTCAATGACAGGTAAAGGAATATCTTCAAGAATGCCAACGGTGATCTCCTTGCCTTTCATAAATTCCTCTACCAATATCTCCTCATCATATTCTCCTGCCTTCTTTAAAGCCGCGCCCAGTTCTTCATCCTTCCGGACAATTGAAACGCCGATCGTGGACCCTTCCCTGGCCGGTTTCACTACGACGGGTAAAGGGAGGGAAATTTTTTCTGGTAGATCTTTCTTGATCTCTCTTCGTTGAAAAACCTCGAAGCGAGGGGTCGGGATCTTTTCACAAAGGAAGAACTTCTTGGCCATGATTTTATGCATTGCCAAGGCGCTCGCCAGAACTCCTGACCCGGTATAAGGAATTCTCATTAACTCCAGCATCCCCTGAATGGTCCCATCCTCCCCAAATCTTCCGTGGAGGGCCAAAAAGGCACATTCAATCTTTTCTTTAACCAATTTTTCCGCAAGGTCGTCCCCCACATCGACAGGAGTCACCGTATATCCTTTCTCAGTCAAAGCTCTCAGGATGGCCTTTCCAGTCTTCAGTGAGATTTCTCTCTCTCGAGAGAGACCCCCCATCATCACAGCAATCCTCTTTTTCTTGAGGGAGTTTTCCTTCACTCACCCACCACCCTTACCTCCCTTTCCAGAGAGATACCTTTTTCTTCATAGATCTTCTTTTCCACCCACTCCATTAAACGGATCACCTCTTCTGCCTTGGCCTTTCCAAGATTGATGATAAAATTGGCATGAAGGTCTGAAATCATTGCCTGGCCTATCCGAAATCCTTTCAGCCCAGCTTCTTCAATCCATTTCCCTGCAGGGCCTTCTTTGGGATTTTTGAAAATGGAGCCAGCACTGGGATAATCCAGGGGCTGCGTTCTCTTCCTTATCTCCGAATAAGATTTGACCCGCTCAAGGATCTCTTCTTTTTTCCCCTTCTTCAACTGGAACCTGCCTTTGAGAATAATCCAGGAAGGGGGAAGGACTAATCTTCGATAAGAGAATCGAAGTTTCGAACGGGACCTCTCCACGATTTCTCCATCCTCCTTCATCAAGGTTATGGAAAGAAGGACATCCTTCAATTCGGCACCCCATGCTCCGGCATTCATCGTCAAACCCCCTCCAACGGTTCCGGGGATGCCGAAAAAGGGTTCGAGCCCTGTGTGTCCCTTCTGGATTGAGAATTGAACCAGACTTTGAAGGGAGAGACCCGCCTCCGCCTCTACCACCTCTCCATCCATATGGATCTTTTTCATACCTTGAGTGAGGTTGATGACCCATCCACGAACTCCTTTATCTCTTACTACCAGATTGGTTCCCTTTCCTAAAATCAAGCATGGAATTTTTTTCCTTCTGGCATATCGAACGACCTTTCTTAATTCATCCACATTCCTTGGAAACAAAAGGCTGTCTGCAGGCCCCCCCACTTTCATCGACGTGAACTGCCTCATGGGAGCATCGAAAAGAACCCTTCCCTTGATCAGACCCAATGCCCATTTCTTGTAATCCCGTTCCATTTGATTTCGGAATTCGCCTGCCTGCGGGAGGCAGGGAATGCGCCTGTCCTCCGCAGTAGCTCTGCTACGGAGGATGGAGATTTCGGATTTAATTCCGCAATCTGCAATCCGCAATCTGCAATCCGCAATCTGAAATTTAATTAGTTCAGTCGGTTCACCAACTCATCGCAAACCTGCCAGATATCTCCTGCTCCCAGGGTGATCACCAAATCCCCTGGAGAAATAATACGAAGGAGATGCTCAACGATCCCCTTTTTATCTGATAAATAAGTGACGTCCTTATGGCCATATTCCCGGAGTCCCTCAAAGAGAGCTTTCGCTTCAACACCTTCTATCCGATCCTCTCCTGCCGGGTAGATATCGGTAAGGATGAGGACATCGGCATCATAAAAAGCAGTGAGAAAATCTTTAAACAGGGCTTGGGTTCTCGTATAACGATGAGGTTGAAATACCGCAACGATCCTTTTTCCCCAACCGGTTCGTGCCGCTTTCAGCGTGGCCATAATCTCTACAGGATGGTGGCCGTAATCATCCACGATGAGGATTCCCTTCTTCTCTCCTTTAATCTGAAATCGTCTCTGAATCCCGCTAAAATCACGCAGCGTTTCCTGGACGACCTGGAAGGGAATATCCAGTTCAAAGGCTGTGGCTAAAGTGGCCAAGGCATTGTAGACATTGTGAAGTCCCGGCATCCGAAGTTTTAGTCTCCCTATTTCCTGACGCCGGTGAACAACCTCAAAAGAGGTAGAGAGCCCCTCGAAAACAATCTCTTTCGCTTGAAAGTCAGCTTGTGTGGTCAATCCGTAAGTGGTAAAACGCTTCTTCAACCTCGGGAGAAGACTCTGAATGTTCGGATGATCGAGACAGAGCACGGCCAATCCGAAAAACGGGATCTTGTTCAAAAAACAGAGGAAGGTTTCTTTGATCTCATCGATCCCTTTATAATAATCAAGATGCTCTGGGTCGATGTTGGTCACCACGGCAATGGTAGGCATCAGTTTGAGAAAAGACCCATCGCTCTCATCCGCTTCGGCCACCAAAAATTCACCCTGCCCTAGCCTCGCATTGCTTCCGATACTGTTGAGTCTCCCGCCGATCACCACCGTGGGGTCGAGACCACCTGCTGCCAAGACCGTGGCGATGAGAGAAGTGGTCGTCGTCTTCCCATGCGTCCCTGCAATGGCGATCCCGATCTTCATTCGCATCAACTCTGCCAGCATCTCTGCCCTTGGAATGACAGGGATGAGTCTCTCTTCAGCGGCTTCTACCTCAGGGTTGTTTTGCCGAATGGCTGAAGAGATGACGACCACGTCTGCCTCCTTCAAATTCTCCCTTCGGTGACCGTAGGAAATTTCGCATCCCAAGGACTGGAGCCTTCGGGTCACCTCTGTCTCCTTCATATCGGAACCGCTGATATGATAACCGAGGTTGAGCAACACCTCAGCAATCCCGCTCATGCCAATCCCACCAATGCCTACAAAATGGATATGTTGGATCTTTCCTCTTCGATACATCTTCAGTCTCTAAGTTTTTTGGGTTCTTTGGGTCTCTTGGGTTAACCCAATAAACTCAACAAACCCGATGAACTCAAGGAACCATGTTTTTCTTTTCCGAGCATGGCATAACAATGATCCACGATCTCCTCTGCTGCTCTCGGTTTGCCCAACCGCTGAATCGTCTCTTCCATCCTGACACGCTCCTCCGGATGGTCGTAAAGGTGGAGGAGGGTTTGGGCCAGCAATTGACCGTTTAACTCTTGATCCAAGATCATTCTTGCTGCACCCAAATCAACTAATTTCTTGGCATTGATCAATTGATGACGATGAGCCGCATAAGGATAAGGGATGAGGAGAGCAGCCTTTCCACAGACTGCCAGTTCAGCCACGGTGCTCGCTCCTGATCTGCAAATGACCAGATCAGAGATCTGGTAGCAGGTGGCCATGTCTTCGAAGAAAGGCTTGACCAATGCATCAAATCCTTTTTCCCGATACTCTTTTGATACGAAATCGAGATCTTCCTTTCCTGTTTGATGAATAATTTTTAGGGAGGGGCTTATTCCCTGAAGTGGGTCCAGAGCTTCTATCATTGCCTGATTGATCCGATGAGCCCCTGCACTGCCTCCAAAGATAAGGAGGGTAAATCGATCGCTCTTCTTGGTTCCCTCCTTGGCTTCTTTGAGGCGGGTCATAAATTCTTTTCTGATCGGGTTGCCCGTGACAACGGTTCTCTTATCAGGAAAGTATTTCTTCGCCTCTTCGAAGGAGACAAAGATCCGTTGGCTGAACCACTTTAGAACTCGATTCGTCATTCCAGGCATGACATTCTGCTCCTGGATGGCCCTCTTCATTCCGAGAAAGAAAGCGGCCAAAAGAGTTGGACCGGAGGCATATCCTCCAACGCCCAATACGAGTTGGGGTTGAAACTCTTTTAAGATCGAACAAGCTTCAGAAATGGCCATCGGTAAGCTCCAAATCGCTTTACCCTTTTCCAGAAGGGATCTCCCTTGAATGGGTTTCACTTTAATCGTTCTCAGAGGAAATTTCCCCCCTGGTAAAACTTTGGCTTCGATCCCTTTCTCCGTTCCAATAAATAGGACTTCGTTCCCTTTCTCTCTTTCAACGAATGCCTCAGCAATTGCCATGCCTGGGAAAAGGTGACCTCCTGTACCTCCCCCGGCAATTACACACCTCATCTTCGTTCCACATGGGTCGAAAGGTGAAGAAGTATCCCCACCCCGACTAAATTGGCGACCAACGATGTCCCTCCATAGCTGACCAAGGGAAGGGTCAACCCTTTTGTGGGGAGGAGTCCCAAAACCACTCCCATATTGATCACTACCTGAAGGGAGATCATCAATGTAATTCCCAATGCCAAATAGGCCCCAAACCGTTCCTCGAGGGAAAGCCCAATCTGGATCCCTCTGAGGGTCAGAATGAGGAAGAGGAGCACGACCACCATCGCACCGATCAGACCCAACTCCTCTCCGATGACAGAAAAGATGAAATCTGTGTGGGGAGCAGGGAGAAAGAAGAGCTTCTGTCTCCCCTCTCCCAATCCCAATCCGAAGAGACCTCCGGACCCAAAGGAAAGGAAAGACTGAATAATTTGGAAACTTGTGCCGGTGGGGTCTTCCCAGGGCCGAATGAAACTCATCAACCTTTTGTAACGATACCCCACGTTCATCAAAAAATAATAAGCCACTGGGATGGCAATCAAAAAGGCTCCAACAATATAGATGATCCTGGCACCGCTGACAAAGAGAAGGAGGAAAACCATCACTGTAAGAAAGAAGGCTGCCCCAAAATCGGGTTCCTTCATCACCAAAGCGATGACAAGACCAGAGAGGAGAACTGGGGGAAGGAATCCGAAAGAGAAGCTCCGGATCTTCTCCTCCTTCTTGGCTAAAAGGTAGGCAAGAAAGATGACCAAACCCAACTTGGCAAATTCCGAAGGTTGAAAGGAGAAAGACTGGATCTTCAGCCAGCGCATGGCTCCACCCGCCCGATGCCCAATACCCGGGATCAATACGGCAATCAAGAGAAGAATGGAAAGGATGAGGATCGGGTAGGCAAATCGGTTTAAAATTTCGTAAGGGAAAAACATCATGAGGATCATCAACACGAAACCAACCGCTGCATAGAGGGCCTGCCTCTTTAGAAAGTAGTAAGGATCTCCGAAACGATCCCCAGCGATGATCGCGCTGGTGCTGTAGACCATCACAATCCCGATCCCCACCAAGGCCAGGGCTGTGATCAAAAGAATAATGTCGAGCCTTTTCTTTCCCTTCATCTTATTTAGGTCTGAGTTCGGAGTTTTAATTTATGTCTCCGAACTCCGAACTGTTAACTCTTTACTTGTATCCGTTGGACTGCTTCTTTAAATACTTTTCCTCTCTCCTTATAATCTTTGAACATATCGAAACTTGAACAGGCTGGTGAGAGGAGAACCACCTCTCCTGCCTTTGCTTTTTGATAGGCGAGGAGCGCTGCCTCTTCCATGGTCTTGACCATGACAGTTTCTGCCAGCCCTCCGAGTTCACGGTTCATTCTCTCTTTAGCCTCTCCGATCAGGATCAGATGCTTCACCTGTTTCTGAATCAATTCTTTCAGGGGGCTTAAATCCCCGTTTTTATCCTTTCCTCCTGCAATCAAGATCACGGGCTCTGAAAAACTCTGGAGAGATTTGACCACGGAACCCACATTCGTTCCCTTGGAGTCATTGTAGAAACGAACCCCTTGAATCTCCCGAACAAATTCGAGACGATGTTCAAGCCCTTCAAAACGATTAAGGACGTCTTGAATCGACTTTTTCGAGCAACCGAAACTCCTGGCTGCAGTGAGGGCTGCCATCATATTCTCCACATTGTGGATCCCCTTCAAAGGCGCCTTGGCCAAGGAATATTCTTCCCCTCCCCCTCCAAGCCTAAGGGAAATTGTTTGGCCATTGGAAAAAGCGCCCTCATCGAGCTTCTTCCTCAAGCTGAATAAAACTTTTTTCGCCTTCACCTTCTCTCTATACTGCATCACGATGGGATCATCTCTGTTGAGAACAGCCAAATCCCCGGAATTCTGATTTACAAAAATCTTCACCTTTGCCTCGATGTAGTCGTCGTAACTGGAATACCGATCCAGATGATCCTCGGTAATATTTAACAGGACAGAGATTCGGGGCCGAAAATCTTCGATGGCCTCCAACTGAAAACTGGAGATCTCAACTACCAATACCTCCCATCGATCTTTTCCATCTGTAAAAAGGATCATTGGCTCTCCAACATTGCCCCCCACCCCGACTTTTCTTCCATCTTCTTTTAACATCTCACCGATGAGCAGGGTGGTGGTTGTTTTTCCGTTGGTTCCTGTCACAGCGATGATGGGAACGCGGATAAAATGGTAAGCCAGTTCAATTTCACTGATGACCCGTACTCCTTGTTTGATTGCCTTCTGAATAGGTTCGATGCTCAGGTCAACCCCAGGGCTCACCACAATGATGTCCTGTTTGAGAAAGGTCTCTGTCTGATGTCCACCCCATTCTGTCGAGATATCCATTCCTTTCAATTCCTGAACAGCTTCCCTCATCTCCTCTTTCGGCTTCACCTCGGTGGTGGTCACAAAAGAACCCTTCGCCTTAAGAAATTTTGCTGTCGCGATTCCTGTTCGAGCCAACCCTACAACCAAAACCTTTTTACCTTTGAGATCCATTCTGTTTGCCATTGCCCCTCTGAGCTCCCCCTCCCCTGGCGGGAGGGGATGAAGGGGAGGGGGGACTAAATCTATTCACCCTCCCCCATCAAGGGGGAGGGGAATAGATGGGTTATCTCAACTTCAGCGTGCTGATTGCGATCAGTCCGAGAATAATGCCAATGATCCAGAATCGGACGATGATCTTCGGTTCAGCCCAACCTTTCAATTCAAAATGGTGGTGAATGGGCGCCATTCTGAAGACCCGTTTCTTGCGAATTTGATAAGAGAGCACCTGGATGATGACCGAAAGGACCTCGATGACAAAAATGCCGCCCACAATGACTAAAAGAAACTCTTGTTTGGTGATCACAGCGATCGTTCCTAAAGATGCTCCCAGAGAGAGAGAACCCACATCACCCATAAAGACCTGAGCCGGATAGGTGTTGAACCAGAGAAATCCCAGGCCAGACCCGACCAGAGCCCCGCATAAGATAGTCAATTCTCCGCTTCCTTTGACAAAGGGAATCTGGAGATAACTGGCGAATTTGAAGTTCCCTGCAAGATAGCAGAAGAGCATAAAGGTGGCGCTGGCAATGAGCACGGGGCCGATTGCCAATCCATCCAATCCATCCGTCAAGTTGACCGCATTGGCCGAACCCACGATGACGAGCAGGCTGAAGAGGATGTACCATCCCCCAAGGTCCGGCATCACTTTTTTAAAGAAAGGAAAGATCAACCTGGAATCGTGGTCAATGGTATTGAACAGGACGAAGCTGACCACGAGTCCTATGGCTACCTGAATGGGAAACTTGTATCGAGCCCGGATGCCAATGCCCTTTTTATCCCTCATCTTTTTATAGTCATCCCAAAAACCGAGGACGCCGAACGCCAGGGTGGTCAACAAAACAATCCAGACATACGGATTGGTCAGGTCGGACCAGAAAAGGGTTGGGATGAGAATGCCAGCGATGATAAGGCTTCCTCCCATCGTGGGAGTTCCGTTCTTAACCATGTGCCGGGAGGGAACGTCCTCCCTCACCACCTGCTGAATCTGAAAAGCCTTCAACTTTTTGATCAACCAGGGCCCGATGATAAAGCTGATGAGAAGGGCAGTTAAAATCGAATAGATGGTTCTAAAGGTGATATACCGGAAGACATTGAAGAAGGAGAATAACTCATGAAGGGGATAGAACAGATGATATAACACTCTTTAGGCCCTCCCCTCTGTCAAACCCTCTACGATCTTTTCCATGGCCATCCTCCTTGAACCCTTGACCAATATCCAATCCCCGTTTTGAATCATCTGTCTTAATATGGAAATGGCCTCTGAATGACTCTCTCCAATCCTTGCCCTCTCCATCGGAAACCCATGACGAATCGCTGACTCGACGACAATGGGCGCTTCCTCTCCTAAAGCGAGGAGGAAGTCGATGGAAAGTTCGCTCACTTTCTTCCCTATTTGTTCATGAGCTTCCTTTGTAAAACTTCCGAGCTCTAACATATCGCCCAATACAGCGATGGCCCTTCCTTTCCCTTTCACCTCTACAAGGGTGTCCAGGGCAAGTTCCATCGAGTTAGGATTAGCGTTGTAGGCATCGTTGATTAGGGTCTTTCCTCCTTTGAGAGGAACGACCTCCATCCTCATGGGGAAGGGTTGAAAATTTTCCAACGCCTCCTTTGCCTGCTTCACCTCCACTCCAAAGAGGCACGCGACAGCTATGGCAGAGAGGGCATTCGGAATGAAGTGTCTTCCCAATAACCGAAGATGAATCTCCATCACTTCGTTTTCCAAGATCAAAGTGAAAGACGTACCCTCCGCTCCCCTGAGCCGAGTCTCCTTGGCCATCACCTCGGCAGGATGTTCGATCCCATAGGTAATCTTTTGGCCCGGGTAATGCTTTGCCAGATCGATCGCCCGGGGATCATCCTGATTCACCAAGATCGTTCCATCCCTCCTCATCCTCTGGAAGAGTTCTCCCTTCTCCTCCTTCAACTTTTCCAAACTTTCCATGTCATCAAGATGAACCATCTGGATATTGGTGATCAATCCCACATCAGGCTCTGCAATCTCGGTGAGCCTTCGGATTTCACCTGGCACATTCATCCCCATCTCGAGAACGACCACCCTCTCCTTTTCAGTGAGGGCGAGGAGAGTAAGGGGAACCCCAATGAGGTTGTTCAAATTCCCCTTTGTTTTGAGAACGGGGAAGGTGGTTTCAAGGCAAGCAGCAATCATTTCTTTTGTCGTGGTCTTACCGTTGCTTCCGGTCAATGCCACCACCGGAATGCCATATTTGCGTCTCCAATCCCGGGCCATGTCTCCTAAAGCACTGAGGGTGTCCTTTACAGCAATCACCGCTCTGAATCGATAACCATTCCATCGAATGTCTCCGACCTTATCCTCTTCGAGCACCACTCCTCCTGCCTTTTTCTCAAGAGCCTCCAGGGCATAATGATGGCCATCAAAGCGAGGTCCCTTCAGAGCGAAAAAAAGTTCTCCTTCGGCCACCGTTCTTGAATCGGTGGAAATCCCCTGAAAGAAGGTGCTTCCCTTCCCCTGGAGGAGTTTTCCTCCCGTGGCCTTCAAGACCTCTTCAACGGTTAGGATCACTTTTCCTCCAAGGCCTTTTGGGCCTCGATGCGATCATCGAAAGGAAACTTCTTCTTTCCGATGATCTGATAATCCTCATGACCTTTCCCGGCGATGAGAACAGTATCCGAAGGTTGAGCCAATCGGATTGCCATCCGAATGGCCTCTCGTCGATCTGGAACTTTAAGATATCCCCTTTTCGATCTCCATGACTCGATTTCATTTGTATGCCACTCTTTTAAAGGAAGAGATCTAAACCCCATCTCCACCTCATTCAGGATGGCCAAAGGATTTTCTGTCCTGGGATTGTCAGAAGTGAGAATGGCGAGATCGCTGTACTTTCCCGCCACTTCCCCCATCAAAGGTCGCTTTGTCCGATCCCGGTCTCCACCACATCCAAAGACAGTGATCATCTTTCCATGGTTCCGGAGGCTGCTTTCCAAGATACTCCTCAATCCCAGTAGAACTCGTTCCAGGGCATCGTGGGTATGCGCATAGTCCACAATGATGTGAATGTCTCTCTTATTCTCGACCTTCTCAAACCTTCCTGAAACCCCTTCCAATCCTTCCACCCCTTCTTTTAAGGTTTCTAAGGGAACATCCATGCCAATCCCCACGGCCACTGCAGCGAGGATGTTATAGAGATTGAAGTTTCCAATCAATTTCGAATGGACGGAAATATCCCCTTTGGGAGTTCTGACCCGGCAGGAAAGGCCTTCAAAAGAAGAGGCCACCTGATCCGCCGTGATATCACAGGAAGGGCTCAGCCCATAACGGATGACAGGAAAGTCGATTCCTTTCACCATCTCCTCCCCTCCGGGGTCGTCATGATTCGTCACGGCAAACCGTCTTTCCTTATGGCTCCTCATCAAATAACTCGAAAAGAGTTTCTTTTTGCTTTCAAAATATTGTTCCAGAGTTTTATGATAATCAAGATGTTCGGAGGTAAAATTTGTAAAGACCACACCATCAAATTGACATCCAAAAACACGGTCGAGGTCAAGCCCATGGGAGGAAACTTCCATGATGACATGAGAGGTCCCCTCCCTGAGCATCTCCCACAGAATTTTTTGAAGATCTAAGGACTCCGGCGTCGTGTTGGGAGCCGGGGTTGTCTTTTCCCCGAACCGATAATTGATCGTCCCAATGACACCCACTTTGAATCCAGCCTTTTTAAAAATTGACTCCAAGAGATAGGTGGTGGTGGTCTTCCCGTTTGTTCCGGTAATACCGATAAGTTTGACCCGAGACGATGGATCGCCATAGAAGTTTGATGAAATCCTTGCCAGGGCCTGACGGCTGTTGGGAACGAAGATCATGGTCACATGGGTAGGGGTGCCGCTTGCTGCGCCCTTCTTTGGCAGGGCAAGCCCTGCCCCCACAGTCGGGATTTTTATCTCTTCTTCCAAAACGACGGCCTCCGCGCCCCTCTCAACCGCCTCTTCAATAAATTGGTGTCCGTCTACCTCCATCCCTCGAATGGCCGCAAAGAGAAAACCCTTCCCGATCTGCTTCGAATGGTAAGCAATCCCCTTGATCTCTTTGAGAGTCTCTCCAGTAATCTTTCTGATCTCCATGCCTTCCAATAATTTCCTCAGTTCCATATGGGCACTATGATGGAGTCTGAAACTTCAAATAACAGATGTCTCCTCTTTCAACCACTATCCCCGGTCTGGGGATCTGTTCCACGACCTTCCCGTTCCCTGAAACCTTGATGATCATTCCCTTCCCTTCCATCCGGCTCAAGGCATTACGCATGGATAAACCGGTGAGGTCTGGCATCACCACCATCCCAATCCCCTTCCCCACCTTCACTCCCTCAATCAAGGGTTGTGTTCCCGATGCCTCTTTTTTAGGGGCGGAATCCAGTTCGTTCTTCACAATCGTCGTCCCCTTTGGAACGACATTGAGGTAAGGGAGGACCTTTTCCATAATTGCTTTAAATACCGGAGCAGCGACCACTCCTCCGTAGTTGTTTCCCTGGGGTTCGTCAAGGATGACTAAGAGGACGAGCTTAGGTTCTTCCGCAGGGGCAAATCCCATAAATCCACTGGTATAGCGGTCTTCAGAGTACCCACCCAATAAAGAATCCACCTTCTGTGCCGTTCCAGTTTTTCCAGCCACCTCATATCCTGCGGGCACCGCCCCTTCCCCTGTTCCTCCTTTTTCAGTAGCCCCCTTAAGTAGCACCGTTACCTTTTTAGCGGTCTCTTCTGAAATGACCTTCCTGACGATCTCCGGTTGAAAGGATTGGACCACCACACCTTTCTCATCCATAATCTTCCCTACCACATAAGGCCTCATCAGGAATCCACCATTGGCAATGGCTGACAGGGCGGTCACCAATTGGATCCCTGTCACAGAGATCCCCTGGCCAAAGGAGATCGTATCCAGGGCCACCGGAGGCCAATATCTCGGGTGATGGACGATTCCCTTTCCTTCCCCTGGAAGACCGATCCGAGTCTTCTCCCCGAAACCGAATGCAGAAATATATCGGTAGAAACGATCCCTCCCCATCTTTTCGCCCACCTTCGACGCCCCGATGTTACTGGAGAACTTGATGACCTGTTGAAAGGTGAGCCATCCATGTTTGGAGTGATCGTGGATCGTCCGGTCATAGACCGCATAGGAACCATTTTCGCAAAAGAAAGAATCTGAGGGTCGAACTACCTGTTCCTCCAGAGCCGCTGCAGCGAGAAAGGCTTTAAAAAGTGAACCTGGCTCAAAGACATCGGTGACAGCTTGATTTCTCCAACTCTTAGAGCGGTACTGGATAAATTGACTTGGATTGAAAGTCGGGTAAGATGCCATGGCCAGGATTTTCCCGGTCGAGGGATCCATGGCGATGGCCATGCCTCCTTTTGCTCCCCACTTTTCAACGCCTCGCCCTAACTCTGTTTCGGTAATATGTTGGATGGACTTGTCGATGGTCAGGGCGATATTTCGGTAATGATCCTCTTTCTCAAAGGGGACCTTGCCCATGGCGATTTCACGACCCAGGGCATCTCTGGCACTCGTCCACACATGGTTCTCTCCATTAAGCAAGGCATCGTATTGAAATTCAATTCCCTCCAGACCTTTGGAATCGAGACCTACAAAACCAACGAGATGGGCAGCCAGCTGTGAATTGGGATAGAACCGTCGGTTCTCTTTTAAGAAACAGATGCCGGGGAGATGAAGGGCTTTGATCTGTTCGACCTCTTTCGAGGAAATTTTTCTTTGAATCCATTCAAAGGATCGATGGCTTTTCAATCTCTGTTTCAATTCCACCCGATCGGACTGAAGGATCGAGGCCAGTTCATTCGTCGTCTTTTCCACCTCAACGACTTTTCGAGCATCGGCATAAACCGAATCCACCTCAATGCTGACCGCCAGTTCATTTCCTTTGCTATCGTAAACGGTCCCACGCTTTGGAACGAGGGGGATCTGGACATGTTGCTGTTGAGCGGCCAGCTTATAGAGCTGCTCCTTTTTCAGCACCTGAAGCTGAAACATCCTCCCCAGTATGAGGACAAAACAGAAGAAAAGGAGACAGGAGAGAAAGATGATCCGGACCTTAAACCAATTGATGGATTTCAGTTTCATCGAATCACGATTACCTGTTCGGGTTTGGGTTTGGCCAGTCTCAACTCCTCCACGGCTAATTTTTCAATCCGTGCATAGGATTTGAGCGTAGCGATCTCCAACCGCAACTTTTTGTTGGCTTCGGTGAGCGCCCTCTCCTCCTTCAGGGCATTCGAAATTTCGTATCCGAGTTGGATCACCTGAATTCTTGACCAAACATAGAACAAGGAGCCCCCAATGAAAAAAAGCATGAGAAAGGTGAAAAGGACGAGGAGATTCAATTTTATTCCTTTCGGTCTGACCTTTGAATCTTCTCCTGTCCAAAGGATTCGATCTCCATTTTTATTCATGGTCTTTGACATCTTAAATCCTCTCCGCACACCTCAATTTGGCACTGCGGGATCGCGGATTTCTCTTTCGTTCTTCCTCAGAAGGTATGACAGGCTTTTTGGTCAGGACACGCATCTCTCCTCCCTTCTCCAGTTTTCGAAAGGTCTCTTTGACCATCCGATCTTCAAGGGAGTGAAATGAGATGACGCACATCCGTCCCCCCTTTTTTAAAACCTTCCATCCAGTTTCGAGGATGATTCTCAAATTTTCCAATTCGTCATTCACCCTGATACGGAAGGCCTGAAAGGTTCTGGTGGCAGGATCAATTCTCCGCGAATGAAATCGTCTGGGAATCGCATGGTGGACGATCTTTCTCAGCGCCTGAGTCTCACTGATAGGCTCCCGATCTCTCTCATAAACGAGAGCCTTTGCAATCCTCCTGGCCCACCTCCCCTCTCCATATTTAAATATGGTATCTTCTAATTCCTTCAATGAAAGGCGGTTGACCAGATCCGCTGCCGTTCGATCTATTCGCTGATCCATCCTCATATCCAGGGGACCCTCTCCTTTAAAACTGAACCCCCTTTCCTCTTTTTCTACTTGGAGGGAAGAAAGTCCCAAATCGAGCAGAATCCCATCAACGGATTCAGCCTTCATTAGGTCGGGGAGACGAATAAAATTTTCTCGAAATATCTTGACCCTCTCACCAAAGGGCGTCAATGCATATCTTGCCTCAGAGAGGGCCTCTTCATCCCATTCCATTCCGATGACCACTCCATCCGGTGTGGTCCGTTTCAATATCTCTGAAGTGTGGCCTCCTCCTCCTAGGGTAGCATCCACATAAGTATGACCAGGCTCACATCTCAAAAATGTCATCACCTCTTCCACCATCACTGGGATATGTTTAAGTCCCATTGAGTTCCATAAATCCGAAATTCGAATATTGCGCGAAGCATCCCACAGGGATCAATCCGAAACAAACTCTAATACCGAATGACAGAAATTCTAAACGCGTTTGGAACATTTTAAATTTGTTATTTCGAAAATTGTTTCGTATTTCGCCTGCCCGCCGCAGGCAGGAATTTCGTGCTTCGGATTTCCCAATTTACTTATATCCCGAGATTGGCTAAAGTATCCCTGATTTGATCAAAACCCTCTTCCACCTGCTGAGCCACTTCCTGCCAACGCTCCTTAGCAAATATCTCAATGAATCGTCCCTCACCCACTAATACGGCATCTTTTTGAAGGTTCGCATAATCTCTTAAGGTTTGAGGAATGAGAAGTCTCCCATGTTTGTCGATGACACAATCGATAGCGCTCGAATAAAAGTACCTTAAAAAGGCGCTCGTTTCTTTTCTTACGAGAGAGAATGAGCCCACTTTCTGCTCTACCAAACTGAACCACTCTTCATAAGGAAATGCGACCAAACAATGGTCAAAATTGGTGATGACCAACCGATCATCATACTTTTTGTTAAGGATCTCTCTGAACTTTGAAGGAATGCTGATGCGACCTTTAGAGTCTATGGTGTGCTCATACCTACCCCTAAACATTGCTTCATCCCCCTCATTTTAAGAAACCATACCACCTTTTCCCACTTTTTACCACTTGGGATGTAGAAATAAACCGAAAATTCAATTTTGTCAAGTAAAATTTTATACTTAATTCAATTTTTTCCTTCCATTCACAAGACCCCTATATCTATCCAAACGAGGGATCCTATACCCCATATTTAGACCTCTTATTTTCTATTGAATTTTTCATGACGGGTACGCCATCCCTGCCTGCGGCAGGCAGGCTCGAACGATGAAAATTGGCTTATCAGCCGTAGGGGCAGCTCTCTATGGCCGCCAGATTGAGGATTTGGCAGGCGAGACAGGTTCTCTGGCAGGCAGGCGCTATGCGCTATGCTCTATGCCCTATGCAATTTATCTAATTTGACAAGGCTATCCATCCTGTCTAAAATGGGTTTGATGGCATCGGAGGCGATAAAAAAGAGGGTAGAAAAACTCCGGGAGGAGATCGAGTATCATAATTACCGATATTATGTCCTTGATCAGCCTGAAATCTCCGATGCTCAATACGACCGCCTGATGAGGGAACTTCAGAAGCTCGAGGAGGAATACCCCGAACTTCGCTCTCCAAACTCACCCACTCAGAGAGTTGGCGCACCTCCCTTAGAAGCCTTTGAAATCTTCAGGCATACTATCCCAATGCTCAGCCTTGCCAATGCTTTCGACGAATCTGAGGCAAGGGATTTTGACAAACGGGTGAAGAAGTTTTTAGGAACTTCTGCGGATATTACCTATGTGGCCGAACCCAAGCTCGATGGCCTTGCTGTTGAACTCGTTTACGAAAGGGGACAGTTCTTGGTGGGCTCTACCCGTGGTGATGGGGTCAACGGTGAAAATATCACCCAGAATCTCCGTACGATTAAGACCATCCCTCTTCAACTGATACGAAAGGAAATTCCAGCTCCGGAACGATTAGAAGTCCGGGGTGAAGTGATCATACAACTCAAGAAATTTAAGGAACTCAATCGAAAACGAGAAGAGATAGGGGAACCTCTTTTTGCCAACCCAAGAAATGCAGCCGCGGGTTCAGTTCGGCAACTCGATTCAAAGATCACGGCGGAGCGACCTCTGGAAATTTACTGCTATGGCGTAGGCGGGGTGAGAGGTCGGACATTTAAAACCCATTCGGAGATTCTTCAGACCTTTCCCAAATGGGGCTTGAGGACGAATCCCAATATTCAGAGATGTCAAAATATCGATGAAGTTTTGGAATATTACCATAAAATGAACGAGAAGAGGGAAACCCTTCCCTATGAGATTGATGGGATTGTGATCAAGGTGGACCGTCTCGATCTCCAGACAAGACTCGGTGAAATCTCTCGAAGTCCACGCTGGGCACTGGCCTTTAAATTTCAACCCAAACAGGAGACCACAAAGATACTGGATATCATCGTCCAGGTTGGAAGGACCGGAGCCCTCACACCCGTGGCAGTGATGGAGCCGGTGAAAGTGGGAGGGGTCGAGGTCAGCCGGGCTACGCTTCACAATCAGGATGAGATTGATAAGAAGGATGTAAGAGTGGGCGATACAGTAGTCATTCAGAGGGCAGGAGATGTCATTCCTGAAGTAGTCCAGGTGATTACTTCAAAAAGGAAAGGAACGGAAAAGAAGTTCAAGATGCCATCAAAATGCCCGGTGTGCGGAGCAGAGGTCATCAAAGAGGAGGCCATCCATCGCTGTATCGGTCTGGACTGCCC
>Ga0315281_10003504_pt1 | contig 22942 bp, 16 predicted proteins | sample YL17G07_0_MG_FD_204540 | JGI IMG/M metagenome (GOLD analysis project Ga0315281, IMG submission 204540) | Sediment microbial communities from Yellowstone Lake, YNP, Wyoming, USA - YL17G07_0 | ecosystem: Environmental > Aquatic > Freshwater > Lake > Sediment | place: USA: Wyoming | collected... | reverse complement strand
CGAGATCGAAGAGAGGAAGAAGATCGAGCAGATCGAGAACAACATCAAGCAGCTCAAGGAGCTCGCGAAGTAAGGGCTTCTCAGATATTCTTTTCCAGCTTCCTTATCCCGTCCTTTGAAGCGACTATCACTCTATCGGCCAAACCCACAAAGAGGCCGTTGTCCACGACACCTGGAACGAGATTGAGCTCCGCCTCCAGGGTCCTCGGGTCGTCTATGCGCTTGAACCTGCAGTCGGCGATGTAGTTGCCGTTGTCCGTAACGAACAGTTGCCCGTCCTTCATCCGCAGCTTCGGCTCGCACTCGAACTCCTTCAGCCTTCTGACCGTCGCATCATGGGCGAACTTCACGATCTCAACAGGGAGCGGCGCTTTTTGGCCTAGATAGTCCACGAGCTTGGAATCGTCGACGACGATGATCTCCATCTCGGTCGCTGAGGCCACCATCTTCTCCCTGACGAGCGCCCCCCCCAGACCTTTTATCAGATTCAGATCAGGATCGACTTCGTCGGCGCCGTCGATCGTCAGATTGACCACCGCATAGTCCCTGAGCTCGCCGATCTCGATCCCGACCGCCTTTCCGAGGTTCTCAGAATCCATCGAAGTGGGGATGCCGACTATCCTCATCCCATCTTTCACGCGTTCACCAAGGATCCTTATGGCGATGCTCGCGGTCGAGCCGCTCCCTAAGCCCACGACCATGCCGTCGTTAACGTATCCGACCGCCTCCCTTGCGGCCCTCTCCTTCAGGTCCAAGTCGTCACGCCCTCTTGATGCCGAAGTTCTTCGATATCATGTCGCAGAGCCTGCCGACGACATAGTCGTCGATCTTCCTTCCCTTGCTCGCAGTCGCGGATGTAGAATCGCCCAGAACGCCCGAAGGGAAATACCTCTCTGGGTCCGCCACGATCATGAACGGGGGCGCCCAGGTCTTACCTTTCGGCCTCGGGCTCCTGACGAGCTCCGGCCTGATGTTCAGTATCCTCGATGTCTCTATGAGCCCGCCGTGGCCATCGCCCTCCGGGAACTCCTTTCCCCTCAGCTCGTAGGCCAAGTCGTAATCCGACAGGAACATGACCTTCAGCTTCGGGTTCTTCTCCACGACCGCCAGCGCTCCCAACTTCACCGCGATCATGTGGGCGCTGCCCGCATGGCCAGTGATGACCAGTATCTTGTCGACGCCGTTCCTGTCGAGCTCTGAGAGAACGTCGGTGATCAGCATGCGTAACGTGTCGAAACCGATCGAGATGGTCCCCGGGAAGTTGCGGGTCGAGCGACAGTCACCGTAGCGAATAGGCGGACATACGATTCCACCGAACGCGAGCGCCACTCTCCGCGCGACCTCCTCCGCCTGGAACGAATCAGTGCAGAGCGGTAGATGGCTCCCGTGCTCTTCCACCGAGCCGAGGGGCACGATGACCAAGGGCTTCCTCCTCGAGATCTCCTTGAACTCCGCGCTGGTGAGCTCCTCAAGGAGAATCGGTTTGCCTTCCTTTGCCGACATGCTTCCTTCCTCCGTCAGGGACCTTGTCAAGGTCGATGTACTCGGCATCGCACACGGGACACCTCCGCTTCGAGAGTCTGTCAATGTCGAATCGCTCCTTGAGCTCACGGTCCACACTCCCCACACGTTCTTTGGAGATGGTCCGGTCGCACTTGGGGCAGTAGTACACGACCCGCCGAATCGGAGTGCCCATAGATAAGATGCACTCCGCCGCGAGCCGAATTCCTGCCTCACGTGATTCCACGACCTCAGGGCTCTTATAGCCGGGTGGGAATATTCTACAGGCTAGGATTGGCATGAGGGTCTCTGCTCTCTTCTCGGGAGGAAAGGATTCGACATACGCGCTCTATCTCCTTCAGCAACAGGGCTGGGAGATCACGAGCCTTCTCACGGTCATCCCGAAGGCTTCCGACTCCTACATGTTCCACTATCCGAACATCCGGTGGACGAGGCTGCAGGCCGAGGCTCTCGGGATACCGATCAAGTACAGGGAGAGCCAAGGGCTCAAGGAGAAGGAGCTCGAGGACATCGAGGTCCTGATGAAGGGAGAGGACGCGGACGGGTTCGCCTGCGGCGCTATCGCCTCCGACTACCAGAGGTCAAGGCTCGACGAGATCTGTCAGAGGCTGGGCAAGCCGCTCTTCGCTCCGCTCTGGCGAAAGGATCAGGTGGTGCTTCTCGAGGACATGGTCCACGCGGGGCTCAAGTTCATGGTCGCCGGTGTGTACGCCGAGGGGTTCGACGAGGGATGGCTAGGGAAGATAATCACCTCGGCCTCGATCAGGGAACTGGAGAAGTTGCGGGACGATTACAGGATAAGCCCTTCCGGCGAGGGAGGCGAGATCGAGACATTCGTGCTCGACGCGCCCAACTTCTCGAAGTCCATAGTGATCGACGAAGCGGAGACTCATTGGGAGAGGCACTCTGGCAATTACATAATCCGCAAGGCCTCGCTTGAGGACAAGAAGAAGTAATGGGTTTTCAAGCACGCGGTCAATATCCCGCGTGCTCGTTCAAAGGTTTCGCATTCACTCGTTGCAGTTCAGAGGCACCTTGTGCTCGGTCTTGCGCCCCTTCTCGTACCCTTTCCTGCGCTGCTCCCTCATCGTGCCCTCGGGTATGAGGCACATCTTCCTGCCTGAGAGCACGCCGGCAACACCCTCCTTCGATTCGAGGTACTTGTAGTCCTCACACATCTTGCAGGATGGCGGGCACTTGCTCTCGCGGTCGCCAGGAGCTTCGGGGAACGAGAATATGCCGCCCTCGTAGTTCCTGAGCACTACCCTCTTGTCGCTCATCGAGATCAGGTAGTTCGGGCCGACCGGTATCTTGCCCCCGCCCGTGGGGGCGTCTATGATGAACTCCGGGACAGCGAATCCTGATGTGTGACCCCTCAAGTTCTCTATTATCTCGATACCCTTCGCAATCGACGTCCTGAAATGCTCGATGCCTTTCGCGATGTCGCACTGGTAGATGTAGTACGGCCTGCACCTGATCGATGTGAGGTCCTGGACGAGCTTCTTCATGATGGTCGGGCAGTCGTTGATTCCTTTCAGCAGCACGGACTGGTTGCCCACAGGTATCCCACCGTCGACGAGCATCTCGACTGCACGCTTCGACACCGGAGTAATCTCATTCGGATGATTGAAGTGTGTGTTTAGCCAGATCGGATGGTACTTCCTCAGCATCTTGATCAGTTGAGGAGTAATCCTGTACGGGAGCACGACGGGTGTTCTTGAACCGAGTCTGACGATCTGCACGTGCTTGATCTTCCTTATCTCCCGGATGACCTTCTCGAGGAACTCGTCCGACACCAGCAACGGGTCTCCTCCTGAGAGCAGCACATCTCGGACCTGTGGCGTGTCACGTATGTAGTCGATGCCCTCCTTGATCTCCTCCCAGCTCCTTTGGTGATCAGTCTGGCCCGAGAAGCGGCGCCGGCAGCAATGCCTGCAGTACATGCTGCACTGGTCGGTAAGCAGCAGGAGCACCCTGTCAGGGTACCTGTGCGTTAGGCCGGGATGAGGCGAGTCCACCGTCTCAGCGACAGAGTCTTCCATTTCATCCTTCGAGACATGGACCTCGTTCAGGGTGGGCACCGCCTGCTTTCGAACAGGGTCCTCGGGGTCGTCCGGGTCCATCAGCGATGCGTAGTAGGGGGTGATGGCCATTCGCAGGTACTTCATCGAGTGAGCGATATCGTTCTTCTCTTTCTGCGTGAGGTTGATCACTTGGGCGAGCGTGTCCACGTCAGTGATTCTGTTCTTCACCTGCCATTTCCAATCAGTCCACTGTTTCGGGCTGACGTTCTTCCAAAGCGGGATATCCTTGTATCTTCTCATGACCAGGGCCTCCGAAAGGGCGCAATCTAAAAGCGTTATACGCTACCTCTATATAGGATGTGTGGGCACATAAACCAGCCAGTCCCACCGGCGTCGCAGCTGCTTGCCGAATTGCTTCAAGAGGGTTTAACTGCGCAGGCCTCGATTAGGCTCTGGAGGAAAGCGCTTGAAGCATGATTTCAAGATCGGTGTTTGCGGGATAGCCTGCGACGCGTGCCCTAGGATGACAAAGGGCACTTGCCCGCATGGGGCGCGAGGATGCACTCCCCAAATCAACGAGATGTGCGCCGTGGCGACCTGCGCGTTCAAGAAGGGCATCAGGCTCTGCTTCGAGTGTCCCGAGTTCCCCTGCGACACGACGAAGAAAGGACCGATCAGCTACGGGTACTGCGAATTCATCTCGGGCAGGAGTCCCTAGACCGACCGATCTGCTCAGAGGATCTTTCCACCCGACACGAGGTAAGCGATAGCGAACCCCGCTAGGGCGGACGCTATCCCGATGATCAACATCTGCATCCCGCTCCTCCCTGGTTTGCCGACGGTCATCTTGGCCTTCCACCAGCCGATCGAGAAGAGGGTGGCGGCGCTCACGATCAGGGAGCCTGCGATGCCCAGCGTGATGTCGTTTCTGAACACGATGAAGGGAACCAGCGGTATGATGGATCCGACGATGGCCGCCACGCCCACGAGCACCGCGCTCCTGCTCGCCTGCTTTGGGTCGACTGGGCTGAGGTTGAGCTCATGGGTCATCATGATATCGAGCCACGCTTTTGGGTCGAGCGTGATCTGCGTGAGGATCGCCTCCAACTCCGGCCCCTGGACGCCCCACCGTCTGAGTATAGCCCTGACCTCTTCCTTCTCGCTCTCCGGCCGCTCCTTCATCTCCCGCTTCTCTCGCTCTAACTCAGCAAGGTAGAACTCCCGCCTAGCAGTGGTGGATGTGTATGCAACCGCCGCCATCGAGATGGATTCGGCGAAGGTCGCGGCGAGCCCGCCTGCGAGGATGATCTTGAACTCCTGCGATGCGATCGCCACACCGAGGATCACGCCTAGGACATTGACGATGCCGTCCTGGCTCCCTAGTATGAAATCGGAGAGGAGGCCAGGCTGCTTGTGCTGCTCCCCGGTAACATCCGCGAGCTCGTTCTTCCAGAACTTGAGACGTAGTGCCATTTGCTTCGGATGCGTGAATCTCTGGCCGCATTTATACTTGTGCGCCCGCCACCTTGGCACGACCTGAGGTCGGGCACGGCAGAAAGAATGACTAGGCACTGAGTCATACACCTGACGCCAAGGTGGATCTGCTCCTTGAAGGTCAAGTTCCTTGTGACCCCGGTCGGGTTGATGATGGGCAACATCGAGTCTGCAAGGAGGCTCAAGAACGCGCTCGTGCGCGAGGGTCTTGATGTGACAGACGATCCGAAAGCTGAGGACTTCGACATTCTGCACGTCCACACCCCAGTGCCGCCGAGGAACTTCAGGGTCGTCAGGAAGACCAAGAGACAGGGGAAGCCAGTCGTGATGCACGCGCACACCACCGCCGAGGATTCCGAGGGCACCTGGACGGCAAGCAAAGCGCTGTCCGGCATCACCGGAAGATACCTCACGCGATTCTACAACCTCGGGGACCTGGTACTCGCACCTAGCGCGTGGACCAAGGAACGGTTGCGGGCACGGGGAGTGACTGCTCCGATCAGCGTCTTGAGCAACGGGGTGGACCTCGTGAGGTTCCAATTCGACCAGGCTCGCCGGCAGAGGTTCAGATCGAAGTACGGCGTTCCTGACGGATCCAAGGTGGTCTATGCCATCGGCGTCGTCTGCCTCAAGAAGGGGATCGAGGTATTCCCCGACGTTGCCAAGGAGCTCCCAGGACTGAGATTCGTTTGGGTCGGCAGGCGTTCCATGTTGTATCACCCGCTTAGAGTCCGGCGCGCGATGAGAAGATGTCCTAGCAACGTGCAGTTCATCCATGATCTGGAAGACATCGTCGATGCGCACTCCGGATGCGATTTCTTCTTCACGCCGTCCTTTGCGGAGAACCAGGGAATGGCCGTGATGGAGGCCATGGCCGTCGGGAGGCCGGTGGTGGCGCGGAACCTGCCATCGTACGAGGGCCTGCTGAAGAACGAGAAGAGCGCTCTGGTCTGCACTGGCACGGATGAATTCGTATCCGGACTCGACCGCTTGAGCAAGGATCAAGAGCTGGTGGAAACGCTCATCAAGGATGCCCGAGCAACCGTTGCGAGCCACGACATCGGGAAGGTCGCAAAGGAGCTCGCTTCCATCTACGAATCACTTCTCCAATCCATTAGCGCACGCAATGAGGTGAAGACTTGAGCATATTCGATCAAGCGGTCGCGGCCTTCTCCTCCTATGGTCCATCCGGGATGCTGGTGGGGCTCTTGCTTGTGGTCTTCGTGGACGCGATCGTGATCCCCCTCGGGCCTGAGCTCCTGGCGATTGCGATATTCTCCACCAACATGGACTTGGGATGGGCGATCCTCATTGTAGCAGTGGTTGCCATCGCCCAGGTCGGTGGTACGTCACTGCTCTATCTCGTGGGGAAGCACCCTACTTTGCTGCCGAACTACATCAAGAAGGTGATGATCAGATACAGATCGTCCTTGTTGATAAAGGACGAGAAGATCATCTTCGTGAACTGCTTCGTGCCAGTGCTGCCCTTCCTAGGGGCGTTCGTGGCGGTCTCCAAATGGAACTACACGAAATCGATGTCCTTCGTGGTGCTCGGAGGAGTGATCAAGTACTCGCTGTTCTTGGGCTTGAGCAGGTCGTTCCATTACCTCTTCGCTTCGGGAATCGCGCAGAAGGTTTCCCTCCTCACGGTGTTGTGTCTTCTGGTGGCCAGCGGACTCTACGCGTTCAATAGGCGGAAGGCGTTCGGAACTGGGGAGGTCGCGGTCAAGTAGTCCAGGGATTAACTGTGCGGAGACGTGAAGGCTCAGGTCCTAAAAGAGGAGAACATTTCTCCAGCTCCTCGTGCTGGGCAAACGACTGGTGAGCAGCGCAGATATTAAGCCTTTTGATACATTAAGCCCGAAATGTCACCCATGAGATACCAGCCGTTGAGGAAGTACCTCTCCACTGTGAGATATGCCTGCTCGAATTTCGTCACGAAGGAGCAGATCTATCCGTTCTATTGCTCATTCAAGGTGGTTCAGCGATGCGACTCCAAGTGCGATTTCTGCAATGTCTGGAAGTCCCCGATGCCGGACATGCCGACCGATAAGGTGCTCAGGATAATCGACAACATCGCCGATTCGAGCATACTCCTCCTCAGTCTCGAGGGCGGCGAACCGCTTCTTCGGGAGGACATTGGAGAGATCCTGAAGTACGTACGCACGAAGTCCCTGTACGTGCTGTTCACCAGCAGCGGGAAGCTATTCGACAAAAGGCCGATGAAGGAATATTCGAAGTACATCGATTTCCTGCACGTGAGCATCGACGAGGGGCACAAGAACCTGGAGCTCTACGACAGGTTGCCCGAGTTCGTGGGATGGGGACCGATCGTCTGCGTCCAGATCGTGGTGATGCGCGACTACCTGAAGGACCTGGAGGGGAAGATCCGTTCGTGTCATGAAGCGGGAGCGAAAGCGGTCGTGATGCCGGCCTGCCATCTTCCTAACACGGAGGACATGCTTCCGGACCTCAACGAGTTCCGGACCGAGGTCTGGAGGTTGAAGAAGAAATACCCGCGCACGATCATCACGACTGACAAGTACCTCCGCACTCTCGATGTCCCCCACAGCTGCAACACCGCATCCATCATCATAGACGCGGACGGGCTCCTGCACTATCCGTGCAGGACTCTCATGGAAAAGAGCATCGACGTCTCGAAGGATCCGCTCCTCGCGTTCGTCGCGTCCTCAAGAGCGAGGGAATCCCGTCAAAGGATGGACCAGTGCGACATCCAGTGCCATTGGTACCAGTATTTCGCGACTGATTCCTTCATATCTCTGAGAGACGGGTTCTCGGCGCTGCAGCCCTACGTATCCGACATCCTGAGACTCAATTGAGGCGCGCCGTCCCCGTGATGATCCCGACGGCATTCTCCACCGCGCGATCAACGGAATGCTGGAGCTTCGGAGGGGTGCAGGCCAAGGCTGCATCCAGCTGCAACGAGATGCTGAGCTCGCCCTCCGAGACGCAGTGATAGTTCTGGAGGCCCATGTGGTAGGCTGCGAGATACTCTTGCTCTGTCTGGCCCGGCGTAGGAATGAGAAGGGCCTTCTTCTGCAGAACGCACAAATCCATCAACGTGGAGTATCCCGATCTGGAGACGACGACCTTGGCCCTGTTCAGGAGCACTTCCTGCTCTTCCTTCGATGATAGCCCTTGGACCCTTAAGTTGCCGCGCATCTCGGTCTCCGCCATCCTCCCCAGTGAGACCACAGAGCTCCTCTCGAGACCTGCCATCTGCGTCAAGACGAGCTCTTCGAACACGCTCCTCTGCGGCTCAAAGCCGGATACGGAGACGAAGACATCGAGGTCCTGTGACACTGGACGATACTTGAAGTCCGATAGCACGCCGATAAAGTTCAGGTGGTCTTCATCTATGACGGAGAGCCCGTGTGCGAGCCTGCCCGCAAGGCCATTCTCCTTGAAATCAGGGACGATCACGCCAGCAGAGCGTTCCAGGAACCAGCGGTTGAAGATCTCGCTTCCAGATTCCAGAACTCGGAGATCGAGTGGGTTCAAGATCCTGAGCTGATGAGTCATGAAATAACTGGGCGCATTTATGGAATAGAATCCGAAGCGATTGTCGGAGAAGATCGCGTCGATCTTTCCGTCACTGACCAGCTTCTCAACAAAGCGGTGCTCGCGCTTCATCGCGAAGAGATATTCGGGGGTGCTCAGGAAAGTGTCGAGCACGAAACTCCGGGGGTTCAGTGTTGACGGTGGCTGGTAGTCCGACAGTTCAGCGAAGTTGACGCTTTCACCGAGCTCGTTTCGAAGCAGTGTCAGCGCCCTCCCGAACGAGACGACCGTGACCTCATCGCCCTCGCGAACGAACTTGCGGATTATCGGGAGGGACCGCGTCGCGTGCCCCAGACCCCATGAGCAGATGCCAAAAATAATCCTCATGTGTCACTCGCCCAGAGCTAGATGCAGTGAGTGTACTAAAGGCTTGCACTGACTACTCGAGGCGAGAGGGCATGAACCCCGCAGATTGAGGGAGCGTCGTCCCGGGAGTTCGATGTCCGAGATACCGCCGGTCATCCGGCCAACTGATTCAAGTCATCAAGTTTCGGGCAATTGTGTGAATCGGAATCTCAGCAAGGAATTGCGGTACGCTGGTTCAGCAGGTCCCGCTCGTGGTGCATGAAGTGCATCCCTACGCCGAACACGCATCCCTGACAGAATCAAGAAGACTCTTGATACTGAACGGCTTGGCGACAAAATCAATCGCCCCAGCATGCATCGCCTCATCCCTGATTGATCGCTTCGAGATGGCGCTGACCACGACTATCTTCGCCTCAGGGTCGAACTCGATTATCTTCCTGATGGCTGAAATACCATCCATTACTGGCATGAGGAGATCCATGAGCACGATGTCTGGCTTGAGCTCGCGGTACTTGTCAACTGCCTCAACTCCATTGACCGCTTCTCCGGCTATGATGTGGTTGTGCAATTCGAGAGCGTCGCGAAAAACCTCCCTGATGTAGGGAGCATCTTCGACTATCAGAATCCTTGACATCTACAATGTGCCTCCAATCTCCATCCCATATTGCCTTTCATCCATAATGCCTTTCCGTGACGCTGTGCCGTTGAGAGCTGACCAGATAGAGTCTCAGTGGGAGAGATTGACTCTACTTTCCGACTACTGGCTGAGATTCAATCAAGCAGAATTGGATTCTGGAGATCGCACCCAATCCCCTTTGTCTTTCCCTCGCTCCTCCTCCCTATGGGGTTTTCATGCCGGAATCGGCGGTTGTAGAAGAAAGGGACGGAAAAGCACTAGTACACAAATATTGATTTGGGACACGCCTCGAATGTGTGGTTCGAGGAGGGGGAAAAGGAATGAGTCTCGATGTCAGCGTGATGGCGTTCAAACATGAACATCACCTCCAGCACTTGCACGACACGCTAGGAATGTTCGGGTACCGTGAGGTCGGCGAGAGGGCCAAAGTCTGTGGTGACAATGAGCTCTCGGAGCAGATGCGGACTTGGGATTTGGGCAACAAACGGGTCTTGAAGGCCATTGCCCCTTGCCCCGGCTGGACTGTAGTATACGACCCGGAGAAGACCATGGTCTACGACAGCAAATCTTGCCAAGAATTCTCCAGGAAACACTCCAGTGGAGTTGTCGGCATGATATGCGAAGGGCCGTCCCAGACCTATGGCTTTGCCGTGTACGAGAATGGCGAGAAGATCCGAGAGTTTCTGTCCGTTGGGGGTGCCGTCAAGACTAACTTCGGGAAGGAACTCTCTCCGGAAATAGGACTGAATCTATCCGACAAAACCATGATCGATGACGAGATCTTCGATATATTCCTCGGAGTGACAGGGGTTGATCTGTACACGCTTCTCGAGAACGGCGAGTTCAGCATCAAAGAGCTGGAAAAGACGGGTGGTGTTGCCAAGTCGTCGAATAGTATCCTCGAGAAGATGTCGCCCTTGAAGCTGTGGGAGTAGTCCGGTCGACCAGCCATCTAGGGATTCGCTGCGAATTGAATCTCGTCACCCTAGCCACGGTCTGAAGGCGAGCCGCGTACCAATCCACAACATTGGAATGTTCACTTCTGGACTCTATGTAATCATGGAGGCCATACGAGCAGCAGCACCACCGAAGCAAGAGAAGAGACAAGACCCGTGAGGAAGAATACAGCTGTCGCGGTCCAAAGGTTCTTCCTTGATGGATACATGCCACGGAAGAAGATCGCGAAGGAAGAGAGGATGAATGCAACGGTGCCAAACAGAAGGGTCACCCTTGCAGGGACCGAAGGTGTACCGCGAATGTCAATGATTCCAAACACTGTCAAGTTCAAGGCTGCCAGCATGCCTGGGAAGCATGCATTGACGATCGGCTTCATCAGTCGCTCTTCAGCTTCCGAAGACATCGTTCGGAGATGGCTAAGCTGGTATTTACCGTTCTCGTCGCTGTCGAGTGCCGGCCTAATATGGATGTCGTCTGGTTGACACTGTCCTTCCGTCTCAGGTCCCTTTTAGCCATCCCGAGATTCCCATCTCTTTCACGATTACCTCAACGGGCGCTGTATCCTTGTCCACGTGTGCCCCTGATTCATCCTGATAATGGATACGGGGATTCAGGTAGAACTTGCCCTTGATTGTGGACTTCAAAACGAACTTCACGACCTCCGTTCTAAGAGCCTCTAGACGCCTTCCTCTCAAATCGAGACAATTGCCATCGATCATACATCGCTCTGGCTTTGAGACCACCTCGAAGCCTTTCGGGATGAGGCCTTCTACTCTGGTCAGTCTAGCAGCCCCTTTACCAGCGTTTGTCATCTCGAGCTCTATCTCAATATCCTGACCAACATGAAGGTGATTCGGATGCGCGACGAGAATCACTTCGATATCCGTGTGTTCGAATCTCTCCAAGCCGGTCGCCTTCTCATGGGAGGGGGTAGGAGTCGGGAAGGCGGCAGTGCTCGAGATAGCGTCTGGAGCACGAAGGACCTCAGTCAGGGAGAGGGCAAGTTCGCGTTCCTCCTTCACTTTCCCCAGTAGCCTCAATACCTGATCCCTCCTTCCTGGTTGTTTGGCATCCTCGTAGGAAATGGCGGATTCATGCAGGACCTTCTCGGCCATCATGTACAGCTTTGCCCTTTTCCCTTGATCATCTTCCACATTTGCCCTACCCATGTGTACATAGCCGTCGAAAAGCAATTTGCTGGCTTTCGCGTAAACTGATTCTTTCTGGTGACCGGCCTTCAGGTAGTTGTCGGCTGCGCTCTCTATGTGCCTTGTAGCTTCTGCGTGGAGCGCGACGTCTCCGGTCTCCACGAATCTTGCTCCCACTGCCAGTGCCTTGCAGAATCGGCTGTGCCCTGCCACCAGCAGCTTTGCCTTCTCCCCCGTACTCAGATCTCTCGCCTTCTCGAAAAGCTCCGATGCCGCCTCGTAGTAGTCAGGGGAAGTCTCCGATTCCGCCTTGGCCATCGCCTGCCAGGCTCTTGACAGGTGGGCCATCAGCTGGAATTCCTTTCGGTCCTGCTCGGACTCCAGCTCAGGCATCATCTTCTCGAACTGCTCCGCAGCCTGGCCGTACTTATCCGAACTTGCGGAAACGTCACCTTGCTTGTCAAAGGCCCTCGCTTTCTCGACAACAATTCTGGCCCTGCAATACTCACGTCTTAGATTCGCAACTCTTTCCAGGTTCCTCGCCAACTGCTTCTCATCGGCATCTTCAATCTTCGCGACCTGATCGTGAATAGCATTCTTCGATTCCTGGAACAGGCGAGCGGCTTCTTCGAAGGCTTTCATCGCCTCCTCGGACTTCTCGCTCCGGCTCAAATCCTCAGCGTGCTCCACCTCGGACCAAGCGGAGTAGTTCGTGGCCAGGTAGCTCCATCTTCGCGACGATTTGTGCATTGCCGATGCGCGGTCGTAGTGCTCCTTTGCCTGTCCGGGTTCCTGTCTCAAGTGGTGATAGTTGGCCTGTTCGATCTCGCCCCACGCGCGCATGTAAATGGCGTGGTCGGCGTAGAACTCCTTTAGGCGAGGGACGCTCTCCGCGGCCGTCATGTAGTCGTCCGCCGCGAGCTCAAACCGTTCCGAGGCTTTCCGAAACTCCCCCAGCTCGTGGTACGCCTCAGCTGCCTCCCAGTTGCATTCAGCGCTCTGGCTTGGCTGACCAGCTTTAGTGTACCACATGACTGCCTTCTCCAGACAACCTGCAACCATTCCAAGACAGCCTGTATCGTTCTCGTAACCGCACAACTCCCTGGCCCATTTGCCGGTAGTGTGATAACCTACGGCTAGTTCTCCGCTGGCGTCCGGATTCATGTCCTGGGTTGCGTAGAGTTCCTTCTCGCAAAGCCCCAACGCCTCTCGCCTTCTCTGGACTGCTTCCCTCAGAACGCTCTTTTTCTCTCCCCGATCAGTGGTTATCTGAGCGATCTCGAAATGCGCCTCAGCGAGGGAGAGCAAGTCCTGTCCCTGTGGATAGTACATGGTCGGATGTATCACCTTGTCAGCGGCAACGGCTTTTTCCAGGTGCCTGACTGCTTCCTCTAGGTAGGATCGCTTCATATCAATGCCGGACTCGCTAGTACCAAGACCCTTCAGTACCGAGCCAAGCATGAAATGCGCTGCGCACACAACATCCGGATATCCGGACTCATTAGCCTGCTTGAGTTGCTCGATGCATAAAGGATGGGCTTTGAAGAAGAGCTCGCGCTGCGGCTTCGGATCTTCTTCTTCAGAGGCGCGGGAGAAATGGTATCCGGCGCCAGGAACCGAAATCCAGACTTCAATGACGTTCGGCGAAACGAAATGCACGACGTCCAGATTCTCCTTCGAGGCTGTTGCCGCGTTGAGCCCTTCATTTGCCAAAACATCGATAGCAGGCTTCTCTGCGGATCTCGCAAGGCAGAGCTTCCTTTGAGCCAACCCGTCAAGAACACAGCCAATCACGAACCGATCCTTCGACCTCTCGGCGACATCCTTTGCCTTCGCGTAGATGGCATTTCGCTCATCAGTGGAGCATGCAGCAGGCCACGACTGCAGCACTATCAAGAAGGGGATCTCAACCAAGGCTGTAGTCTCGGAGAGTTCTCTCGCTTTGGTCCAGTGGTCCCAGGCTTCAAGATCCACCTTGTCCTTCTCACCATAAGGGGTGAAATCCTTTTCTATGGCGACAAGGAGACCTGTGCATTTCACATGTGCTCTGGCGAGCTCGGATGGCCTGCCAGAAGAAGACAGGTGTCTGACCGATTTCTCAGCGTAGCTAAGTGCCTCTCTCAGCGTGACTTCTCTTCCCTCTGAATTGCCGTCGTAGTCATATGAGAACGCAGCTGAGAAAGAAACTTGACTGAATGTGAGTGCAAAATCAGCTGAGTTGCCCGCGGCTTCGAAGGTGCTTAGAGAGGATTTTGCCCTCTTCCATGCATCGTCGACCAGGCTCTTCTTCTCGTCATGCGTATCTGCCAACCAGTACGAAAGGTAGGCGATCATGGAATCACAGCGGAGCCGCCTTCCGTTCCCGGACGGTCCGGAAATCCCTTCGTAGGCGGATTGCGCCTTTCTGTAAGTGTCTATTGCGGCATGCATTCCTTTCTCGAAGTCCTTGTAGGCGCTAGTCTGAAATGCTGCTTTGTGAAGAGTATAGGCCTTACGCTCAAGTATGTCTCCGATTCGTGTGTTGTCCTTGTCGGGGACGAGTCTCAGAACCTCCTCATATGACTCGGCCGCGCCCATCCAGTTCCAATGTTCCTCAAGTTCCACTGCATGGTCCATTATGGACCAGTTAGTATTCTCCTCTTCCGACATTTCCTCCGGGCATAGCACGAATGGCCTTTCACCCTATTTCATTTTCTGGCATTATGGTGCTCTTTCTGAGCTTCCGACTAGAAAGCAACAAATACCCTTTACATGATTCCTGTTTTGGCCAAGTCAGTACTTGGGTGCTTTCGACGGGGGAACAGCGTTCAGAGGACGGAGTCTCGTCCCCTCTCGCTCACAGATGCGCATAGTACTCTCCTACATCCCCTAATTCCATGAACCAGGCCAGCAAAGTGTGCGAGCCACTTGGTCGACAACGGAGGAATTGGTATGGATAGGGGTAGGGGAGGAGGAGGTAGCGGAGTAACTAGCGTGATTGTTATGTGCCTGATGCTTCTGGGAGCATTTACGGGTTTTTCCAGGCAAGGGAGTGCTCATGTAGAGACCGCTCTGAGCCATATCCCTGGTCTGGAAGGGGAGGCCTGGGATGTAAACGATCAAGGACAGATCGTTGGCTTAATTGACACTGTTGGAAATGCCGTAGCGTTCCTTGTGAACCCAAAGGATGTGAATGCAGACGGTCGTCTGGAGTGGTACCAAGACAAGAGTCCGGCCGATGGAGTGAACGACCTGATGCAGACGCTCGGCTCTGTCTCGCCTGGTGGATACTCCGAAGCAGACGCGATAAACTCTCACGGGGTCATTGTCGGTTGTGCTTGGGATTCCCTGCATAGAGAGCACGCTTACGTTATCATTCCTCAGGATTCAGATGATGACAGCATTCCGGACACATGGTTCAAAGACAGTTTCCCGTACGACGGCGTGAACGATTTGATGATTGACCTCGGAGCTCCCTACGGTGCAGTCGCCTCGTGGTGCTTGGACCTCAACGATAGAAACACTGTTGTTGGATGTCTGGTTTACCCTGCTGGCGCCCACGGTCATCCTTATCGGACAACGGAGGCCGCAATGTTTGGAACTGGAGAGGGCTGCGTCCGGCTCGGGACCCTTGGGGGAACCAACTCCACCGCTAGCGCAGTAAGCGATACAGGAGTTGTTGTAGGATACGCGGACTCCACGGATGGGCGCCAGCATGCGTTTGTCATCAATCCAGTGTGGATCAATGGCAGCTACTCCTGGTACCGAGACTCGACCCCAGCCGATGGAATAAACGACCTGATGCGGGACCTCGGGTCCATAGGTGAATCGTCCGCAGCGAACGGGGTAAATGTAGGTCCGACAGTCGTGGGATGGACTAACGACCCGGTCAACGGGCAGCAATCCGTGAAGTGGGAGAACGTCTCGGGTGTTTGGACGAAGACTAATCTCTGGCCTAGCGGAGAGGCAATGTGCATCAATGAGCTCGGGGTCATTGCCGGCTGGCACATTGTCGGCAGCGTGCCAATACCCCTGGTGCTCGATGATGTGTTTGGCCTGCATGATGTGGATACCGCGAAAGGCAAGCCTTGGAGCATAAACAACTTAGGCCAAATCGCGGGGACATTGATCATAGACCCCTCGTGGGAGTATCGTCCTGCGGTCTGGACCACCCATCAGCGGCCATCTGCGGTATTCACAGCTGAGCCCACCACAGGTTTGACCATGCAATTCGACGGTTCGCTCTCCAATGCCTGGGACGGGACGATTGTATCGTATGACTGGAACTTCGATGATGGCTCCACTGGCACCGGAGTGGCACCCCAGCACACATTCGGCTCGGAAGGGACCTACGATGTGACGATGAAGGTGACAAATGACGACAGACTGTGGCAGACGCTGACTAGGACTCTGGTTGTCGCTGCCCCTAACGAACCGCCGATCGCAAGTTTCACTGTCTCGGTCACTGGCATGAGCATAACTGCAGATGCATCTGCGTCCACTGACGACGGAACCATTGTTGCCTACGACTGGAACTTCGACGATGGGGAGATTGGCACAGGTGTGGTTGCGGAACACACCTACGCCGAGAAGGGGACATACACAATCGGACTGACGGTCTCTGATGATGACCACGCGGTCAGCTCTGCGGTCTATGACGTCACTGTGGGGTCGCCTAATAAGCCACCAGTCGCCGGTATGAGACTCGTGATAGTGACCGGTATGTCGGTTTTCGTTGATGCATCTCCTCCAGGGTCCTACGACTCGGATGGAACCATTGTGGCTTACTACTGGGACTTCGGCGATGGAACGAAGAAAGACGGCATGATACTGTACTACACCTATGCTGCAGAAGGTACCTACACGATTAATCTGACCGTGATGGACAATGAGGGCGCATTTGGATTCGCAGAGCGTGTTGTGAGCGTAAGCGCCACCAACCTTCAGCCAATTGCATCCTGGTCGGAAACAGTGACTGGTTTGAGCGTTTCATTCGACGCAGGTGCGTCGTATGATTCCGATGGATCGATTGCATCGTATTCGTGGTGGTTCAACGACGGGAGCCCATCGGAATCTGGAGAGATAGCTTCTCATACGTTCTCTGCTGCAGGAACATATCAGGTAGAGCTGAAGGTCACTGATAATGAGGGGGCATGTGGCTGGTTGAACAAATCAGTCACGGTAAACGCCGCCCCGGTGGGTCCGGTTGCGGATTTCACTGTGAACATCGATGGCCTTACCGTCGGGTTCGATGCCAGCGTTCTCTCCTATGATCCGGACGGAACAATCGTTTCCTATTCGTGGTGGTTCGATGACTTGTCTCCAAATGGGACTGGAGCGACCGTATCTCACACCTACGCAACTGGAGGCACATACAATGTGTGCCTGAAGGTCACCGACAACGACGGATACGGGGAACTTGCGATAAAGCCGGTCACGGTATCCCCGCCGAACGTTGCGCCCGTGGCAGGATTCTCCGCCGTGCCCACCTATCTCAGCGTTGCGTTTGACGCTTCGTACCCCCACTCGTACGACTCGGACGGATGGATAGTGTCATTTGACTGGGACTTCGGGGACTACAGCACAGACACCGGGTGGACCGTAGTCCACAACTTCTGGAGAGCGGGAAGCTACACGGTAACCCTCACAGTCACGGACGACGACGGTCTGACTAGCAACGCGACGTGCGTTGTTACGGCGACCGAAGCTCCTCCACCAGAGGTCGAACCGACGATAATCGAGCTGGAGACCTTGATCCTAGATGCTACTGACCCGTACGGGATGCCGATTGACAACATGACCCAGCAAAGCCTGGAGCTCAAGGTGGATATCGCGATGAGTATCCTAGGCATGCGGAAGACGAGTGGTTCAGCCCAGGCCGTGGAGATGCGAAAGACCAGCGGTGCGAACCTATTGGTCGTGTTCAACGGGATGGTGGAGACCTACACGCTCGCGGGAAAGCTGTCCGGGTACGATGGCTGGAATCTGACCAGCCAGGCAAACTTCGTCATATCGTTGCTGGCGAACCAGATCAGGATTGCAGATGTCCCCAACTTCGAGTGGTATTGTGGATGCTGCCCCACTGCTGCCGGGATGGTAATGGCGTACTGGGATGCGCACGGCTTCGGCGGGTTGGTCAAGGGGGAGAACGGACTGCTGCAGACTCCCGAAATCAATGATATGATAGCGAGCCCGCAGCACATACTTGACTATGCACTGGTCCCCGACCCTAATGACCCACTGCGGGTCGACGACAGCCTAGGCGAACTCATCCAGGACAACTCGACGGCAGATCCTCTACACCACGAGAACAACTGTCTCGCAGACTTCATGCACACGAGCTGGAGTGCCGATAGGGTCGGGTACGGGCTGACCTTGCTATCGAAGGTAGTCGACGGGCTCGTGCAGTACACGGCTAATGCTCCGCGCCTGACAGAGTCGAACGCAAAGTACATCGGCTATGCGAAGGAGCTTACTGCCCAGTCCTTCAAGTGGGAGAATCTGCGCTATCAGATTGACACAAAACATCCGATGCTCGTGGCCGTCGACGTCAACGGCGACGGGAGCACGGACCACTTGGTGACCGTCGTCGGGTACTGTCAGATCGGAAGCGCAAGACTCTATGCCTTCCACAGCACGTGGGAAAACACGATATACTGGGGCACCTTCGAGATGATGAAGAAGGAAGTCTGCTACGGAGTGTACAGCGGGTTCATCTACGACATAGTGGATGTGACCCCCTCTCAAACGTGATGAAGGCGTGCCGGTAAACCCTTTCCACCCTTTCATCTATCAAACCATTTCTCAGGACTGCGCCAATTCCCAGCTATGCTGAATCAGTCCCTCAGCGGGGCATGTAGCGGAGCATGACTGTTCCCGACGGGTACTGCTTTGCATCCTGGAGGTCAAGCGATAGTATCGCTGAGAGGCCGCTCATCAGTGGCTGGCCAGCACCAAGGATGACTGGTCTGACGATGAACTGATACTCGTCGATCAACCGATGCTCGGGAGACCTGCCGAAAGTGGAGGAAGAAGGAGTTTAGCTCGGAGCAATAATGCCCTGATTGAGAAATGGCTAGACGTCTCGGTTCATGTCGGGCTCACTATGCCGCTGATCGCAGTCCGATCCCCTAGATTGGCCGATCAGCAACAAGGACAGGGGCAGAAGGCAACCCAATCGGGGAAGGTCACAAAAAAGGGGAGAGGAGGGGGGCCCGCCTCTTCAACATAGAGGTTTGGTTCATTCTCCTCAAATTCCGATCCTCGCTGATTAGAAAAGAGCCGGAAAGTCGAAAGTGGGGTAGATCGGATTTGAACCGATGACCTCATGCTCCCAAAGCACGTATCATACCAAGCTAGACCACTACCCCATGGTCGGTTAGACTGGGTTAGCGCTGTCCCCGATAAAAACATTCTCTAGATTCCAATTCTAGGGCCTCGAGCGCGCCGTGGATGGCGAATCGGGCAAAAGGGACCAGGTGGAGATTGCCGACCCGCCGGATTGGATCGGATTCACCCGCCACGAATCCTAAGGACCTCGGCCAGTCTCACCTTCCCGGCCCTTGCCGTCGCCAGCAACGACGAGAGTATGAGCGACGCAATTGACACCAGGAGCATCGCCAAGGAGATGACCGTGAACTCCATTGTCTTCGGCACGAGCGTAGCTGATGATGTGGGCATGGTGTTGAACAGATACGATGCCGTCAAGCCCACCGAGACCCCTACGACAAGGCCCAGGACCATCAGAGTGAAAGACTCCCCCATCAGCATACGTCTCATCTGGGAGCCCGAGAGGCCCCTCGCCATCGTGCAGGCCAGCTCCCTCTCTCGATCTTCGACGGATACGAATACGAGCAGGCCCACGCCGACGGACATGATCGCCACCGAGAGGACATACTCCATATAGAGGAAACCTTGCATCGCGCCGAAGCCTCGCTCCTGTTTGATTGCCGCAATCCCATCAGCCGCTATGGAAATCCTCGGTTCCAGTCCCGCATGGACGAAGACGGATTTTGCGAGCGACCCCACCGCCTTGGGGTCAGCACCCTTGGAGAGAGCGATGAAGGAATTGGCCAGGAACGGGGCCCCGGAGATATCCTGGCTCGTCAGCCAGCTCATCGATCCATCGTCCACGACCAGGTCTGCGGAGGAAAGGCCGGGCAGACCCGTGACTGCCCCTATGATCGTCAGCGGGAACTTGTAGTCGACCCTGGTGAGGACCCCGTTGTCCCAGTGATAGTAGAAGAAGTCGAACATAAGCCTCTCGCCTATCTCAAGATAGTAAGTGGCGAGGACCCGTGTGGTCACGAGGGCAGTCCCGTTGGTTCCAAGGTCAGCGAGCATGCTGCTTCCGCCTCCGGCGAAATAATCGTCAGAGAGCTTCACAATGTCCGCGTACTCGGAACAATCGATCACTGCCGCCCGGATCTGATTGCCCGCAGTGTAAGGATAAGGTTGGACCGTCAATATCTGATAAGGCAAGGAAGCGCGGACGCCCGGGATCGAGTTCAGGCTTGCCAGTTCGCTGATGTTGAGTTGCCGGCCTGGCGACATGTCGCTGCCATACCATTGGCCCTCGACCCTGATATCCGAACCGTAATCGAACATCACCTGGTTACGTTGAGCGGCCATGGTCGATTCCATCGTGACGGATACGAACAACCCGGAAGCGAGGGCGAGAGAGATGAGCACGCCGAGGTTGGAAGCCCTCCTCGGGTTTCTCAGGAGGTTCTTCTCAACGAGGTAATGGAGCTCCTTCGTCCAGGGCCTGACGAACCACGAGAACTTCGCATACAACCCCCTCCACCCCCTCGTCACTATCCTGACGACACTGAACGAGAGGAAGAAGGGCATGAACGGGAAGAGGACAATCCCCCAGGCGAGGAAGAGCCCCAGCGCGAGCTCGGTTATCCAGGACCATCCACGGTCCTGTACTGCGTTCGCCGTCAGCAGGGCGCTAGCTATGCTCAGGACGGCGAAGACAATCAGGACGACATCCGCAGCAGGGCTATAGTCATCCCGCGCGGCCGTCGGGGAGTATTGATGGATCGCTTCCCTCACGGTGGCGCCGGATACTCTCCGGAAGGACCTATACGAGGACAGGAACATCAGGCCAATCCCGAACGCGATCGCGAGCACAACGGTCGTCGGTCCAATCATGAGGCTGGACGAGAACGATCCCGTCGAGCCGACAGCGGAGGAAACCGAGGGGACTGAGCTGAAGAGGAGCCTGCACACAAAGACGCCGGAAGCGAGCCCGACTAGGGATGCCAGCGCTCCGAGGATCGCCGCCTCCAATACAAGATAAACAAACACCAGCGCATCACTCGCGCCCCTAGCCTTGAGAATGCCTGCCTCGCGCCTGCGAGAGTTGACGCCCATGTCCACCCCGACCACGGACAGATACACCCCCAAGGCAGCAACCGGGAGCGACATCTCGACGAAGAGTAGCTTCATCGAATCAAGGTCATGGCCAAGCCCTCCGAGCTGGTGCTCCAAGGGGCTGTCGCTCATTACGAATCCGTACTTGTCGCCGACCTTGTCAAGTCGCGACTGAATGAAATTCAACTTGTCGACGCTGCCACCCAAGTCGCCGATGTTGATGACGGAGCCGCGTTCCGTCCAAATGAGATAACGGAGTTCGGCCATTTCAACGATGCCGGACGCGAACCTAATCGTGTGGCCGTATTCGAGTATGAAGTCTTGGACGGTGGAGTTCATCACCGTTTGATATGATTCAAGGTTGAAGATGACCGGCTCGACCCCCCCATTACCATTTAGGTAGACCGCTCTCTCGTCCTGAAGATCAGGGCGGTCCGCCACATACTCGCCGGACACCTTGTCCTGCGTCCATATCTGAGACACGGGGAAGGTCAGATTGAGGAACACGAGACCGTACGTCCGATTCCCACCAGGGTCTACGACCACGGTGTTCCCCCTTAGCGAACACACGATCGTGTCGCCGACCACGATGCCCAGGTCGTCCGCTGCGGATCTAGAGATAGCAACTGTTCCCGGATTAGGCACCTCTCCATGGATCCTGTTACCCTCAAGCAACATGTGGCTCTTGGAGCTGACGAACGCTAGATATGTCCCGCCTGCGTAGGATAGGAACTCGCGACCTTCTTGATTCTCCAGGGTCCATTCGTCCGATGTGATCCAGTAGCTTGCCTCTCTAATGTAGCTGACATTCTGGATGGCGTTGACACTTGCATTGCTATGGGTAAGGTTGTAACCCGAGTACTGGAAGGTGTAGTCCTGACCTATGAAGTCCACGGTAGTCGAGCCGACTGCCGATCTGAGTAGCCCCATGGAGGATGCATCCACCGCGATCAAGGATCCTGCGATGAGAGCGGTCGAGAGTGCGATCCCCACGATGGCGTACAGGGAGCGTCTGCGGTTCCTTGCAACCGACAAGAGCGCGTATGTGAGGAATGATTGTATTTTCAGCCTCTTGCCCCCTGGGGTTCGACCCCGATAGAGTCCAAGTTATAGATATCCTTCTGGCTATAGCATTCTATTCGATGTCACCATGCTGATAGATCGCGTGCAAGATGACGGGACCTAGCCTAACACGGTTGTCGAGTATCGGTTCCAGACGTCTCGCTAAAGGAGCCCCGGTAGCTCCTTCAGGAAGATGCTTATCGCCTTGCCCCTGTGAGATATCCTGTTCTTCTCGTTCACCGCGATCTCGGCATAGGTCCTCGAGTCTCCCTCAGGAATGAATATCGGGTCGTACCCGAAGCCTCCGGTTCCTGATTCCTTCGTCGCGATCGACCCCCTCGCGACCCCTTTCGCGATGAACGGGTCCTTCCCTGGCATCTTGAACCCGATGCAACACTCGAACCTGGCACTCCTCAGCTCCTTGCCCTCCATCAAGCCCAGTATGCCGTCATTTCCTAGAGTCTTGAACACGTAGGACGAGTACACCCCGGGGAATCCTTTGAGAGCATCGATGAAGAGACCGGAGTCATCGATCATGATGGGCCTGTCGTACTTAGACATCGCCCACTCAAGTCCTGGGATGATGGTGATCTCCAAGGACTCGGCCTGTATCTCTGGATAGGCGGTTTTGATGTGCTCGAGTTCGTAGCCGTGCTCTGCCATCTGTTGGGATATCTCCCTGAACTTCCCGTTGTTCGAGGTGATGAAGGCTATTCTTTGCGCGTGTACCGCCCCCTCTTCTCTATCTCCTTGACCTTCTTCAGCACATCGGCCCCAGCAGGATACGCCCTGACATACGAATCCTTGACCGTCTCGTAGAGCTCGCTCCGCTTGTAGTGAGCTGAGTGGAA
>Ga0315281_10003503_pt1 | contig 22946 bp, 21 predicted proteins | sample YL17G07_0_MG_FD_204540 | JGI IMG/M metagenome (GOLD analysis project Ga0315281, IMG submission 204540) | Sediment microbial communities from Yellowstone Lake, YNP, Wyoming, USA - YL17G07_0 | ecosystem: Environmental > Aquatic > Freshwater > Lake > Sediment | place: USA: Wyoming | collected... | reverse complement strand
GGCGATTGCCTCACTTTCGACCACCCACTCCAGCCCTGCTCCTTACTACGCTCGTCGCGCCGGTCTTCGTTCGACAATCGCCAAGGCACTATAAAGAAATAAAAATCATGTCTTTTATTGATTTTATTGAAAAAATTCGCGAGAAGCCTCGTTATATCAGAGTCCAAATTATGTGGGTCGTGGTTATTGCCTGCATGGTTATTATTTTTGCTGCCTGGCTTTGGTCTTTAACCAGCAATAATCAGAAAATAATTATGGGTAAAAATGATGACCAGAAGGGCGTTCTGCAAAGTTTAAATCAATTAAAGCAGGATGTGCCTTCGCTTTGGCAAAGCCTGGGGGCGGGCATCAACAATATTTTTAACTCGGCTCAGGAAAAACTAAAAAATTCTTCGCCATCGCAATCAGCGACGCCATCGACCAGCGCAACAACGCCTCCGAGTCAAACACTGCCTCTAAACTAAAAAAATAATTATTTGTAATAATCAGATTTTGTAGAAATATGGAAATCGGTTACGTCAAACAACAAGAAATAACCAAGGAAATGCAGGACGCGTATTTGGATTATGCGATGTCCGTTATTGTTGGCCGCGCTCTGCCTGATGTCAGGGACGGATTAAAACCGGTCCATCGGCGGATTTTATATACAATGTGGGATATGGGTTTGCGTTCAAACGCCAAACTGAGAAAATCAGCAACGGTAGTTGGAGAATGTTTAGGCAAATACCATCCGCACGGAGACGTAGCGGTTTATGATTCAATGGTGCGTTTGGCACAGGACTTTTCGATGCGCTATCCCTTGGTTCAGGGGCAGGGAAATTTTGGTTCACTTGATGGCGACACTGCCGCTGCTATGCGGTATACCGAATGCCGGCTGACTGCACTGGCCGAAGAAATGATGCAAGATATAGAAAAAGAAACGATTAATTGGACCGATAACTATGACGGAACTCGGAAAGAACCGATGGTCCTGCCCGCTAAGCTGCCACAACTTTTACTGAACGGCTCTTTGGGTATTGCAGTGGGTATGATGACAAATATTCCGCCTCATAATCTTAGTGAAGTGGTAGATGGAATCGTTTACCTGATTGAAAATCCAAAATCAACAGCTGAAGATCTGTTAAAAATCATCAAAGGGCCTGATTTTCCAACGGGTGGCGCAATTTATGACCGGCAAGCCATCGTGCAAGCCTATTCCACGGGCAAAGGGGCAATTGTGAATCGGGCAACAGCCGAAATTATTGAGGAAAAAAAGGGAACTAAACAAATCATTGTTTCAGAAATTCCATATCAAGTAAACAAGGCGGCATTATTGGAAACCATCGCCGAACTAATCAAAGACAAAAAAATAGAAGGGATTAAAGATATCCGTGATGAATCCAACAAAGATGGCGTAAGAATCGTGGTGGATTTGAAATCGGACGCCTATCCGCAAAAAGTCCTCAACCGGCTTTACAAATTAACTGATTTGCAAAAAACTTTTCACCTAAATATGCTGGCCTTGGTAGAAGGTTTGCAGCCGCAGGTTTTGTCGCTCAAAAGCGTCTTGGAACAGTACGTTGAACATCGTTATCACGTAATTGTACGGCGCACCCAGTTTGATTTGACCAAAGCCAAGGAACGGGCACATATTCTGGAAGGATTAAAAAAAGCGCTTGACCACATTGACGAAATTATTTCAACTATCAAAAAATCGGCTACGCGTGAAGAAGCGCACGGGGCTCTTTGCAAAAAATTTAAATTCTCAGAAGCGCAAACAACAGCAATTCTGGAAATGAAACTGCAGGCGCTGGCCGGGCTAGAACGACAAAAAGTTGAGAATGAATTAAAGGATAAAATAAAATTGATAGCTGAATTGGAATTATTACTCAAATCTTCCAAAAAAATTCTTGAAACAATCAAAAAAGAACTTTTGTATCTTAAAGAAGAATTCGGCGACGAAAGGAGAACTAAAGTTTTTGCTTCGCCTGTGGGCGAATTCAAAGAAGAAGATCTGGTGCCGGAAGAAGACTGCATTATCACTTTGACGCAAGGCGGATATATCAAGCGCATGAATCCAAAAAACTACCGAGCCCAGAACCGAGGCGGCAAAGGAGTTTCCGGCATCACCACGCGCGAAGAAGATGTTGTGAGATATTTAGAATGTGCCAATACGCACGAAGATTTGTTATTCTTTACCAGCACCGGCCGGGTTTTTCAGACCAAAGCCTACGAAATACCGGAAGCCAGCCGTGTGGCAAGAGGACAAGCCATAGTCAATTTCTTGCAGCTTGGACCTCAGGAAGAAGTCAACGCGCTTGTGGCGCTGAAAGAAAATCTAAAAAACAGAAAGAAACAAAATGGTGGTGCGCCAAACGCCGCTGGGGATGAAAGCTATTTAGCCATGGTAACAAAAAATGGTATAATCAAAAAAACGCCAATCGAGGATTTTGTAAATGTTCGCCGTTCGGGACTCATAGCAATTTCGCTGGCCAAAGGCGACGAATTGCTTTGGGTAAAAGGGTCATCCGGCTCAGATGAGATAATTTTGGCAACTGTGTCTGGCCAAAGCATTCGTTTTAAAGAAAAAGATGTCAGACCCATGGGACGAGCGGCTGCCGGGGTTCGTGGAATAAAACTTCATAAAAACGACCAGATTATTGCCATGGAAGTAGTAAGCGTTAAAGACCAGGCGCAGCGGGAATTGCTGGTTGTGACTCAAAACGGCTATGGCAAAAAGACGCTTTTGAAACAGTTTAAGATTCAGCGTCGCGGCGGCTCGGGTGTCAAGGCTTGCCAAGTGACGCAAAAGACAGGTCCTGTGATTGGCGCCAAGATTTTGGACCCTAAAGAAGAAGATTTGATTGTGATTTCACAAAAAGGCCAGGTAATAAGGACTGCGTTGGGTTCAATTTCGTTGCTGGGACGGGCAACGCAGGGCGTGAGAATCATGAGATTAGAAGAAGGGGATAAAGTGGTATCGTTGGCGTGCCTTTAGTAAAATAAAAAAATAAAATATATAAATGGAAGGTGAAATTTCTAAAGGAACTGGCGGATTTCTCCATCCGCAGAAAGTTTTAATGCAGCTTAGTATCAAAGAAGGGATGCGCGTGGCTGATTTTGGTTGCGGCCACGGTTATTTTGCGATTCCAGTGGCAAAGATAGTCGGAGCCGAAGGCAAAGTTTTCGCGATTGATGTTTTGTCTGATGCCCTGGAGGCCGTAAGGTCGCGTGCCCAAATGGAAAATATTTTAAATATTGAGACTCTGCGGGGTAATTTAGAGATGCCCGGCGGCTCAAAGATTGCCCCAAATTCTGTGGATTTGGTTCTTATCCACAATGTTTTGTTTCAGTCTCAAAAAAAATCAGATATAATCAAAGAAGCAAAGCAGGTTTTAAAACCGGGCGGGACGCTTGATTTGATAGATTGGCTAACCGAAAAAAACGCGATTGGCCCGCAAGACGGCTGGCGCATTTCCTCAAGCGAAGCCCAAAAATTAGTTGAGTCAGAGGGATTGAAATTTGAACGCAGTTTTGACGCAGGAGAATACCACTTTGGCTTGATATTTATCAAGCCATAAACTCAAAATTACAAATTACAAACAAATCCCAATTTTTCTAAATGGTTAAAACCAGTAAAAAAACAAAACTTTTTTCAATATTGATTCTTCCTGCTTTTTTTTCGAGTATTTTTGCGGCTGGCTGCGGTGGCGGGGGAACGACAAAACCCCAGCCAATCACCCTCGAGTTTTGGGGAGTGTTTGATGATACACAAGTTATACAGACCTTAACTTTTGCGTTCATTAAACAATATTCTTACTACAAAATTAACTATCATAAAAAAGACATCGCTACCTACGAACAGGATTTAATTGATGCTTTGGCTGCCGGACGGGGACCGGATGTTTTTTATATTAATAATACCTGGCTGCCAAAGCATATTGATAAACTGGCAGCCGCTCCCGAAACTTTAATTACGCCAAAAAGCGTTAAGGATAGTTTTGTCGATGTAGTCGCGCAAGATTTTATCAGCGAAAATAAAGTTTATGCACTTCCTATGTCAGTAGATAATCTAGCGCTTTTTTATAATAAAGACCTGCTAAATTCTCAAGGTATCGCCAGCCCCCCGCAAACCTGGACGGATTTCAATACTAATGTTGAAAAGCTGACGCAACGGGATGAGAAAAATAATATTTTGCTGGCGGGCGCCTCGCTTGGCACGGCCAAAAATATTAACCGCTCAACCGATATTTTGGCGGCCTTAATGATCCAAAGTGGGGCGAAAATGGTTTCTGACGAAAAATCACAGGCGACATTTGCGAGCTCCATAAGTTTATCAAACGGCCAGCCTTTCAATCCCGGCGTGCAGGCGCTGACTTTTTATACCAATTTTGCCAACCCTTTCAAAAAAGTTTATACCTGGAATGACTTTCAGCATTATTCAATTGACGCTTTTGTCGAAGGCAAGGCTGCCATGATGCTGAGCTATGCCTACCAGATTCCTTTAATAAAGGCGCGCGCTCCCCATCTTAACTGGGCAGTTGCGCCCTTGCCCCAGATTGCCAAAGATAGTTACACCGCTACCTTCGCCAACTATTGGGGTTTGGCAGCGTCAAAGGCCGACGCCACAAAAGTGCCCTATATCTGGAATTTCATCAATTGGGCGACGAGCAATCAGGAGAGTCTTAAAACATATTTGAGCGCTACGCAAAAGCCGGCCGGCCGGCGCGATTTGATAGATTCGCAAAAAAACGATGAACTTTTAAGTGTTTTTGCACAGCAATCTTTAATCGCCCAGTCCTGGTGGGAAGTTGACAATGTGGCAATAGAGAACATTTTTGCCAATATGATTGACGCGGTCAATATCAGCGGTAAAACTCCAAATGTAGCTGTGCAGGCCGCGGCTCAACAGGTAAATGTTTTATTGCAAAAAAAGCGGCAAGGCCAGTAAAATTAAATTATGCAAATTTTTAAACGCTATTTCAAAATAATTATTCCTTCCTTGTTTTTGCTTTATTCCAAATTCAGTTTTGCGCAAGAAGGGCTGGTGCCTTGCGGGCCGGGGACTGCTCATCCCATGTGCGATAATATTTGTTATCTGTTGGAAATGATCAGCAAGATTGCCTTCTTTATTGTCAGAAACGTTATGCCGCCCTTGGCTGGACTGCTTTTTCTGATTGGTGGTATAATGATGGTAGCGGCTGCCGGGTCGGAAGAGCGTTATAAAAAAGGCCGGCAGATTGTTTTAAATACGGCGATCGGCGTGGTAATTGTTTTAGTTTCTTGGCTTCTGGTTAATTCTATTATTACAATTGTTGGTCAAAACAATGGTTATGTCGGCACTTGGTGGCAGCCGGGAGGATGCCCATAACAATTAAGTTAAATATTTGAATAATAAACTAAATAAAATATTTTTGTTTTCTGTCCTGTTCGTTATACAGGCTTGCTTTTGTTTCGGTCTGATTAACCATTCATCTGTAGGAATTGCCCTGGCCATAACCACTGACCCGACAGGAGCGCAACTGCCCAATTTTATTGGCTACACAAGCATCAGCGCTCTTTTGGGCGCGATTGCCGATTTTATAATAGATGTGATCGCCATACCTTTTGCAGTTGTGATGATAATTTATTCCGGGTTTTTGTTTATAACTGCTCGGGGTAATGAAGAAAAAATCAGAAAAGCCAGAAGTAATATTGCCTGGACTTTACTGGGCGTCACCATTATTTTAGCGAGCCGGCTTTTAATCACGTATATTACCGAAATTCTTAACCCGGGCACCGGCAGCACCTTAACCACCATGATTACAAATATTAAAAATACTTTAAACCAATTTATCGTTTTATTTTTTGCCATCGCAACAATTTATTTTATCTGGGGCGTAGTGCAATTTTTGCGCGCCACAGGTTCTGGTGACGAAAAAGGAATAACCGATGGCAAACGGCATATGCTTTGGGGAGTAATAGGCATGGCGGTTATGGGTGGGGCAATTCCCATTGTTAATTTTATTATCAGCATTTTACAAGGGCAATAATTTATCGCGCATTTTTAAAAAAAGTCGGAATTAATAAAAGTTCATTGTTTATCCAATAAATAATTTTAAAATTTATTTTTGAAAGGAGGTGAGCGAAATGCAGTCATTAAAAAAAGCTGGCGTAACAATCCTGGCTTTGGCTTTGCCTTTAGCAGCATCGGCACAAGGTTTGAGTGGAATTGAAACTATAGCAACTTCCATTAGGACAATTTTAAATATCGTCATCTATATAATGTTTGCCCTGCTGATAATTTATTTTATCTGGGGCGTGATTCAGTATGTCTCGGCCGGCGGGGATGAAGAAAAGTTAAAAGCAGGCAAACAGCACATGATTTGGGGCATTGTTGGTATCGCCGTAGTTGGCGCCATCTGGGGAGTAGCGTCCTGGCTTTGGAATGTATTTGGTGTAACGGGAGGGACTCCGACTATTCCGCAATTCTAATACTTTTTAAATTAATATTCTTAAGAGTATTAACGAAAAAAAGCCCTCTGCTTTTTGTATTGAGGGCTTTTTGGTTTGCATGATTTTGATAAAATATAAAAAACCGGATGCGGCTTTTTTGCGCGCATCCGGCTGAAATAAATTACGATTTAGGAATCTTCCTAAAATCTACTTCAAATTCTGTCCCAGCAGGGAGTTCTATGCTTACCATGAACACCCTATCTGGCCATACTTTTCCGTGAACCAGATCCCATTTCCTGTCCTCAATTGCCGACTGGGTCCAATTTATAGTGTGCTTTACTCCATACTGATCCACAAACCTCCAGCGCACGAAACTGGGCTTGGGGATTACTTTTTCTAATGTCGCTTCTACCCCTTCGTCAACCGCAATGGTTAAGCCGGATGGTATAATGATATCCCTAGCAGACGATGACTTTAACGGTGCAGGCGGTAGCACAAAAGCACGTTGTTCATCTTTCTTTGCGGCGCGTTTCTCTGAGGAAAATATTTTTCCCGCCGCACCCGCCGTTTTTGTCAGACCTGGCTGGCTTTTTGGAATAAGCACAAATACCAGCCCAATAACAACTGCCAGCCCTCCCAAAAATATCATGAACTTTCCGGGAATCTTTAAAAACATCCAAAGTGATATGATAACAATTCCCAGAATGACTAACGCCCAAGGAAACGATAGGTTCCATCCAGCCGTTTGAGCATGAGCGTATTCGGCCAATTTTGCGGTCTCTCCCGGCCTTTGCATGAAGCCAGTGGATATTGCAACCGATATAACAAGTCCAATGCAACTTGTTACAAGAATCGGCCAAAAAATATAGTTCCAGTTAAATTTTTCCCCCATTATAGCCCTACAACAATACATGGCCATGATGGCAACTATCAACATAAATATTGCCGACCATGTCGTGGGGATAAAGTAGAAAAAATTTACTATGGTGCCCTCTATGGCAAAGAATCCGTAAAAAGCGTCCATCGCTTCTTTTGCGATGGGTATGCTTGGAACAATTTTCCCATCCTTCGTGGTCGTCTTTAAGCCACTAGCGATAATTGTTCCATCTAGGTAGCGGCCACCGCACATCCACAGGGTTAGCATACTAAAAAATATCCATATATATCCAAACCCCGCTACATATTCGCTCAACCACACTCCGTGAGTGGCGGCAATGCCAGCCTCAATAAAGAGTAACAACAGAGCACTTAGGAATAGATAGCTGATATAAGATTTAACTATGCGTCTTTTTGTGTCAAATCTTCGCAGTAAAAGTCTTATAACTAGCCACATATTAATCTCCTCCTCTCCAGATTTATTTATGCAGTCTTTGAAACCAATTCAGGTTGTCTTCTTTTTCTTTATTGCCATTCTCCAACTGTCGAACAAGGGCAGCGGTTTTAGGGTACTTTTTCAGGTCGTTGGGTTTGCTGGCTGACAGCCAAGGCCAGACACCCTCTTGCAATTCTTTCGAAACGATGCCGGCTGCTTCGGCGAGTCCCAGCAACAATGCCTCACCGAAATTTTTGCCGTGTTGAAGCCAGTGTCTAGCTCTCTGGGCAATAGGGTCGTGCTTCAATTCTTCGTAAATCTGCCAGAATCTTTCTGGATCCATTTGAAGAATTTGTGTATAGACACTTTTCGCCCTTTCAAAATCAATTTTTCCATCTTTATCCCGAGGCAGAGCTTGGGCGATTGTTTTAATAAACGTATCTTCAAAACCTTCGTCTGTAGCCCTTTTATCATACTTATCCCAGAATATCTCTGCTTCTTTTTCGTCTAATGTCAAAAGGACATAGAGCAGGTCAGCTCGGGGATTAATATTGATTAAATCCTCAACTCTTTTTATTGCTGTATCTCCGACCTTGCCTAAGGCCTTACCTCCAAATCCCTTGGCCGCACCTTTTAAAAAATCCAGTATGGTGAAGCTCAAGGTATCACCCAAAAAAATCTTGATGAATTTTTCGACCATGCCTTTTTTTTCTTCAGCCATTTTTTGTCTCCTTTCCGCATCGACCGCGATTGTAAGCCTCTTTGAGGCGGTCGAATAAGCTCTCTTCGGGTTTTTCTGTCTCCTGTTTCTTATTCTCTTGTGTTTGTTCACTCTTTTTTCCCGGAATTTCCAGCTCAATCTTTGCGGCTGGCTTTTCTGACGGAGAGAAAGTCACTTTTCTTTTTTTCTGACCGCTAGATACTGTAATAACCGCAAAGCCGTAATCATTAGTGTCCTCTATTCGTGGTTTCGCGACTTGGGGATCAATGACGATTATTTTACCTTTTTTGCCAGAGCCCGCTTCATCAACTCTCGCCAGAGTAATTATTGACTCCTTTTCCTCATTTAGAATGCTAAGAAATTCAAGTTGCACACCAGTGTCTTTTTTTATTTCGGCAACAAGATCAATCTCGCGAAGCGAGATTATCCGCGAACCGAAATTTGCCTTGAGCTCAATGGCAATTGTAACCGCCGTTTTTGTCGCGGGGATTTTCAGAACCGCCGAGGCGTGACCTTCGCTGACTAGTTGTGGGCTGCCACTGGGAAGTCCGTCTGCCAAAAACTGGTAGCTGACTCCGTAGGCAATCTTGTTATTAACGGTAACAATCACCGTAGCGCCTATCTTGTAGGTGCCGTCAGATAAAACTTCTGGCTTCCCAAAGACAGGATCCCTTACCCCTAACTCTGGCATTCTTTCTTTTCTATCATCTGTCATATTCTTCTCCTTTCCAACATAATTTGTCATAGTTTTATTTTATATAAACCTATATCCTAACGCTCAAAAGAGCGGTTATTCAATTATGCCGGAAAGGGGAGCAAATAGCTCACTTTTTCGGTTTTCAAGATGCTATCCGAATTTTTTAGCCTTATTTAAAGCTAAAAGTATGATTTAATATTATATCAATTTAAAATATATATGTCAATAGGATGAGAGCATTATTTCAATATCTGTTTTTATAAATAAAAGAGCGGTCAGTTTTTTTCTGGCCGCTCGTTTTGTCCTGATGGTCGGATGCACTATTTATTCCAGCACCCCTTGCTACTATCCCAATGATTGATTTCGCCGCGCGCGATTAGCATCGCCGCGCAGCGGACATTGTCGTTGGCGTTATAAGGGTTTCCCTGGCAGTTTTCCTGCCAAGTATTTTCTATAAATTGATAAACGCCTGCGTCAGTCGCAGACTCACCAGGGTTCTTTGCGCCCGGCTGAAAATCGGACTCACATTCCGCGATGTTAACCATCAAATTTCTGTCAGCGCCGTAGTACTGAGACCAGTAATCTATGAGTTTTATTACATAGTCTTGATGAATAGCCTTTAGTTCCTGCGGTTCTGGAGTCGGTGTCTCTGAAAACAAATCAGGGGGGGTCTCTGGAACTGGTAGTAAACTGGTGGTGGGTTGAGAAGGGAGATAACTGCCTTCGGTCGGTGCCGATAGGGAAGCCAAAAAGATAAAAAGCGGAGCCACTAAAAAAACGATGAGAAACCACACAACGTCAAAAAATGATTTTTTCTTTCGATTCTTCCTTGTCTTTTTCACTTCGCTCCCTCCTATTTATAGGTTTTTTTATTCTATATATAGAATTTATTTTTACAGAACTATGTTACGATATTATATCAAATAAAATAAAAAAGTCAAGGGTTTAACCTGACTTTTCAAAAATAGTGCGCCGTGAGGTCTACTTCGCCAAGGCTACGTAAGACCTAACTAAAAAATTGGAATAACAAATACTAGGTTTACCCTTCCGAAGCTTTAGCGTAGGAGGGTGCGCCGTGAGGGATTCGAACCCCCGACCGTTTGCTTAAGAGGCAACTGCTCTACCAACTGAGCTAACGGCGCTGAAAATCTTACTATTTTTGATTTAATAATTTATCCACCATCTGAATTTCTTCCCATATTCCGTCAATTAAATCGTATTTTTTAGCTTCTTGTAAAACTACCCATCTGAAATCTATCGAATCATCATCAAGTTTAACTTTACCTGATTTAAAATATGACCAATAACTAAGTACCAAAACCGGAATGCCGTCTGGCCGGATAAAAGTCAGGTCTAAAAGATAATTCAGCTCTTTTACCTCCAGACCAACCTCTTCTTTTATTTCCCGCCTTAATGATTTTTCAAGTGCAAAATACCATTGACCAGCTTTGTTTCTGGGCATCTTCATGTAATCTTTCATTTCAAGACCGCCGCCCGGCACGGTCCACTTGCCCGGAAACGCTTTTTTCTCCAAACTCCGGCGCGTAATCAAATATTTTCCATCTTTGACGATAATGGCAGTTGAGGTAATTCGATGAAGCTCTTGATTTTGCATAGCGCCCTCAGTAGGAATCGGACCTACATCTTGACCTTAGAAGGGTCTTGCTCTGTCCATTGAGCTATGAGGGCAAATATTAGTTAAAAGTTTCAAGTTATAATTTTTAAGTTTCGCGCTTACGGCCGTGAAAATTTTTATGGACTTGCTTTAGCTGTTTATCTGTAATGTGCGTATATACCTGAGTCGTCGTAATAGAGGAGTGCCCAAGCATCATCTGCACTGAGCGGATGTCGGCGCCGGAAATTAAGAGGTCGGTGGCAAAGGAATGGCGCAGGGTGTGAGGCGTAACGCGGCGGGTTATGCCGGCGCGAATCGCGTACTTTTTGATTATCCGCTGGACCGAGCGCGGGGTCAAGCGAAGATTGGCTAATTTGGCCTGTGCTGATTCTTCTCCGCCTTGGGCGGATTTTTTACCCTTAGGAATTCGCACAAAAAGCGCTTCTTCAATATCTTTTCTTTTGGCAAGATATGTTTTAATAGCGACTTTGGCGGTTTCCGACAAAAAGACCACTCTGATTTTCTCTCCCTTGCCGCGTATTGAAAATTCGCCCTTATCCAAATTGATACTGTCGCGGTTCAGCTTACAGACTTCAGAAACGCGCAGGCCGGTGCTAAATAAAATTTCAAGCAACGATCGGTCGCGTAAAGCCCGAACCGAATCGCCTCCGGGCGCTTTAAGCAATCGCTCCAATTCATCGCCTTCTAAAAATTCCACTTCGCGCGGCGCCTGCTTGGCCAGTTCAATTTTCTCAGCCGCTACAGTTTTTATATCGCGTTTGGCCAAATATTTTAAAAAATTGCGCAAGGCGATAATATGGTAATTTTGGGTGACTTTTTTCAACGGCCGGTTGAATTTATCTTCAACGCGATTCAAAAAAAGACGGTATTCGCGAATCAAATCAGTATCAATTTGACCGGGCTTTTCAATTTTTGCCCAATCCAAAAACCGCTTCAAATAATGACTGTAATTTTCAGAAGTCTTGCGCGACCTGCCGCGCTCGACCTCAAGATAATCTAAATAGTTTTTGATTAGGGTTTGTAAGTCCATAAAAATCGGCGCATATTGCGACGCCTCGCAGGTTAGCCGCAACTACTTCTATTTTACGACACAAAAGCATATTTTACAAATATTGACATAAAACTATATCTATGATATCGTTTATTTATTGTTCTTACAAAATAGAAATAACTTCTCAAATAACATATAAGGAGGAGAAAATGAGACTGACATTTAAGTTTTTGTATGACGACAAATGGGCAATTTTCCCAAAACCAACTTGCAAATGGGAGCACTCCAGAATCATCTTGGCATCTGGTTTCCAACCGCGCCTAGGCGAAAGCTACAAGTGCGCAATCCAGTCAACGGCGGGAATATTTGTTTACCAAAACAAAGAGTATAATCTGAGCCTGGCGAAGCTCGCAAATGAAGCCAGCCTTATCGACGAAATCGAATATAAATACGAAAAGAATAAAGATCTAAAAAATCCCGTCGCTGAGAATCTTGTCGATGAATTAGATGGTCTCAAGAAAATCTTGCCACAAAGCCATGAGATCGTGACCCTCCTGGTCCAGCCAGACCGTAAAAACGGGGGACTGATGTTTACTCCTCAGTATTTGAAAACCGACCCACACGCGGACGGAAAACCTTCAATGAGGTTTTTTCTAAATCATGCGGTAAAACTAGAAGAAGGCCGCACTTATGTGGCCCGCATCAAATACATCAAAAAAACCGGCAAAGTCACAAAGAAAGGTGCTGTCATTCTAACAGCAAAAGTAGAAATCATAAAGTAAAATTAAAGTAATTCCCGCGAACCCAAGAATAATTTTGGTCCTGGGTTCTTTTTTTATGTTCGTTGTTGCTTTTTTAAAAATTATGTGGTATGTTCAAAATAAGCAAAAATCTAAATAATTGTATGCTAAAAACTACCAAGAAAAAGAAAATAATCGACGAATTCAAAGTCCACGAAAAAGATACCGGTTCCGCCGACGTGCAGGTGGCGATTTTAAGCGAGCAAATAAAACAATTAACCGGCCATCTTAAAAAACACACCAAAGACAACCATTCCAGATTCGGGCTTTTAAAAATGGTGGCTAAAAGAAAGAAATTTCTTGACTATCTGAGCAAGTCTAACGAAAAACGCTACAAAGCCATAATTAAAAAATTAGACCTTAAAAAGTAGTATGCCAATAATCAAACACAAAGATCAGCGCGTCGGAGTTTTTATTGATGTACCCAATCTTTATCATTCGGCAAAAAATATCTACCGCGCCAAAGTCAATTTCAAAGAAGTGTTAAAAACCGCCGTCGCCGGCAGGCAACTGATCAGAGCCATCGCTTATTCCATCAAGACAGAAAGCGGAGAAGAACAGGCTTTTTTTGAAGCCCTGACAAAAGTCGGTATTGAAGTAAAAGTAAAAGATTTACAGATATTTCCCGGTGGCATGAAAAAAGGAGATTGGGATGTTGGACTGGCGGTTGATGCAATTGAACTGGGGGCAAAACTTGATTCAATTGTTTTGGTCACGGGCGACGGCGACTTTGTGCCGTTAGTCCAGTATTTAAAAATCAGAAATGGCTGCCAAGTCGAAGTTATCTCTTTTGGCCGCAGCGCTTCTGGCAATCTCAAAGAAGTGGCTGATGATTTTATTGATCTTGGACAGAATCTTAAAAAATATTTAATAACCTAAGAAATACTTAAGGCGAAACGGAGAAGAGGTGAAGAGAAAAGTATATAATTTTTCAATTGCTCAATTGCCAATTGTTCAATTATAAATTTTTCTCTTTTCACCCCGCTAGAATTTTTATAAAAATTCTAGCGGGGTTTACTCTTGGCCGACCAGCCAAAGGTACTTTCTGAATTAAATGGAAAATAAAACTTTTTCTATTGAGTTCCATGGCCGGACTCTCAAAGTTGAACTCGGCCTTTTAGCACAGCAGGCTAACGGTTCTGTGCTAGCCAGTTACGGCCAAACCACGGTATTGGCCACAGCTGTCATGAGCCGTAACGCAAAAGAATGCGATTATCTGCCCCTAACCGTTGAATATGAGGAGAAACTTTACGCCGCCGGCAAAATCAAGGGCAGCCGATTCATTAAACGAGAAGGCAAACCGCAAGATGAGGCGATTTTAAGCGGCCGATTAATTGACCGCACCATCCGCCCGTGTTTTAACCAAAAAATAAGAAATGAAATTCAGGTTGTCCTGACGGTTCTTTCTTTTGATAAAGAAAACGACCCTGACATTTTGGGAATCCTGGCTGCATCATTTGCCCTATCCCTGTCTAATATTCCTTGGTCTGGCCCATTAGCCAGTGTCCGAGTGGGCCGTGCAAATGATCAATTCATAATAAATCCGACATATGAACAAAGAGAAAAAAGTGATTTTGATTTAATAGTTTCTGGCACGGGACAGAAGATTAATATGCTGGAAGGAAGCGCCAAACAAATACCGGAAGAAACACTAATGCAGGCGATTGAAGCAGGACAAACCGCATATAGCCAGTTAATCAGCTGGCAGAAAGAAATTATTCAATCACTTAGCCCCATGAAAACCGACGTCTTTTTTAAAGAACCTGATGAAACTTTCATTGCCAAAATAAAAGAATTTCTGAAAGACAAACTGGAGCCGGCGATCTACGTAAAAGAAAAGCTAAGTCATGCCACTAAAATTGGCGAATTGATGCAAACGCTGATTGATTTCATCAAAGAATCGGAAAAAGAAAATGTTGAGGAAAAAATTGAGGCGGGCTTGTCAATTTTTGAAGACCAAATCAACGATATAGTTCACGAAAATATCTTACAAAACAGCAAACGGCCCGACGGCCGGGCACTGGACGAAGTCCGCGCCATCAGCTGCCAAGCCGGGGTTTTGTCCCGCACTCATGGCTCCGCCCTGTTTAACCGCGGCACCACCCAGGCGCTTTCAATTGTCACGCTCGGTGCGCCGAGCGAAAAACAGATTATTGACGGGCTTGAACAAGAATATAAAAAAAGATTTTTGCATCACTATAATTTTCCGCCTTTTTCAGTCGGGGAAATCGGGCCATTTCGGGGACCGGGCAGACGAGAAATTGGCCACGGCGCTTTGGCCGAGCGTTCACTTGCCCAAGTTATCCCAACTGAAGAAGGATTTCCTTACACAATCAGAGTTGTTTCAGAAATTCTTTCTTCCAACGGCTCCTCTTCTATGGCTTCTGTCTGCGGCTCTTCTTTGGCGTTGATGGACGCAGGTGTGCCAATCAGCGCTCCGGTGGCCGGCATTGCCATGGGACTCATGATTAACGAAAAAGGTAATTACAAAATTCTAACCGATATCCAAGGGCCAGAAGACCACCATGGCGACATGGATTGCAAAATTGCCGGTACAAAAGATGGTATCTGCGGCCTGCAAATGGATGTAAAAATAGAAGGTGTCGATGCGGCCATATTAAAAGAAACTCTGAAACAAGCCAAAAAAGCGCGCTTGTCTATTTTAGAAAAAATGACCAGTACCATTAAGGAACCGAGAAAATCATTGTCTGAATTTGCGCCCCGCATCATTATTTTCCAGATTAATCCCGAAAAAATTCGTGAAGTCATCGGGCCAGGTGGCAAGATAATTAATGAAATTATTGCCCAGACCGGCGTCAAAATTGATATCGAAGATTCCGGTTCTATCTTCATCACCTCTGAAAACGAATCGGCCGCTCAAAAAGCTCTGGAATGGATAAAAAATATTACCCACGAAGTCAAGCCGGGTGAAATATTTCAGGGCAAAGTAACGCGCATTATAAACTTTGGCGCATTTGTGGAAATTCTACCAGGACAGGAAGGACTTGTGCATATTTCCGAACTTGCCCCTTGGCGTGTTAATCGAGTTGATGATATAGTGAAACTAGGTGATATTATTCCGGTCAAGGTAAAAAATATTGACGAACAGGGTAGAATTAATCTTTCCTTAAAGGACGCCACAAATAACGACCAAAAAAGATAATCTCTCAAAAAGCAATAGTTGCCATCGGCTATTCGTTAATCAATATCCACTAATAACTAATCCCGGAGGGTTTATGGATATAAAACAAAATTCGGTTGCCAGCCAAAGCGCTGACAGCGCCGCTTCACAAAACAAAAGCAGCGGAACCCCTGCTGGTTCTTTGCTGTTACAGATTATAATCAGAACTATGGCTGGTGATTTAGAAATTCTGTCAAAAGAAACTAAATCAAACACTGTCACTTTATACACAAAACAATTGACTCAAGCCAAAACTGCTGCCGCTCCTACTGATATTATTCAACCAAAACCAATCGTTACACCCCAAATACCCACTGTATTAAAATCACCAACGTCATCAACTCCTTATTCGATTCTTAAAGCAGCTGCCCCTCCACCTGATTTGCCTATTAGCAAAAAAGAAACTGTGCCGCAGGAGCCGCCTGAAACGCTTGCGCCGCCGGAGCCGCCTGAAAAAAAAATTGAACCAAAAATAACAATCCCAGAATCAGAAATTTTTCCTCTATTGCAACAGCCAGCACCTCCCGCTGTACCTCTGCCATTAGAACAACTCTCGAAATTCCGATTAAACAGACAACTTTTATCAAAAGTAGCTGTAATTTTTGGCATTTTGATCATTATATCGCTTGGCGTATGGGGCTGGTTATATTGGCGCTCTATGCCTGTTGCTACTCCGACCCCATCGCCGTCAATATCACAAAGCGCAACGCCTTCACTTTCAGCCGCGCCGCTGGTTATCCCGCCGCCGCTTTTTGATATGGAAAAACAGGAGGTTGTGGAATTGGCAACCAACCAAAATTACGTTCTCAATGAAATTTTGCAGCCCTTTGCGCAGTCGCCGACCAACAGCGCTTTCACCCAAATTGCGTTTAAAACAACCGGAGCCGACGCCAAAGAAAAAATCGCGACGCTGACAGAATTAATTTCGGCAATGAATTTAGATTTTATGGCAACAGCTGCTTCTACAACCGCCAGTACCAGCGCACCAACGCTAAATAAATATCTTGATGATAATCAATATACCGTCTTTATCTATTACCAATTAACTGACGGCTCTTCGCCTTTTACCGGAAGCCAATATACGGGCCGAGTCGGTTTAGTTGCTTCCCTCAAAAACGGCGCTGATGAAAACGAATTCAAACAAGCTTTAAAGTCTTCCGAAACAAACATGCCCTCGGTCCTCAAAAGCCTGTGGTTTGGAAAAAACATAGAGATACCTACTAAACCAGAACTTATAAATAATACTTACAAAGAAATTCCCATCCGCTACCTTAACTTTCCCTTTTCAACGCTTTCGCTTGACTATGCTATCGTGAAAGGTAATTTCCTTTTAGCCACCTCAAAAGAAACCATGTACGCGGCAATTGATCGGCTACTAAACGTTGCGACATCGAGTATGGCAGATTGGCAGACTTATCGGAATGAGAAATATAGCTTTGAGATTAAATATCCGAGTGATTTATTAAATATCACAGAAGGGGCATCTCATAGCGGAGGATTAGACAATATCGCAATCGATGCAATAAAACAAAAAACTTTAGACAATCAAAAATTTCCAGCCTATTTAATAGATTTGGATATTGCTGACAATCAGTACCAGACAGAAGATGATTTTTTTTCAAAGGAATCAGAAAAAGTACCGAAAACGTATAACGAGGCAAATAAAACCTGGCGGATTTTGAATTTTGCCGGGAAAAAATGGTTAGAGATTTGGAATTTCCCAGGGGTTTACCCTAGCACCCAATTAAGTACTCCGTACAATAAGTATGTCTATAATTTTTCTTTTATGGCTTCAGATATATTGAATATAGACTCCTCACCGACTGACTCAGATTCAGCAGAAGGGTTGAGAATTTTTAAAGGAATCCTTTCCACTTTCAAATTCATCCCTCGCTAAAAGCTCGGGACAAGCTTTCTCGATAAACCTGAGATCTGCAATTATTCAAATCCATAAATAATCATCAACAACGATGGATAACCTTGAACGTGCTATCCTGTCCACTCTGGTCTATTACGACCTCCTGGACCGACCCTTAACAGAACTGGAAATCTACCGCTACCTTCTGAACACAAACCAGAAGGTCTCTTTTTTTGAAGTTTCAAAGGTGCTGGCCGGAATTGTCCAGACAAAAAAAATAGAGGCCAGCCAAGGACTCTATTCTCTGTCAAATCGTTCCTATATAATCAAAATTAGAGAAAAGCGGCTAAAATTAGCCCAGCTTAAATGGAAGAAACTGAAAAGATTAGCCCGCTGGCTAACTTTAGTGCCGTTTCTCAGATTGGCGGCGGTTACGGGTTCATTAACCGCCTATAATACCCGACAGGAAAGCGATTTTGATCTGTTGGTCGTTACCAAAAAAGACAGGCTATGGCTGACGCGCACGCTTGTTACTGCATTAACCGGTTTATTGGGAATAAGACGCCACGGCCAATCCACTCAAGACCGCATTTGCCTCAACTGCTATCTAACCGAAGATAGCCTGGAAATTAAACCAGAGGCCAAACCACGCGACTTCCATTCAGCTCAAGAATATGGCCGCTTAACGCCGCTCCTTGAAATAAAAAAAGGAATTTGTCAAGAATTCCTGCAAAAAAATTCCTGGCTTAGCCAATATCTAAATTTTTATCCCTGGCCAAACAAAGAGACTGCTAAAAAAATAAAACCTAATTCGATTTTATCGCTAATAAGGACAGTTGCCGAATGGCTGCTGGATGACGAAATAGGGGACTGGCTGGAAAAAAAACTGGGTATATGGCAAACTAAACGCATTAATCAAAAACCCAATATTGAGCCGGCTGACCAAATCTATATTGATCATCAATGTCTGATGTTCCACCCTCATTCCAAAAGCTATCAATTAATGCAAGATTGGCAGACCAAAACCTTTAATTTAATAAAGTAATAATCATGCAAGAGATATTTCTAAAAATAAAGAAATCTATCGGCCAAGCTAATCGGCAGACAGCCAGCAGCGCTAACTCAAATCAAATCAAACAGGAAAAAGCGGCTGCCAAAATAAAATTCCGCCGCAATCTATTTTTTTGGATTCTGCTTGCTCTTGTTTTGGTTGAAGCCGGCGCTATAGCTTATATCTTGATTCTTAAGCCAGCATCCAGATACCAGCCGCTCATACCCGCTGATGCAGTTTCCACGATTTATTTCAATTATTCCGGCTTAAACGATCTTGCAAATTCACTTGTGAATAAACAGTCCGCTTGGCCGCCATTTGTTTCTCTGGCTCAAAATCTGGCCGATTTCTTCAATCGGGCCGATATAAAAGCAAGCGATATCAAACCACTTTTTGAAGACCAAATGGCTTTTGTTTTTTTGCCATCTTTAAATGATTCAGCGAAATGGATTTTAATGGCCACTCAAAAAATCAGCGATAACCAATTCAAATTGCAGATGGACCAAATAGAGAAAAAATTAAAGCAGAATTTTAACCTAACTCAAGAAATTTATCGCCAAATCACGATTACCGAAGTCAAACCCTTGAATCAAAATTATAGAAGATTTTATCTGGCTTATCTAAAAAATTTATTTATTTTTAGCAACGATACAAGTGTTGCAAAAAACATTATAGATAAAATTTTGCGATAACACTGGTTTTTGAGGTGTGGAAAATATGTGGATTAACTGGGGTTGACGCAAGATAGAAGCGATGATAAAATATAGACAGATCTTCAAGCTGGCTAATAATAAAATGAATGTTCTTTACATTTTGCCTGTAAATAGGCATAGCTGGCCAGAGATCGTCTTGACTCCTTTCTGGGTTAGGCGTGTGCCAAAGGGCTTTAAATAAAAAAGGCCTGATGGGCCTTCTATCTATTAGAAACTGCACAGAAAGGTATGAGGGGCGTTAGCCCCTTTAAGTCTCACTTTATTCGGGCTTATAACGCCCCTTATAATATCAAATTCCCTCAAAAAGTCAAGAAATTCCACATTCCACAAAAACATCACCTAAGGTTGGATGTTTTTTTGTTTTTATTGATTTAAAAATTGACTTTATAGCAAAATTTGTCATATAATCTGAATAAGCAATCAATAGCGAATATGGACAAAAAAGAATCAGAAAACTTCAAAAACAAGCTTCTAGCTCGCAAAAAAAAGCTGGAGGAAGAATTAGCTTCTATCGCCAGCAAGGACGAGATATTAAAAGGGGATTACGATACGCGTTTTCCTGATTTTGGCACGCCACAAAGCACTGACGAAAGTGCGCTTGAAGTGACTGCCTATGAAAACACCCTGCCAATTGAATATGCCCTTGAATTAAGACTAATTGATATTAATAAGGCTTTGAAAAAAATAAAAGATGGAACTTATGGTATCTGTGAAAACTGCGATGAACCAATAGATCCAAAAAGACTTGAGATTATGCCAGAAGCAAGAATTTGCCTCAAATGCCAACAAAAAAAGTAAGGGTTAAAATTAAAAACTCATCTGAGCCATCCGGAGGATGGCTTTTTATTTTTAATCAATTTACTGCCAAGTTTCTTATTCCTAATTTATAATTGGAAATTGGTCATTGGAAATTGAAAATTCATCTTATGCCTTCTAAAGTCTTCTCTGCTGCCACAATTGGTCTTAACTGCCAGCCTATCGAAGTTGAAGTAGATATGACACCCGGCCTACATAGTTTTAATATAGTTGGCCTGCCCGACGCAGCGGTTAACGAAGCCAAAGAAAGAGTTTCCTCAGCCGTTAAAAATTCCGGCGCTTCGCCCCCTCATCATTCAAATCGCCGTGTCATCGTCAATCTGGCGCCAGCCGATATCAAAAAAGAAGGGCCGGCCTATGATCTGCCTATTGCGGTGGCTTATCTTTTGGCATCCCAACAGCTCCTAGCAACAAAAATTGATAAAAAAATATTTATTGGAGAACTTTCTCTGGAAGGAAAATTAAGGCCGGTTAGCGGTGTTCTGTCAATTGCATTATTGGCCCGCGATAGGGGTTTTGAAAGCTTATTTATTCCAAAAGACAACGCGGCAGAAGCTGCTTTAGTCAGAGGTGTCCAAATTTTTGCCTTAAATAACCTTGAAGAATTATTGCTGCATTTGGAAAATAAACAACTGATTGAGCCCACGGCCCCAACAGAAATCTCCTCGTATCTTGAAACAGCCACAAGCGAAAATGATCTTGCTTATATCAAAGGCCAAGAACATGCCAAGCGCGCTCTTGAAATTGCTGCGGCCGGCCATCATAATATTTTGATGTCTGGGCCGCCCGGAGCAGGAAAAACGCTGCTGGCGCGAACTCTGCCAACTATATTGCCATCACTCTCTTTTGAAGAAGCGCTAGAGGTCACAAAAATTTTCAGTATTGCCGGCCGCCTGAATCAACTAAAACCAATTATGAGCGAGAGGCCCTTCCGCAGTCCCCACCATACCGCCTCGGCCGTGGCTTTGGTAGGAGGAGGCAACCACCCAAAACCGGGTGAAATCACTTTGGCTCACCGAGGCGTTCTTTTTTTGGATGAATTACCGGAATTCCACCGCGATGTTTTAGAAGCATTGCGTCAACCCCTTGAAGACGGAGTTATAACAGTAGCACGAGCTACTGGTTCTTTAGAATTCCCAGCCCAATTTATGCTGGTGGCTGCTATGAATCCCTGTCCCTGCGGCCACGCCACCGATCCGGTTAAACAGTGCATCTGTTCTCCCGCTCAAGTCAGCAAATACAAAAGGAAAATTTCCGGACCGCTACTTGACAGAATTGACCTTCACATTGAAATTCCACCTGTCAAATATGACAGATTAACGTCAGAAAAAATAGGGGAAGAATCCTCATCGGTTAAAACCAGAGTGGAGTTGGCGCGTCAAATACAGCTCAATAGGTTTACTAATGAAAATATCAAGACAAATTCAGAAATGAATTTGCAACAAATGAAAAAATACTGCCAACTAGACAATGAAGGCCAGCAGATTTTAAAAACAGCAGTCAACAATCTCCATCTTTCAGCCCGTTCTTTTCACCGCATTTTAAAAATAAGCCGAACTATCGCTGATTTAGCCGCTCAGACTATGATTAAAGCTTCAGATATCGCCGAAGCATTGCAATATAGACCCCGAGAAGAAAACTTCTAAGGTCAGATAAGCAAAAACCCGGGAAATCCCGGGTTTTTGCTTATCTTAATTATGAAATTCCTATATCTGCCTGCTGCTTCCTGCCAGCGGATTTTTGGCTCCTCTGACCTCAAAATGCACGTGACAGCCGGTGGAATGGCCAGTCGTGCCCATCAACATAATCAACTGTCCCTGGGAGACCTCATCGCCAACACTTACTAGAAGCTGAGAACTATGGGCGTATAAAGTTACAACTCCATTCTCATGCTGAATTTCGATATATTTTCCGTAACCATAATTCCATCCGATACTGTCCGATAGTATGATTTTGCCTGCTGCTGCTGCATAAACAGGCGTTCCGCAGACGTTTGAAATATCAACACCATTTTGTCCGTGTACCCGACCCCAATTTTTTCCAGTAGTGGGTGCTATCAGCCAGTTACTGACGGGCGTAGTCTGCGTGGCATATTTGGGAGCGGTAACCTTCGGTGCAGATTTGGCCGGAGGCAATGGCGTTTCTCCATTAGGTATAATAATATAGCTGTCAACCTTTAAACTAGCATCAGGTAGTAATTCATTAAAAGCGATAATCTCTTCGGCTTTACCGCTATATTTTTTAGCCAACCCTGCCACAGTATCTTTTGTCCCAATCTTAATCCTGACTCCGTTTATCGGTAAAATTAATAACTTGTCGCCCGGCCTTATCAAATCACCATCTTTGAGGTTATTAGCCCAAAGAATTGTATCTGTATTAATATCAAATTTTATAGCTATATCAAAAGGCGTATCGCCGCTTTTTACCGTATAAGTCGTTGTTTCTCGACGAAATCCACCAAAGGGATTAAGATTGGCAGGATTTGGCGTATCCTCTGAAAGTAACCCGCTGCCTTGTAATATGGCAAAATCAGCGTTTTCCGCCTCGTCATCAATTGTAAAATCATAAGCCGCTTGAGCCGTCGCAATGCTAGTTATATCTAAATTTATTGGCCCGCCCAATAATCCTCCCTCAGAAGGCAACTCTAATTTTTCTTCGATCTGCAGATTATTAACTTCGGTTAATTCTTCTTGCCTGCCTTTTACCGGCGAATCAGCGTAATTTAAATAAATCAGGCCAAATAAAATAACCGCTGT
>Ga0315281_10003500_pt1 | contig 22960 bp, 17 predicted proteins | sample YL17G07_0_MG_FD_204540 | JGI IMG/M metagenome (GOLD analysis project Ga0315281, IMG submission 204540) | Sediment microbial communities from Yellowstone Lake, YNP, Wyoming, USA - YL17G07_0 | ecosystem: Environmental > Aquatic > Freshwater > Lake > Sediment | place: USA: Wyoming | collected... | reverse complement strand
AATGGGCATGCGCCTTGTCGCGGATGCAACCGTTGGTACGGTCGTTATCCAGCGTCGGGTAACGCTTGTCCTGCGAGAAGGCTACGGTGGTTGGTACGCCGCCGGGAGCGGCACGATAGAAGGTTTTAATCGCTTCATCCTTGGTGCGCATGATGTCGAATTTTTCCAGCGCCTCGCCCATGGTCTTGCTGTGTACGGTGGGCAGCTCGCGGTGCAGCAATCCGGCGCGATCCAGCTCACCCAGCAAACCCATCACGCCACCGGCACGGTGCACATCTTCCATGTGATAGATCTGTGCGCTGGGTGCAACTTTGGACAGATGCGGCACCTTGCGCGACAGGCGATCGATGTCCTTCATCGTGAAATTGACTTCGCCTTCGACTGCTGCCGCCAGCAAATGCAGCACGGTGTTGGTTGAGCCGCCCATTGCGATATCCAGATTCATCGCGTTTTCAAATGCCTTGAAAGAGGCAATGCTGCGCGGCAATACGCTGTTGTCGTCCTGTTCGTAATAACGGCGTGCAATTGTCACGGCCAAACGGCCAGCCTCAAGAAATAACTCCTTGCGATCAGCGTGCGTGGCAAGTAAGGAGCCATTGCCTGGTAAAGACAAGCCCAGCGCTTCGGTCAGGCAGTTCATCGAGTTCGCGGTAAACATACCGGAACATGAGCCGCAGGTAGGGCATGCGGAGCGTTCCAGTTCATTCACCTGCTTGTCGGAAAATTTGCTGTCGGCCGCAGACACCATCGCATCCACCAGGTCGAGCTTCATTTCCTTGCCATCCCACACAACCTTGCCAGCTTCCATCGGGCCGCCCGAGACAAACACCACCGGAATATTCAAGCGCATCGCCGCCAGCAACATGCCTGGTGTGATCTTGTCGCAGTTGGAAATGCACACAATCGCATCCGCGCAATGCGCGTTGACCATATATTCCACGCTGTCGGCAATCAGCTCGCGCGAGGGTAACGAATACAGCATGCCGCCATGGCCCATCGCGATACCGTCATCCACTGCAATGGTGTTAAATTCCTTCGCCACGCCGCCCGCTTTTTCAATCTCGCGCGCCACCAGTTGCCCTATGTCTTTCAGGTGCACATGGCCCGGCACAAACTGGGTGAACGAGTTCGCTATCGCAATAATGGGTTTGTCGAAGTCGCCGTCTTTCATACCGGTGGCGCGCCACAAGGCGCGGGCACCGGCCATATTGCGACCGTGGGTGGTGGTGCGTGAACGATAAGCAGGCATGATGCAGTTCCAGAATTAGCGAATACGTAATTTTAACTCAGATAATCTCTAAGGGTACGGTGTTGATCCAAGAAACTCCATCAGAACCAGACACCTCCCAGCCTCCCCTTGTCAGGGGAGGAGCGAGATTTGCTCTCCCCCTGTTCGAGGCTGGGTCGCAGCAAAGCTGCTGGGTACCCGCCAGCATACCCCTTGCGGGTGTAAGGGGGAGCTGGAGGGGGTATGAGCCAGATAAACAACTCGGGTTGATAGCAGGGGACAGCAGGTTTTACGTTAAATTGTTTTCCCTGTATTCCAGTTCAAATCCCGCACCGTCATCTTGCCCCAGCACCTTCACCAGATACGGCATCACTACTTTCAATTCATCATGCAGCGTCCATGGCGGATTGAGGATGAACATTCCGCTGCCGTGCATGCCAAAGCCTTCTGCACTGGGCGACAGCACGCTTAACGCAACATGCAGCCAGCTTTTTACTTCAAGTTGCTTTAGTTGCTGTGGCAACTGGCGCGCATCGGCGCGTTGCAACTGCGGATACCATACGGCATATACGCCGTTGGCAAAGCGTTTCAAACCCTCGTGCAGGGCGGTAATCACGCGCTGATAATCCTGTTTTTCCTCATAGGGCGGGTCGATCAGCACCAGTGCGCGGCGCGGCGGGGGCGGCAGTAAAGACTTCAGTGCGCCGAATCCGTCTGCGGTCTGGATCAGCACTTTGTTGCCATAGGCAGCAAAATTTTCCTGAAGAATTTCACTGTCGCTGGGGTGCAGTTCAAACAAGCGTAAACGGTCTTGTTCGCGCAGCAACTCAAGCGCAACGAGCGGAGAACCAGGGTAGAGTTTCATTTCCCCATCCGGATTGATTCTCTTCACCAATGATACGTATTCGGTTAATGGTGCTGGCAAATCATCGCGATTCCACAGTCGTGCAATTCCACTTTCATATTCCGCATTCTGCGTCGCATAGCCGGTATCGAGCGCATAGCAACCCGCACCGGCATGGGTGTCGATATACCAGAACGGCTTATCTTTCTGCGCCAGATAGTGCAGCAGTTGCACTTCGATAAAGTGTTTCAATACATCGGCGTGATTGCCGGCATGAAAGGCGTGGCGATAGCTCAGCATGGTCTTCGATTGTTGGATGGGTCTTGAGGTAAGCGCGCATTATATCGTTTAGATGGAAATCTGAATCAGGACTATCCTCAAGCGTTGATCGTTCACCATGGTTTGTTTCCAGGAAATGCAGTGATGGTCAGATTGCAAGGGGAACTCTCAGTACTTGCTGTCATTATCGATGATCGGTTTCCATAAATTTTTCAATATGCGAAAGAAAGGCGCGCGTCTTGGCCGGCAGAAATCGCCGCGTCGGCATAATTGCCCAGACGGGTGAGGCTGGCAAACACCATTCAGGTAGCACGCGCACCAATCGCTTCAGGCGCAAGTCTTCCTGTGCAAAGCGGTCGGGAAGCGCGCCTATGCCCGCACCTTGCAGCAACAGTTGCTGGATGATGCCGGGGGAGTTTACCGCGATACGTCCGCGCGGGATGCCTTCCCATTTTGTTTTGCCGCGGGTTAACTGCCACTTGATCGGCTGGCTGCTTGCCGAGAGCAATTTTACCGATACGTGTTGCAGTAAATCATCCGGCTGGCCGGGTGGTCGATGGAGTGACAGATAAATCGGGCTGGCATAGAGGCCAAAGTGATGTTCTCCTATCTTGCGTGCAACCAGGGTGGCATCGTCTTCGAGCATCCCCATTCTGAACGCAAGATCGAAGCGCTCGCCGATTAAATCAACGTGACGCGGACTCAGATCAAGATCAATTTGAATCTCCGGATATGCGTCAATAAAAGTGGCAAGAGCGCGTGGCATGACGTGTTTGGCGAAATCTTCCGTCATCGAAATGCGCAAGCGGCCATGCGGTATCGTTTCATGGCTGCGCACGAAATCCTGCGCGGTAGCGACTTCCTCTGCAACACGCCGGCAGTGATCGAGAAAATGTTGCCCATACTCAGTTAGTGTCAGGCGCCGGGTCGTGCGCAACAACAGCTTTTGTCCAACAGCAGTCTCAAGATTGGACAGGCGGCGCGAAACAGTTGCTTTGGGCATGCCAAGGCGTTCGGCCGCACGCACCATACTCTCATGATCCACGATGGTGGCGAACAAGATGTAGTCGTCAGCAGAGATGTTGGTTTGTTCCATATTTGGAATATTCTATCCAGTTTGGATGGATTTATCTATTAATTTGGGAAGATTAAGATGCACTCACATTTTGCTTTGTGAGGAATGAACCATGAATACCGTTGAGCAAGTGCCTTTGCGCCTATCACACGTGATTGAACAAACAATTGATGATAGGCGCAACGGACGATTTGGTTGAAATTTACTACGACACCGGCCTGTAAAAAAATCGCAAGCTTATGCAATTCGGAACATGTTTCTTGCAGCCTCAAATTTTATAAAAAACATTTTGAAAGGAATCTTCATGACATCAACATTATTTACGCAAATTACCCTGGGCAACATGCAATTGAAAAACCGCATTGTGATGGCACCCATGACACGTTCGCGCGCCATCGGAAATGTGCCGAACGACTTGATGGAAAAATATTATCGCTTGCGCGCCGATGCCGGACTTATCATCACCGAAGGTACCTCACCCTCGGCCAATGGTCTCGGTTATGCGCGCATTCCCGGCATGTACAGCGATGAGCAGGTAACAGGCTGGCGCCGTGTAACCGATGCCGTGCACCAGGCCGGCGGCAAAATCTTTGTGCAGTTGATGCACACCGGGCGTGTCGGCCATGCCGCCAACCTGCCCTCCGGGGCCCAAATGCTGGCGCCTTCCGCTATCGCCGCCCCCGGAGAAATGTGGACCGACAGCAACGGGCTGCAAGCCCACCCGGTTCCCGCTGCGATGAGTGAAGCGGAGGTTGTAGCGGCAGTTGCGGAATATGCCCATGCCGCCAAGTGCGCGGTTACAGCGGGCTTTGACGGCATCGAGCTGCATGGCGCGAACGGCTATCTTATCGACCAGTTTTTGAACACCGCCTCCAATCAGCGCGCGGATCGCTGGGGTGGCAGCATTGAAAATCGCATCAGATTTGCCGCCGAGGTGGCCAAGGCTTCGGTTGCGGCAATCGGTGCAGCGCGCGTCGGTATGCGCATCTCGCCCTATGGTGTATTCAACGGCATGGCACCCGATGCAGAAATGGATGCGCTGTACGAAAGCCTGATCGAAGAGTTAAACAAGCTTGGCTTGCTGTATATCCATATCGCTGACCATAGCTCGATGGGCGCACCTGAAGTCAACCCCGCACTGAAGGCAAAAATACGTGCCAGATTCAAAGGAAAATATATTTTGTCGGGAGGTTATGATCTAGAACGTGCAAATATGGATCTGGACGCAGGCAAAGGCGATCTGGTTGCATTTGGCCGCCCGTTTATTGCCAATCCCGATTTGGTGCAGAGGCTGCAAAGCGGTGCCCGGTTGACTGCACCGGATATGAATACTTTCTATACGCCGGGTGAAAAAGGGTATACCGATTACTGTTGAACTTAAGTGGATGGCAGCGGTGTAACCGGTGACCGTTCTGGATAGCGCGCAGATGTAAACGGGGATGCATCTGAAAATTGCGTTAATTGAATCCGTAGCAGATATTGACGGAAGCTCAGCATGATTTTTAAAAATAGGCAATAGGACAAAAGTACATAATATAATTTCAGGAAATATGTGGTTTCATAAGTGTAATATCTTTATGATGTGAGGTTTCATCGCAATGTGGTAAATTCCCGTTCTATGCTTACACATCCTCAAATCGACCCTGTTGCCATCCATCTCGGCCCCCTCGCCGTGCATTGGTATGGTCTTATGTACCTGCTCGGCTTTGCGCTTTTCCTGTGGCTGGGTAAATACCGCTTGCGCAAACTTCAGCGTCCCGGCTGGAATGATACTTTGCTGGATGATCTGTTGTTCTATGGCGTACTCGGCGTTGTGCTGGGCGGCAGGATGGGCGAAGTGCTGTTTTATCAACCCGGATATTTTATTTCTCACCCGCTGGAAATTTTTGCAGTATGGAAAGGCGGCATGTCCTTCCATGGCGGCTTCCTTGGTGTGTTGGTCGCGATGGCAATCTTTGCACGCAAGCACAAAATAGTTTGGTTGCAACTGATGGACTTTATTGCACCGCTGGTGCCGCTGGGTTTGGGGACAGGGCGTATCGGCAACTTTATCAACAGCGAATTATGGGGAAAGCCTACCGATGTGCCATGGGGCATGATCTTTCCCAATGTGGATAATCTGCCGCGCCATCCATCGCAGTTGTATGAATTTGCTTTGGAAGGTTTGGCGCTGTTTGCATTGCTGTGGCTATTTTCAAACAAGCCGCGTCCGGCGGGTGCTGTGTCCGGCCTGTTTTTGATTGGCTATGGCAGCTTCCGCTTTATTGGCGAATTTGCACGCACGCCGGACGATGGCATTTTTGGCCTGATGACGTTTGGCGTCAGCATGGGGCAGTGGCTCAGTTTGCCTATGGTGTTGGCGGGAATAGCAATGATGGTGTGGGCGTATCGCAAAGCAGAAGCGGACAAATAATAAATCCTGAGTTAAAAAGGTAACCCAGTAAAATCGGGTAGATAAAATGAAAATAGGTGGAGTGTATGGAACGCATCAAACAGGCAATTGAGAATGCCAAACAGTCGGTGCCAAGCAGCCCCGAAAAATCTGATTTGACACATGTGCGTAGCCAGCGCAGAAAATCGTTAAACAGGGCAGATATTCATTTTCATATAAGTTGGGAAACAGTCAAGAATGTAACCGGCGTGGTGTCGATCATTTTTGCCGGTTGGTTATGGATGCGTCTGGACTTTATGAATCAACTGGAACTGATCGCCAGTGAATATATCAATGACGGGGTAAAACAGGCTCGTGCGGAGGCGAAGAGGAGACAAGAGAATACGGTAAACTTTAAACAGTTGATTTATTCGAACCTTACCCATTGCCAGGAAGCGGCAGAAAAAAACAAGGAAAGCTATTTAAAATTGGTGCAGAGTTCCGTGCAGGAAAAAAATGAAAAAGCGATGAAAACAACTCATGAAACATTTGTCGTCTCCAATGCTGCGGTTGCTGAAGCTGGCAGAATGCTGGCGTCTTCCAGGGCCGAGTGCCAAAAAATTTATGATGACCAGTTGAAAATTGCCAAATAAAATTAATTTTGCTCAGCGTTGAGTGAGTGCTGTTTGTAATCAGAATGTCATACAAGTTATCGTTCACTTGTGTGGATTTAAGCTGGCCGAAGCGCAAGCCGCGTCGGATATGATGGTTAAATCGGTACAGCAGGGTGCTGTACCCAATTTTCTTTCATATGACAGAAACGGCCCCCCTGTGCAATTTGTTTGAGCTGATGACAACCAGAAAATTTATTCAGCATCACACATAGAACGCTCCTTGACACACCTTCCTGCCTATCCGATACTTCACGCTTCTCTTTAGTACAGGTTTCTTGCTTTGGACGATATTTCGCTGGGGGTGCTGTTTGCTACCCTCTTGGCTATCCTGATTTGCTCTGCATTTTTTTCCGCTTCCGAAACCAGCATGATGGCGCTGAATCGTCTGCGCTTAAATCATCTGGTGCGCAAAGGAAACAAAAGCGCCAAGCTCACGGCAAAGTTGCTGTCGCATACAGATCGCTTGCTCGGATCAATCTTGTTTGGCAATACCCTGCTTAACGCTGCTGCGGCATCAATCACCGGCATTCTTATTCTGCGTTTGTACGGCAGTAATGACTGGTATTTGCTCGCAGGCACGGTGGGTATTTCCATAGTATTACTGGTGTTCAGTGAAATCCTGCCCAAAGTGATCGCTGCCAGCCATCCCGAGCGCGTCGCATTACCATCCAGTTATCTGCTGTCGCCGATTAATAAACTATTTTATCCGGTCGTATTTTTTGCAACCGCAATTGTGCGTGGTTTTCTCAAATTGATGCGCATCAATGTACAAGCCGACCAAAGCAGGCATCAGGTGAGTATGGAGGAGGTGCGCATGCTGGTGCTGGAAGGCGAGCATTTTCTGCCGCGCGAGCATCAGAAAATGTTGCTGAACCTGGTTGATATTGAGCGTATCGCGGTGAATGACGTGATGATTCCGCGCAACCAGATAGAGGCGCTGGATATCGGTTCAACGATTGAAACTTTGCGCGAACAGCTTGCTACCTGCCACCACACTTTGCTGCCGGTGTATCAAAACGAACTCGATAATATCATCGGCATCCTGCATGTGCGACGCGCGCTGGGTCTGATGCAGCGTGACGAATTCAGCCAGGATGATTTGCGCGAAGTTTTGCAGGATGCGTATTTCATTCCGTCAGATACCACCTTGTTGACACAACTGCAACATTTTCAGGAGCGCAACCTGCGCTTGGGGCTGATTGTGGATGAGTATGGCGAACTGCTCGGACTGGTTACGCTGGAAAATATTCTTGAAGAAATTGTCGGCGACTTCACCACCGAGTCTCCGTCGCGCACCGGAAAATTCATGCGCCAGATGGATGGCAGCATGTTTGTCGAAGGCGGCACCCTGCTGCGCGATCTGAACCGCAAGATGGGCATGCATTTCCCGCTGGACGGCGCAAAAACCCTGAACGGCCTGATATTGGAACATCTGCAGGACATTCCGGAAGCGGGCACCAGCATTAAAATTGCCGACTATCCAATAGAAATTATTCAGACGCAAGACCGTGTGGTCAAGGTGGCGAGAATAGTGATTACACCGGCTGTCAAGATAGTTGAGTAGCCGCATCACTTTGGATCTCCTTGGAAACAGGATTTACGAAATAAAAAAATTTCTGTCAGCTGGAATTTATCTGTAATTTTTCCTTTATTCTAACTTCATTTCATTTTTGCGATTTCAAAAAAATTGTGGAACTTTTTTACTTGAGTGTTGCTCTTATTGGCGTAGTCAGGACTGACCCCCAAGTTTATATAAGTGATATTGGCATAAAAACAATCATCGACAGGAGCAAGTAATGGATAGTTTTGCAGCAGATTCAAATAGTTCAAAAAGCAACACTCTCAAAACATTCAAAGAACTCCAGCGCTATCTCAATACTCAAATTCTCGGCCAGCCCGCTCTCGTTGAAAGCCTGCTGGTTGCATTGCTGGCCGAAGGCCATTTGCTGATCGAAGGGCCTCCCGGTCTTGCCAAGACACGCGCAATCAAGGCGCTTGCGCACGGACTTGAGTGCGATTTTCAGCGTGTGCAATTTACGCCCGATATGCTGCCTGCCGACCTCACCGGTTCAGATATTTATCGCCCCGAGGATGGCAGCTTCCGCTTTCAGCGCGGACCGCTGTTTCACAATCTGATACTGGCCGACGAGATTAACCGTGCACCGGCGAAGGTGCAATCCGCGTTGCTGGAAGCGATGGCAGAGCGCCAGATCAGTGTGGGCATGACCACCTATGAACTGCCGCGATTATTTCTGGTGATGGCGACGCAGAACCCGATCGAACACGAAGGAACTTATCCTTTGCCAGAAGCACAGCTTGACCGTTTCATGCTGCATACGCTGATCGATTACCCGGATCGTGCCACCACGCGCCTCATCATGGATCTGGCGCGGCAGGAAGCGCTGGAGGGGCGCGAACTGCCGCCGCCTACCCGCCCGATGACCCAGGACACGGTTTTTGCTGCGCGCCGCGAAGCATTGAACCTGACCCTGGCGGCTTCGGTTGCAGACTATATCGCCGCACTGGTAGACGCGACGCGCCGCCCCGACAGCTATAGCAAAAATCTGAAAGAATGGTTGCGCTGGGGTGCCAGCCCGCGCGCGGCTATTTCAATTGAGCGCGGTGCCCGTGCGCTGGCCTGGCTGGACGGGCGCGATTACGTCAGCCCCGAAGATGTACAGGCGATTGCGCCCAATGCATTGCGTCACCGCCTGTTGCTGGACTACACCGCACAGGCGCGCGGTATCAGCGCGCAGGATTGCGTAAACGAATTGCTGCAGAAGGTTCCTGCTCCATGATTGTTCCAGACTTGGCAGAACTGTCGAGTTTGCGCGGGGCAGTGCGCGGCTTGAGTCTGCGAGCGCATCGCCCCGCGATGGCGCAATTGCAGGGCGGGCACCGCAGCGCGCAGCGCGGGCGCGGGCTGGAGTTTGAAGAGGTGCGCCTGTATGCCCCCGGCGACGATACGCGCAATATCGACTGGCGCGTCACCGCGCGGCGCGGAAAAACCCACACCAAACTGTTTCGCGAAGAACGCGAACGCCCGGTATGGATTGTGGCCGATTTGCATGCGGGTCTATATTTCGGCAGCCGCCGCCAGTTTAAATCCTCGGTATTGTTGCGCACTGCGGCGATGCTGGCCTGGGTGGCGGCACTGGGCGGCGACCGTGTAGGTGCTGTGATTGCCGCAGGCAATGGCGACCCGCAAATATTTCCGCCGCGAGGCCGCGAGGCGGGTGTGCTGCCAATTTTGCAAGCGCTGGTGGAAGCGCAACCACGCGAACCGGGGGTGCCGACACGCGGCGGCTTGCATCGAGCTGTGACTACGCTGCGCCCCCTGTTGCAACCGGGCAGTCTGGTTTTGATGTTGAGCGACTTCGCCGAGTTTGATTCGACGACCGAGGACATTCTTGCCAGTGCAACCATGCACAGCGATTTTCGCATGTTATGGATTACCGATCCGCTGGAAAGCGGCGGCTTGCCCGGCGGCACCTACCGTGTCGGTTTGCCCGACAGGTTGTGGTGGATGAATGGTGAAGATACACGCAGACAGTGGCAAAAAGCATGGGCCGAGCGCGAGCAAAAGTTGATTGATCTGGCGATGCGGCTAAACCTGCCCCTCAGTCGCTTGAATACGCACGATGCAGTGATCGAGAGCATGGTCGCGCTGTTGAAGGAGCCGAAATGGGCGGCGTAACCACGGATTGGTTGTCACAACTTGCACCTCCTCACGCACCGCCGCCTCCAGGCTGGTGGCCGCTGGCGCCGGGCTGGTGGGCGCTGCTGATACTGTTCGGGGTGCTCAGCGCTGCGCTCATATATTGGCAGACTCGCCCGGATGTACGTCTGCGCCGTATTGCGTTGCGCGAATTAAAAAATCTGCAAACAACTCTTGACGACGACATCGCGCTTGCGCGCGAGCTGGAGCATTTGCTGCGTCGCTATGCGGTGGCGCGTTTCGGGCGCGACACGGTAGCCAGTTTGAGCGGCGAGTGCTGGATCGCGTTTGTCGTTGAGCAAGGTGGTGCGGCATTGCTCGGTGAAAGCGGAGCCAACCTGCTGCGCATCGCCTACGGCGGTGAAGCTGCGGCAGATCGCACGGCGTGGCTGACCGGCGCACAGGCATTTATCAAGGGGCGCGCATGATTAATATCGCGTGGCCGTTAATGGCTTTATTTCTGCCGTTGTCGTGGCTGCTGCGCCGCTTCATGCCAGAAGCAAAATTGCAGGGCAGCGCTTTATTTCTGCCGTTTGCAGCCTCGGTATCGATGGAACGTGCACCCGTGTTGCAGGTGAATTCGCGCAAGCGCAGCCTGCTGTTTGCGCTGGTGTGGTTGTTGCTGGTTGCGGCTGCGATGCGCCCGCAGTGGCTGGATGATCCGCTGCCGGTGCCGACTACCGGGCGGCGGCTGTTGCTGGCGGTAGACGTCTCCGGCTCGATGGCGACACCGGATATGGCAGGCAACGCGTCGCGTCTCACTGTCGTGCAAAAAGTGGCGGGCGACTTTATACAGAAGCGCAAGGGCGATCAGGTGGGCTTGATTCTGTTTGGCACGCAGCCTTATCTGCAGGCGCCATTGACGGCTGATCTTGAAACGGTCAGCCAGTTTCTGCGCGAAACTGTCGTTGGCGTAGCCGGGCCGCAGACGGCGATAGGCGATGCGATCGGGCTTGCGCTCAAACGTCTGCAGAGCGACCAGGATGATGCAAAAAAGAAGGGCGAGATGGTGTTGGTTCTGCTCACCGATGGCGGCAATAACGCCGGGCTGATGGAGCCGCTGGCGGCGGCAAAAATGGCTGCAAATTCAGGTCTGCGCATTTATACCATCGGTGTGGGTGCCGCAGCGCAGCAGGGTATTTTCGGCAGCAGTGGCAATATGGATCTTGACGAGGGCACGCTCAAATCGATCGCCAAAATCTCCAACGGTGAATATTTCCGCGCGACAGATGCCAGTGCTTTGCAAAATGTCTATGCGCGTATCGACAAACTGGAACCCAGCGCCGGACGCGAACAATGGTATCGCCCGCACAGCGAATGGTTTATCTGGCCGCTCGCATTCGCACTGTTGCTCAGCATCCCTGCTGTGCTGATGCGAGGTCGTTCATGAATATCAGCAGCCTGATAAATAATTTTCATTTCCTGCGCCCGCTGTGGCTTGTTGCATTGCCGTTGTTGTGGGCGCTGGTGTGGTGGCTGGCGCGGCGCCACAAGAACGATGGCGACTGGTCAAGCTTTATCGATGCCGAGTTGCTGCCTGCATTGCGCCTTGATGCAAGCAGTGTCTCCGGCATGCGTCCGTGGCCTTGGCTGGCACTCTTGTGGACGCTGGTTATATTGGCATTGAGCGGCCCTAGTTGGGTGCGCGATCAAACCGCCGCTTATCGCGCCCCGGCTGACTGGGTGTTTGTGCTCGATCTGTCGCCTTCGATGGCGTCGTCGGATATTGCACCAAACCGCATTACCCGCGCACGCTATGCGCTGGAAGACCTGCTGGGAGCGGCGCATGACGCGAGGGTAGGGCTGGTCGCGTTCAGCGATGAGGCCTATACCGTTGCGCCGCTGACGCAGGATGTGGCCACCGTGCGTGCGCTGCTGTCGCCACTCGTGCCCGACATCATGCCGAGCCCCGGCGATCATCTCGCTCCGGCACTTGCGCAGGCAGAAAAACTGTTGCAGGCGGGTGGTACAAATGATCAGCGTATTGTTGTATTAACGGATGGTTTTGATGATCCCTCCGCTGTGCTTTCGGCTGCTGCCAAACTCAAGGGGCGTGGAATAACGCTGAGCGTGGTGGGCATAGGCACAGGGAGTGGTGCGCCTCTGCAAAACGCGGTTGGACAATTTGCGCAGGATGAGCAGGGCCGCTCAAAGCTGGCACGTCTGGATACCGACAAGCTCATGCAGCTCGCCAATACCGGCGGCGGGGGCTATGTCGATATTGCACAGGTGCCGGGTCTGATCTCTTACTTGCAGGCATCGCCGCATGCGGCAGGAAGTGGTATTGCGGCACAGGGCATTGAAGTCGCCCATTGGCGCGATGAAGGCGTGTGGCTGCTGCCCGTGCTATTGCTGCTGGCGGGCTTGCTGGCACGGAGGGGCTGGTTATGATGCGCATATTTTCAATGCTGGTTTTGCTGGCGACTGTGTTGCCGGTGCAGGCTGGAGAGTTTTGGTCAAAGTTGTGGCGCAATGCCGACCAACAGGGCGAAGCGCTGATGCAGCAGGGCGATGCAACTAACGCAGCCAAAGTGTTTGTCGACCCGCACCGCAAAGCCTATGCAAAATTAAAAGCAGGGGATTATCAGGGCGCGGCGAAAGATCTCGGTGATCTGCACGACAGCGATGCCGACTATAACCGTGGCAATGCACTCGCGCATGCGGGTGATCTGCAGGGCGCACTGGATGCCTACGACGTCGCGCTGAAGAGCGACCCCAACAATCAGGATGCAAAACATAACCGCGAGCTGATAGCCAATGCGCTGAAGCAGCATCCACCGCAACAGCAAAAGTCCGGTGACAAAGAATCGCAGGATGACAAGAAGGATGGGCAGCAGGGCAAGGACTCGTCTGGTCAAGACAGCTCGTCAGATCAGAACAAAGGGGATGACAAGGACAAGCAGGGAGAGCAAGGCCGCAAAGATCAAAAGGAGCAGCAGGGGAAAACAGGACAGGCAGACAATAAAGCCGACAAGGGTCAGGACTCTACTGCACAGAACAAGCAAGACCGGCAGGGTAAGGAAGGGCAGAAACCACAAGATGGAAAATCCGGGGATGGTAAGCCAGAAGATAGAAAGCAGGTCGGGCAGGAAAAAAACAGCCAGCATGCAGCAGCAAAAGATGATGCCGAACAAGCCCGGCGCGATGTGGCAGCGAGCCTCGCCAAACCCGCAGCAGGTGGAAAAAATGGCGAAGTTGTCGGCGACGAGATTAACGCCAGCAAAGCCATGCCTGCCAATACCCCCAAGAGCGAAAAGCAGATTGCGCAGGAGCAATGGTTGCGCAGCATCCCCGACGATCCGGGCGGTTTGTTGCGGCGAAAATTTTTGATCGAGCACATGATAAGACAACAGAAGGCACAACAATGAAGACCAGGTACACTCAATTTGCAGTGTTGCTTATATTCGGCATCAGCATCTCGGCACAGGCAGCGGTGACGGCAAGCGTAAATAGAAATGTTATTTCTTCGGGCGAAACGATACAGCTGCGCATACAACGCGACGGTAGCGCAGATAGTCAGCCGGATATCAGCCCGCTGAAAAAAGATTTCGATGTACTTGGCAGCAGCAGCGGTTCCAATGTGCAGATCATCAACGGGCACATGTCTACGCAGATGCAGATCACCGTATTGCTTTCCCCCAAGCACGCCGGCAAGCTTCAGATACCGCCGCTGCAATGGGGGAATGAACAGTCTGCGGCGATTGAGCTTGCCGTGGGCGGAAGCGGCGGCTCGGCAACACAGGGTGGTGCCCAAGGGAATACCCAGGCGGCAAACGACAATGCGCATGTATACCTCACCACCTCGCTGGACCAGAAGCAACCCTATGTGCAGGCCGCCGTGGTGCTGACTGTGCGCCTTTATGCTGACCAGGCTTTGTATCAGGCTTCGCTGGATTTTCCGGCAAGCAGCGACGTGCTGGTCAAGCCGCTCGGCAAAGACGTGCAGACGAACGAGACGCGCAATGGGCGCAACTATCAAATCATTGAGCGAAAATATCTGCTGTTTCCGCAGCGCAGCGGAAAACTCAGTTTGAATGGGCCGGTGCTCGATGCTCAAGTGCAGGACAACAATGCGAATGACCCATTTGGAAATTTGTTCGGGCGCTCACCCTTCGGCGGCATCATGAACTCAACCCAGCCCATACGCGTGCATGCGAAGCCTGTCGAACTTAACGTCCTGCCGCGTCCTGCAAGTGCTGGCGGCGGAAATTGGTTGCCCGCACAAAAAGTAACGCTGGAAGAGACTTGGCGCCCGGATACGTCGAACCAGAATATGACGACGATACATGCGGGCGAACCGCTCACGCGCCATTTGCAAATCACTGCACTGGGCCTGACAGGCGCGCAATTGCCTGACCCGAATGCATACATGACTGTGCCGGAAGGAATCAAGGCCTATCCCGATCAGGCGACCATCGCCGATAACCCCCAGAGCAGCACTGTTGCGGGCAGCCGCGAGCAAAACATCGCATTGATCGCCAACCGTCCGGGTCGCTATGAATTGCCTGCTGTGCGACTGATATGGTGGGATACGCTGCATAACGAAAAGCGCGAAATCACCTTGCCCGCACACACCCTGAATGTGTTGCCAGCCGCTGTCGGCACGACCACTGCAATGATGCCACCGGCCAATGCAGAGCCATCTCTTTTGCTGAATCAAAGTGCCCAGGCAGGCACTTTGGAACAGACAAACAATGTTACTAATAAACAACCATGGATGTGGCTCAGCTTTGTGTTTGCGCTGTTGTGGCTGGGTTCGACTGCGGCCTGGTGGCGCGCACGCCAGCGCGTTCAGCTTGTACAGCCAGCAAAAATCGCAGCCGAGAAAAAACCGGCAACAACTCGCGGCGGCAGTGAAGTCAAAGCCATTAAACGCGCATGCAACAACAACGACCCGCAAGCCGCACGTCAGCACTTGCTTGCCTGGGCCGGCACCATCTGGCCCGATACACATCCAGTCGGGTTGAATGAGTTGTCGCGAAAATTTGATGATGCAAAATTGGTTGAGGCACTACGGCAACTGGACAGGGCCTGCTATACGGGCAGTGCATGGAATGGCGAAATGCTTGCGCAGTCCCTGCCAAACTCTCCTGCAGCAGCGGTTGCAACTGAAAATAAACATAAGATGCCAGAGTTGTACAATTAAAAGATGACGTACTGTATTCTTTCCACAAAACAAATGAGGAACAAAAATGAATGCAAGTGAAATGCGTATTGCAAACCCTGACGCAGGTCCTGTTGCAGATGAGACCAATATTCTTGATGAACTGCTAAAGCTGCAGGGTGCAAAGGTGCTGGAGCTGGGCTGCGGCAAGGCAGACAAAACCCGTGTTGTCGCGAAAAAAGCCGCTTCTATTCTCGCGCTGGAAGTAGACGAAACACAGCTCGCACAAAATATGCAGATCACCGATCTTCCCAACGTCAACTTTAAATACGGCGTGGCACAGGAAATTGCGGCATCTGACGCTGAATTTGATATCGTGCTGATGTTCAAATCTTTGCACCATGTGCCGATGGAGCATATGGATAAAGTGTTTGTTGAAATTAATCGCGTATTAAAACCGGGCGGGTTTGCCTATATTTCCGAGCCCGTATTTGCGGGAGATTTCAACGATGTGCTGCGCTTGTTTCATGATGAAAGCACGGTACGCGAGGCCGCTTTCGCGGCAGTGAAGCGCGCGGTATCCGCAAAACAATTCACGCTGGTATCGCAAAAATTTTTCCTGAGTGCGATGCATTTTGACAGTTTCGATCAGTTCGAAGAGCAGGTGCTCAAGGTGACTCATACAGAGCATAAGCTTTCGCCAGAACTGCTCGAACAAGTACGCGCAAAATTCAACAAGCACATGACACCCTATGGAGCAGATTTTCAGATGCCGATTCGGGTTGATTTGCTCAGAAAGGAAAAGCTATAAACCTAGTACTGAGACTCATAAATATCGAAACATGAAACGGCAGATTTTTCCGCATGGCGGCGTTGCTCGTCGTTGCATATGAATAACTATGCGCCATCCTCGCGCCTTGCCCTGCAAAAAAATCTGTCCATTTCATTTTTGTCTCGCTATTTATGAGTCTCAGTACTAGAGTTTTGTCGATGCGGAAAATTTCTAGTCATCGATATATCAAATAAAGATTCCTAAACATAGCGTCATTGTATTTGAGAAGCAACATATGGCGACTTGGCTTTGTGTGGTTGCCGATTGATGTTGGTTAACAAAATCGATATTTTCCACCTTGAAGGGTTCCATCAGATAATGCCGGATAGTTTTCCTACCATATTTTGAATCGCAAACAGGAGACTGGTTTTATCGTCAGGTCTAGTTTACGTTATATTGTTTAATTCCCAAAGGTAACGTTCGTCACTTGCGATTCGCATATTCTCAAATGAACTTTTTTTGGAGGAGGGGATGCGACAATCCATTTCAATAACAAGCGTAATTCGTCAAGAAACTGATAGCGTCGTCGATAAAGTGCACGTTTTCGCGCTGCGATATTTGTATCCTTGCGCTTGATAAATTTTGGTACTAATTTGAAAAAATCTTTCCCCGATTTTTCACCGCCATGCTCCAGCCAAATAGCGTTGTAGCTGATATGCTTATTAGCTCTTGAGAACAAATGACTGCTACGATGGGCAGCGTCTGAAACACCAAGAATTTCCGTACAACCGAGTTCATCACTGATCATTTTTGTTATATGTATTAAAAAATCCCGTGGACGAATGCCATAAAGAGTTTTGGTAAGCAGCTTGTATTCGTTTTGGGCTGGTTTGATATGCGTACCTTGCACGCTGCCAACTATTAACTTCATATTGCCTGGTGATCCGGACAACAGGAACATCACAGTATAAATTCTATTGATGCCCAGAAACAAACTAAGTCCAATCTCACCTTCACGCCGCATCCAGCTTGGCCGGTCCAGAACAACCCTGAGCTTGTCAAACCCCAGGTTAAATACCAGCAGATCAATATATTCATCAGGAGCAAGATCGAGAAACGAGGCGTTGTTATTAACCAGCCCATAGTGCTCCTCAATCACTGCCAGGCGTTTGGCGGGTTTCCAGTATCGATTGACGTAGGGTCGATAAAGATATTCACGAATTTTAGGCATGTGCATTAATTCTCTGGCGAGGAGGGGATTGTTAGCCGATTCTAGCCAGGCGCTTGCTTGGCGTAAAAATGGAAAACACCAAAAAACGGTAAGCAATCTCTTGGCAAAACAAAATGTACTGTCTGTTGGAAATATTAATTTCGCTTCGCGATAGACAATCTGCAGGGATAGGGAAAAAAATAATACTTGGTGCAAGGCACTTTGTAATAGATATGGAGATGGGTATTTCATTTTTTGAGCCTCCTGACCTCACCCCATAAAATGATGGTCGAAAACAGCATAAAAAAGACGACGTTCATTTACCTATTTCGGTTTGCATTGTGACTTTTTTTAAAATACACCTATCCCTATGATATTTATATAAGGAAAATCCTTATTTGTCACCCTTTGCTCTTGGTGTATGAGCGCCAGCTAAGTGCTGGTCAACACATGGATAATATGGTTGACACGATCAACAGCGGATATCTCGCGTTTTATATCGAACAGCCAAAATATTGCATTCAGCACAGTGCGTACGCAATAATCAGCGCCGAAAACTCGGCCGTGTGGCACCTCTAAGAATTGTTCCGGAAAAGCAATACTCTTTGCGCCATCGAGGATGGACAAGGGTGATCACCCTTGTCGCGTAGTATAAACTGGCTGTCGGCCCCTGAATTTATTAGCGCAATAAATGTGCTTGATCGGGTCGACCTACAGGCTAGTGGATTAATACTCTGCTTCGCGAACGATAGGCAAGCCTTCAGTTTCCCAACGTGTATATCCACCGGCAAGGTTGAGCACATTCTTGAAGCCCATCATCTGCAATACAGCTGCAGCCATGGCCGAACGGCCGCTGGTGGCGCAGTAAACAACAACTTGCTGGTTGCGCGCACCGGAAAGCGGCGGGTAGTGCTTGGGATAACTTGTATCGGCAGCCGCTTCGATGATGCCGCGCGGCACGAGATGTGCGCCTGAGATACGTCCATGTTCAAATTCTGAAGATTCGCGTACGTCAACAAGTAAAAGGTCTTCCTTGGTATCCAGTTTGGCTTTGAGTTCCAGCGGCGAAATTTCCTTGATGCAGGACTTGGCTGCGCGTACGAAGTCCATCAGGCCGACTGGCTGTTCTGGTTTGAATTTGTCATACATATTAAATTTCCTTCAAGTTAGCGGAGTGCAGTGTTTGCGGTTTGAGATTTTGCATCATGTTGGTTGCTGTAGGAAGCCAACCTTACTACCGTGGCTGCTAAGTAATATATTACATCCTCAAACAAATGACTGTTATGCCGCTCTTGCGGAAACAGTCATAGGGTGTAAAAAAATCAGATAGCGGGTGTCGGTTTCTTTTTTGGTTTTTTAGCTTCTTTGTTTTTTCTTTGTTGACCTTTAGCCATGATCATTCTCCTTGAGTAATTAAGATAGGTTGAACATTAGCACATTCAGAGCGGGCAATACATTTTACGTTTCTTCTGCTGCTGCTATTTTTCTCCCTTTTTTCGCCTTTTGTACTAGAAATAAACTCCCGCTTTAAGTTTGCAGGCAAATGCATTTGCACTTGTTTGCATCAAATAGTAAACTAACGTTTTAATTATTAACTGGTTATCAGTGTAATAATTGAATTGTGTAACAATTTGTAACAATGTTTACATTGACCTTGTAAATATAAAGGAATTAGCATGAGCCGGAAGCATAATTTAATAAGTATTTTTGTGGCTGGTTATGCTCAATCAAGAAGCACCATGTTGGCATAAATGTTTTATTTTTCAATAAACTACTAATAGGGGTTCACGTTATGAAAAACAGTTTCCGCGTTGCCGGGATAGTTAGTCTGGTCGGTTTGATAGTTGCGCTTGCCGCATGTAGTGGCAGCGGCAGCAACACCGCGAGTTCAGGTGGTTCTGGCATTCAATCAGCTTCAGTTTCTAGCGGCGCAATTTCGGCTTTCGGCAGCGTTTTCGTCAACGGACACGAATTTAATACCGATCACGCAAATGTTATCGACGATGACACCGGTGTAATGACTCCGGCTAGCGGGGTATCGGGCACAGGCAGCCTTGAAGTCGGTATGGTTGTGTCAGTCAACACCGCAACTGGCAGCACCAACGCAGCTCCGATTGCAACTGAAGTTCACGTCAGCCCATTGGCTCGCGGTTATGTCGAAACTACCGCGACCGATACGATCACGGTGATGGGGCAGACCGTGCAATTGACCTCCGGTACTGCTTTTAGCGACCACCGTGCATGTTTAACAGCTACAACAAATCCATGCAGCGCGATTTCGGGGCTGGGCGGTCTGACCGCGCCAGTAGGCGCAACACCTGGCACTTTTGTGGCTATTCATGGTTATCTGTTCTCTACTGGAACTTCTGCACAGATCGTGGCAACGCTGATCAGCGTGCAGGACTATACGACAGGGTCAAAATTCAAACTTGAGGGTCAGGTTACTGCAATATCTGCTGCGGCACCTGCAGTAGTAGCGACATCCGGGGTGGCGGCAACATCTGCAGTGGCTGCAACCTTGACCGTAGGGGGCGAGACGGTTGATTTAAACGCATGCACAAATTGCAATGCTGCATATAAAGTTGGCGATGTAGTAGCCGCGATGGGAACATCGGCACCGGCAGCAAGTACATTTGCTGCAGAGAAGGTTCGTCTGGTACACCTGCTGCCGCTGACTGCAGGGGCCACAATAGAAGTAGAGGGCAAGGTATCAAGTGTCACGGGGACAAGCTTCATCATTCGTGGCATTAATATTGAGGGTAAGGGTCTCGCTACTCTTCCTGCTGTTGGCGACAGAGTAGAAGTGCTGTGCACCGTTTCATTAGATGGCACAGTGACAGCAAACTCAATTGAGCATGATGTAGCTGCAGCTGCTGTTAGAACCGTTTTAGCCGGCCCGCTGACCAGTGTGGTTGCTGGAACTGCAGCTAACACATATGCCGTAACCGTTCTTGGCAAGACTGCGATTGTAGATGCAACAACCCATATTGCCGATCGCACAGTGTTTCCAGCGCCTACGTTCAATATCAATAATTTCAAAGATTATTTGGACAAGCTGAAGACTCCTTTTGTTGTTGTGCGCGCGCTTGTTGATTCCACTGGTAACTTGCAAGCGATTGGTTTTGATATCGTGCAAGTACCAAAAAGCATGGCCGGTATGCCAGTGAACGGTACGCCAATGACTGTAGTAGCAGTCGCTGGACAAGCCGATAAAACACCTTCGACAGTTATGATAACCACACAGAATCCTATTGTGCCCAATACTGTTAGCGTGCAAGGCATTTTGGTTAAATACAATCAGAGTAGCTCTGGACCTAACATTACGAAAGGCGATTACATCTTTGCTTCTGGTGTGTTGAATATTGATCCGGTAACGAAAGTTAGTGAGGTAGATACAACTAAAGGTGGAAGGCTAATTGCTGTACAGGCTCCAGCACAGACTCCAGCTCCAAACCCTGCTTCTGCGCCAGTTGCGAATCCTCCGGTGATGCCACCTGCAGCTATCAACCGAGGCTTCATTGGTTTTTAAAACATGTCCCCTGGCTTCTATGTAGGATAGTTTTCATAGAGGTTACGGGTAGTTGTCGTGTTAGGTAGAATCAAAAAGGACCAGGCTCGAATTGCTGCAATTCGAGCCTGGTCCTTTAAACTTTACACGGTTGCAGACTGAGACAGGAAAAACAAGCCACTATTCCTCATTTGCATTGTTTTGGCATTTGAAGTGTTATTCCATACGTCAATCGCAATCGCAGTCGTTGTTGAGTTCGATGTCCAGCGACACCTTCTTCACGCAAATCTTTTTGACTTTTTTATTGCCGGATATTTTCAGGCAATCAAGCAGTTTTTGTGCGGCGCCATCGCAATCTTTACCCTGAGGCTGTTTGCCACCGGAAGGTTTTTTCAGGTTGGGGTCAACATAGTAGGACATACCGCCCATCAGGATTCCATTTGCGAGCAGGCTCACAGTGATCATGCGGTCAGACGAACCTACGATGTCCGCTCTGGTAAATTCTGCGCCTTGCTTGAGCCTTAGCTGAACCTTGCGTTTCTCACCGGCCTTCAGCGTGAATTTATTATCGGAAATGCCGTCGAATTGCAGCTGCCAGCCTTTCTTGGCGAGTACTGCGGGCATTTCAACCCTAAGCTGCATAACAGCCCGCCTGTTCAGATTGTTGCCGGCCATGAAAAATGCACCATTAAGTGATGCCATCAAATCTGCACTTTCGCCCCCGCCAGGAACGACGCCGACATTGCGCTGGCCTACATTATTATCATTTGGAACGAGCCGCCATTCCTGGATCGTATCTGTACCGGTGAAGTTATCGATATTGCTCGGATCTCCCGCCACCGAAGCGATCATCAATACGCAGTCGTGTCCGTAAGCATTGATGTTCGGCTCCCATTCGAAAGGGCCGACAATAACTTCGGATGTATTGTTCGCGGCGATGCTCGCTATCACCAAACCGCCGACCGGGTTCATCTCGACAAAATCGTTCGGCCATGTCAATCCTGCGCCGGGCAGGGAGTGAAATGCCCGAACCGTCACATTGTTTGCCGTAGACGTACCGCGATTCTTGATTTTTCCGTACATGTAGTTGGTCTGGTCGTCGATGGCGTTCAGATGATCGAACTCGGTCATGCCATCGGGGTCATTTCTGTTCCACATGGAGAGGTTCTGCCAGTGCACTGCCTGGAATGGGTATTCGCCAGCACGCCCATCGTCGATATATACATCCACTGCCGGTGGCGCCCCCGGCGTAGTCACCGTAGCGGGCGCTCCGGCGGGCTGATAACTTCCCTGCTGTTCGAACGCCCAACGAATTACTTTGTTGTAGGCGCCACCAGACAGTCCTTCCGAAGTCCAGTCTTCGAGATCAATGTCCTGCATTTCTTCGCACCACAGCTGGGCCCCTCGCCCAGGCACATTAGTCATGGACACGGGATCCCAATTGCTGGGGTTGGTGCCCGAAGTAAGATTACCTATGGTGCGCAGGATCAGATAGGTTACCACTCTCGATGCAAATTGCCTTCGGCCCAAATCCTCATGGTCGCCGCCGATAGAACGGTAAATCCTGAAATGACAAGTGGCTAGTATTTGTTCGCTACCGTAACCACCATCGTCATTTGCACCCCCTCCCCAGGCCCAAGTTGCAACATCGCGATCAAAGCGGCGTTCGGATGGGAGGGGATAAGCACCGAAAGGGCGGAACGGAGCATAGCGAAAACGCTCAGGCAATGCTAACCCTCGAAGTTGGGATTCCGGATCCATTTGCAGGGCAGCCAGCCCGTCACCGGCGCTATGAGAAAATCCAAGGTTCGCACTACCGACGTGGTCGTACAAAAGCCCGTGCCCGCCCATCTCGTGCCAGTGTACCCAAGGGTCAACCGCACGGCACAACGGTTCTGCCAGATTGGTGGTGTCACAAAGTGCAAAGCACATATGTAAAGTGCCCGAGGTGTTGCCAACACAGTGCGCGTTGATTACATCGCCAAGCCCTCTATGATCGACAGGAATAGGGAAAGTTGTTCCGTCAAGATAAGTTGCGATCGGGAAGCCGAGGCTTTCGATCGTCTTGAAAAGTTCGGTTTGATGATAATAGGCATTAACGGCGCCGAAATTATTCGAACGGGAATTGTACTCGAAGTCTGTTCCTGTCGGCGCGGTAGGAGGGGCGAGGTCAGGGT
>Ga0315281_10003499_pt1 | contig 22963 bp, 21 predicted proteins | sample YL17G07_0_MG_FD_204540 | JGI IMG/M metagenome (GOLD analysis project Ga0315281, IMG submission 204540) | Sediment microbial communities from Yellowstone Lake, YNP, Wyoming, USA - YL17G07_0 | ecosystem: Environmental > Aquatic > Freshwater > Lake > Sediment | place: USA: Wyoming | collected... | reverse complement strand
TGGAATGGTCCCTTCGTGGGGGTAATGCGATCATTACCTTGCGATGCATGATGAAATCCAATCGTCTTGAAGACTATTGGGAGGCTCGGACGGCTTAATTTACCCCACTTTTATGTCGCAGGCCCAACTCGATGGGTCATCATTCGAAAAAACTTTTTAATTTAAAAAGTTACCAATTCGCTGCTTGACCCGTTCGACTGCATCAAGACCCCTTCCTTTAGGATCGGTAAGAATGCGACGCTCAGGGTCTACCCTGAGTGAGCCTCAGCCTGCAGGCCAGCAAATAAATAAATCGAAGGATTGACTTTTCTCAATAAATCAATTAGAAATGAATTAAAATTGATCTCCGAGCCCTTTTCCTAAATCTTGCCCCTCACTCTTCCCCTCTCCCCCAAGGGGAGAGGGCGGGCGGAGCGGGATATGGAAATTGGCCGTAAGGGCATGGTTGGAAATGGCCATACCTCCCGTGTTTGGAAAGGAGATGGGTGAATTAAAAAAGCCGACCCTTTAAACACGGGGATCGGCTTTTTTATAGTTCGGAGTAATTAGTTCGCCTGCCTGCCGGAAGCCAGGGAGTTTTTAGTAGAAAGATTTTAAGGCTCTGAACTCCGATCTCCGAACTCCTGACTAATTATGTTATTCGATCCCTACAAAAGAAAGATCAATTACCTGCGAATCTCAATAACGGACCGATGTAACTTAAGATGCCGTTATTGCATGCCGGAGGAAGGGGTTCCCCTCATCCCTCATGAAGAGATTCTAACCTACGAAGAGATATTAAGGATTGTCCGTGTCTTTGCAACAGAAGGAATTTCTAAGGTGAGGTTGACTGGAGGAGAGCCGCTGGTTAGAAAGGGAATCGTAGATTTCGTTTCCCGCCTATCCAAAATTGAAGAGATTAAAGATTTAAGTCTCACCACAAATGGAATCCTTTTAAAGGAGTTTGCTCAAGATCTCAAAAAGGCTGGTTTGAAAAGGATCAATATCAGTCTGGACTCTTTGAGGAAAGAGAGATTCTGCCAAATTACTCGAAAAGACGATTTTGAGAGGGTATGGGCCGGAATAGAAGAGGCATTGAGAGTGGGACTCTTCCCCATCAAAATTAATATGGTCGCCATCCAGGGACTCAATGATGATGAAATCGAACCCTTTGCCCGATTAACCCTCCAGTTCCCTCTCGTCATTCGATATATCGAATATATGCCTTCTGGTAATGGGGAGGAATGGAAAGAAAGTGATATTTTAACCATTCCCCAAATCAAGAGCCGTCTTGAAAATATTGGCGAACTGATCCCAATCCCTTCCGATCGATGGGATGGCCCAGCTAAGAGATTTCAAATCAAAGGGGCCATCGGGGAGATTGGGATGATTGGTGCTGTCAGCAGCCATTTCTGTGACGATTGCAATCGCCTTCGGCTGACCCCTGATGGCAAGATCCGAACCTGCCTCTTTTCTGACGAGGAGATTGATGTGAAGGAACTCCTCAGAAATGGAGGATCTGATCGTGATTTAAAGGACCAGCTTCTTGTCGCTCTCAAAAAAAAGCCTGAGAGACATTACATCAATACGCACCAGTTTAAAAAATGTCAGAGGAATATGTCGGCAATTGGAGGGTAAATGGATTCTATTTCGAAATTCGGAATGCGGATTGCGGATTTAACAAAACAAGTCGTTATTTAATTAAATTCGCTATGCCCTATGCGCTTTGCGCTATGCATTATTTTGTGAGGGGAGGTAATCATGCCAAAACTTACACACTTCGACACAAAAGGTCGGGCAAAGATGGTGGATGTCAGCAAAAAGGGAGAGACCTTGAGGGAGGCTGTGGTTCGAGGGTCCATCTTCATGAATCCAAAGACTTTTAAAAGTATACTGTCCGGGAAGATAGCAAAGGGAGATGTGTTGGCGGTGGCTAAGGTAGCTGGAATCATGGCAGCAAAAAAGACTTCAGAAATCATTCCCATGTGCCATCCTCTCAACCTATCTCATGTTGAGATCAATTTCTACCCTTTTGAAAAAGAGAGTCGAATCGATATTGAAGCGAAGGTTAAGATTAAAGCCCCGACAGGCGTAGAGATGGAAGGATTCGTGGCGGTGGCCACTGCCGGCCTCACCATTTACGACATGTGCAAGGCCATTGATCGGGGAATAGTTCTTTCCAATATCCACCTTGTCAAAAAAACAGGGGGCAAGAGCGGCACGTATACCTCTAAAAAATTCCCCTCCCCTGGTGGGAGGGGATAATGGGGAGGGGGGATTATCTTTGTCACCCTCACCCTTGCCCTCTCCCGTCAAGGGAGAGGGCAATAACTTGGAGAATTAAACAATGAATAAATTCCAAAAAGGTAAGGTTCTGGCAGTCAATATTAGTGAAGATAAGGGGACGAAGAAGGCCAATATCCAATCCTGTGCTCTCTTGAAAGATTTTGGATTAAAAGGGGATGCCCATGCAGGTCCCTGGCACCGCCAGGTCAGTCTATTAGCAAACGAATCCATTGAGAAGATGAGGGCCATGGGTCTAAATGTTGGTTATGGTGATTTTGCAGAAAATATTACCACGGAAGGCATAGATCTCGTTCATCTTCCCATTGGAACAAAAATTCGCATTGGAAATTCTGTCATCCTACGCGTTACTCAAATTGGAAAAGAGTGTCATGAGCGCTGTGCCATTTACTACCAGGCAGGTGATTGTGTGATGCCCAAAGAAGGGATCTTTGCCGAGGTGGTAAGTCAGGGAGAAGTAAAGGTGGGGGATGAGATTATAATTGATTAAAAAATAGACCCCTGTAGCCGCAACCTTCAGGTTGCGTTAGGTTCGAAGGCTGAAGCCTGCGGCTACGAGTTCGGAACACTGGAGTATCCATTATAACGGAGCAGATATGTACAAGGTTGCCATCATTACCATCAGTGATCGTGGCTCGAAAGGGGAGCGGGAAGATTCGAGCGGTCCCCTCATTCAGGAGATGATAAGGGATCTACCTGCTGAAGTGATCCATTATGAAATCATTCCAGATGAAAAAGAGAAGATTGTTGAAGCTTTGAAAAAGAGCGCAGACCAATTGAAGGTAGATCTCATCCTCACAACAGGAGGAACAGGTTTAAGCCCCAGAGACGTGACGCCTGATGCAACACTGGATGTAATTGAAAAAGAAGTCCCTGGATTTTCAGAAGCCATGAGGGCTGAAAGCTTAAAAAAGACCCCCCATGCGATGATCTCCAGAGCCATTACAGGAATTCGAGGTTCAAGCCTGATTGTGAATCTACCAGGAAGTCCTAAAAGCGTGAGAGAAAACCTCAGCATAATCCTGCCTGCCCTTCCCCATGCTTTATCCAAGTTGAAGGGCGATCCCTCGGAATGCGGTCAGGAATGAAAGGAGACAAGAATGAATCTATTTTCTGGAGAGTCGTGGAAGCAATTTCGAGAAGTCTTGGGATTAAAAGAATCTCCTTTGGGAGTCTATTACACAGACGATAAACCTGAGGGGGTCGCGCCCAAAGAGGGAATATCAGGGTGCATGATCGGACTGCTTCAGAACGCGAGAAAGAAAGGGAAAGTAGTCTATTTTGATAAGAGCCATTTCGGATGTCCTGGGGGCGCCTACTACATGGGATTTTTAGAATCTCCTAGGCCGAATATTGAATATTTCCTTTCCTGCGGGATCCCGGGGGAGATGGAAGGGGAACGCTACATTAAGACACCCGACCTTGCTAGAGAATACTTTAAGAAGATGAAACCGAAACCTGCCCCAGCCACCTACTGTGTCTTCAAACCCATTGAACAATTTCAAGGCGAGGAAAAACCAGAGGTGGTTGTCTTCTTCGCGTCAACAGACATTCTTGCAGGTCTCTTCACCTTGGCCAACTATGCCTTGGAAAGCACGGATGCGGTGTTGACTCCCTTTGGTTCTGGATGCAGCACCCTCCTCACTTATCCTTTGAAGGAAGCAGAAAAAGAACAACCCCGTGCCATCCTTGGGATGTTTGATGTTTCTGCAAGACCAATGGTTGAAAAGGATGTCCTCACCTTTGCCATGCCCTATTCCGTATTCTTAAAACTTTTAGAAAATGTTTCGGGCAGCTTCCTCCAAACAGAGAGTTGGAAGAAGGTTCTCCAGAGGATTCAAAACAAACCAAAAACCCATTTATAATTCCCCCTAACCCCCACCCTCTCCTCTCCGAGCCAGAGGCTCTTCCGGGCCGGAGGCCGCAAGGGGAGAGGGACTTTATTTTATTTCCCCTCCCTCGACGGGAGGGGATGGTGGGGAGGGTGAACTTCCTAAAGAATAAATAAGGGGTATATTATGACGACCTTTTCAGAGACGATTTCTCTAAGTACAAAAGGCTTTAACGATATTCTGGACATCACCCATCATGTTGATGGAGTAATAGACCGCTCAAGAATCGAAAATGGATTGGTCACCGTGTTCTGCCCTGGTTCAACGGGTGCTGTGACGACGATTGAATATGAATCAGGCGTGCTCAGGGATTTACAAGAAGCAATAGAAAAGATCGTTCCATCCAATATCCCCTATGACCATGATAGACGTTGGGGCGATGGCAATGGTTTCTCTCATGTGAGGGCAGCTCTGATGAAACCTTCCCTCACCATTCCCCTGATCAAGGGAAGATTGACATTGGGAACATGGCAACAAATCGTTTTTATCGACTTCGATAACCGAAGAAGGGAAAGAAGTATTCTTATCCAAGTGATGGGCGAATAAGGGTTTTGAAATTGTGATCAGAACCACGCCCAGTTGAAGTTTATGCCGTGTCGACCTTGACTTTCCGCAAACCTTTGAATGCCCAACGGATCACAGGAGTGAGGTAAGCAAAGATAGCAGCGGCTATAAAAACTGCGCAGATGGGCCGGGTGAAGAAGATAGAAAAGCTTCCTCCGGAGATGGTGAGGGCCTGACGGAGGGAATTTTCTGCTAAATTCCCAAGAACCAGGGCCAAAACCAGTGGAACGATTGGATAGTTTAGCTTTCTCATTAAGTAGCCTAACACGGCGAAGCCGAGCATCATCCAGACATCAAAGAAATTGTTATTGACACTGTAAGCACCCACAGAAGCAAAGACGACAATGAATCCCATGATGATGGTATAGGGAAGACGAAGCAGGGCCACAAAGGCCGGGATCAAGAAGATATTGATGAGCAATAATAGAAAATTGCCGATATACATACTTGAAATGAGGCCCCAGACCAGATCTGGATTCTTTTGGAAAAGCATGGGGCCTGGCCGAATACCCCACATCATAAAGCCTGCCAGCATCACAGCCGTGGTGGGTGATCCCGGAATCCCCAGTGCCAGAAGGGGGGCGAAGCCGCTGATCGAGGCAGCGTTGTTAGCCGATTCAGGTGCGGCAACCCCTTCGATGGCTCCTTTGCCAAACCGTTCAGGATGTTTGGAAACACGTTTCTCTCCGAGATAGGCCAGAAACGAAGCAGTCGTTATCCCTCCTGCCGGTATGATTCCTACAATAAATCCGATGACTCCACCTCGCACAATGGCCCAGCGCGAGGCAATCCAGTCTTCCCATGTCAGGAAGAGATCGCGGAGGCGGAATTTGGATTTAAGTAATTCTCCTTCCTCCGGTTCCTCAATGCTGCAGAAGACTTCTGCAATTCCGAACATACCACAGATGATGATGATGAAATCGAAACCCCCGAGGAGTTGAGGGACGCCGAAGGCAAACCGGGGCATGCCGCTCACCACATCGAGCCCGATGGTCGCGATCAGAAGGCCGAGCATGGTGGAGATAATCGTTTTGATAGGCTGTTCTCCTCCAAAGACCGTGAGGAGGCCAAAGGCCATCGCTGCCAGGGCAAAGTATTCAGCTGGCCCGAACCGTAAAGCAAGTTTTGCCAGTGCCGGCGCAAAAGCCATCAGGATGATGATGGAAAAAGTGCCGGCGATAAAGGAACCGATCGCAGCAATCGATAGCGCAGCACCGGCTCGGCCCTTAAGAGCCATCTGATACCCATCGAGACATGTCATCACTGTGGAAGATTCACCCGGTACATTGATCAGTACAGAGGTGATCGTGCCTCCATAGGCAACGCCATAGTAGATTCCTGCAAACATAATGAGGGCTGAAGTAGGATTTGCCTTGAAGGTAAGGGGAAGGAGTAGAGCGATAGCTGTCGGCGCACCAATTCCTGGCAGGACACCGATGATCTGTCCGAATAGAACTCCGACAAGGCAATAGATGATGTTATTAAAGGTAAGTGCGATGGAAAATCCAGTGTATAAATTATTGAGAAGGTCCACGATTGTCCTTTTCTACCACCCTATCAGCCCTTGTGGTAAGGGGATGGTCAGCCAGGAAATAAAGATCAAATGAATGCAAATGGCCGTCACCACAGCCGTGAGGCTGCATGAGACCCAGCGGTGTTTCCCCATTATCCGCATAGTGATACCAACAAAGAGAGCGAGACCAATAGAAAAACCCAGGAGAGGTAAAAGGAGGAAGGTAATAAAGATAATGATCAACACATGGAGGCCCAGCTTTGTTCGTGGTTTTAAGAATGTCCCTATTTTGTCGTGTTTTTTGAGGACGTTGATTATGACAAAAATGGCGCAGCCAATAAGAACCACTCCTAACCACAGGGGTAAAAACCCGGGGCCTGGACCATATTCGGAATAATAGGGAAGTTGCGAGGAGAAAAAAACCACGGCCAGTCCTAATATCAGGACGACCACTCCCCCGATAAGGTCAGCGAGCCGCATCCCAATTCCTCCTGGGGAAAAAACTCATCCGCGCCGCTGGAGTAGAGGCGCGGAGGTGATAAATAACAGATAAAAGAATGATTTACCCCGTTAGAAATAATGCTCCGCTACTCCCTCCGGGCCAGAGGCCCTCTGGGCCGGCGGCTGCGGCGGGGTCAAATTTCAGAATCATTACGGCGGAGTTTAATGCCCTGGTTGAATTTCTAACTGGGTTTACTTGAGGAGCCCCAGGTCCTTCAGAATTTCTTTCGATTCTTCCTCATTCTGGGCCACGACCTTCGCGAACTCCTTGCTCCCCATCCAATTTGGGCTGAGCATGTACTTCTTCAGATATTTTTCCTTCCACGCGGATGATTCGGCCATTCGCTTAAACATATTTTCATAAAAGGCACTTGCTTCGGCCGGAATGTTTTGGGCAGCGGCTATGCCCCGGTAGAAAAAGTAGGTCACATCATGTCCTACTTCTTTTAACGTTGGGACGTCTGAAAAGTCTGCCATGCGAGTCGATTTAGCAACAGCTACAGGCCTTACCATTTTGGCCTCCCATTGAGGAACAAATTCAGGCGGATTAGCCCAGATCATATTCACATGTCCACCCAGAAGAGCTGTGATACATTCTCCCCCGCTTTTGAAGGGTACATAACGAAACTTTATTCCTGCAGACCGTTCGAAGAGGCGCTGGCATATCTGGTCGTCCTGGCCTGCGCCCGTTCCTCCGATGGTCAATTCTCCAGGACGTTTTTTTGCCTCAGCGATGATGTCACGAATCGTTTTGAAAGGCGAATCGGCCTTTACAACAATCAACTGTTCATCAAGGGCAAGGTTGCAGATCAAGGTGAGTTCACGAAAGGTGGGAGCTCCCTTCCCCGCCACCAATGCCGCTTGCGCCTGACCGGGAATGAAGGTCAAGAGGACATGGGGGTCACCCTTCTGCTGGGCGACCGCTGTTGTTCCGACGAGGCCGCTCCCACCAGCACGGTTGACGACGATAAGCGGTTGGGGACATAATTTTTCACCCTCAATGATACTCGCAATGGACCGGGCCAGTACATCGCTTCCACCTCCTGGAGCAAAGGGAGCCACGAACTCGATGGGTTTGGTTGGCTTCCAGTCTGCGGCATAGCCTCCAACAAAAGAGGTGAGCACTGCCACCAGAACAACCACTTCCATAAAGAACACCTTAGATCCTATTAATTTCGTCTTCATCTCTGATCCTCCTTTCTATAAAATTTGAGATGCAATTTACCCCGTTAGAAATAATGCCCCGTTGCTCCCTCCGGGCTAGAGGCCCTCTGGGCCGGCGGCTGCAGCGGGGTTAGATTTTAGAATAATTCCGGGTTCCGCCCCGTAGGGGGTTCCACCCCGGAGGGCGGGGTTTAATGCCCCGCTGGAATTTCTAACGGGGTTTACTTTCCCCAATACCTACCGCTCAAGAGCTTTCACGAGCAGGTCCACTTTCTCCTTGTACTCCATCTTCTGGGTTATTACGTGGAGTTTTGCGCCAAATTTTTCCTCACAGAATTTACCTAAGGCCTCTACGGTCTTTGGACTTCCAGTCACAGGGAGATATGGCCAGAAGTAGGTTGGTATCCCCATGGCCACAGTCCAGGCAGCCCTGGCCACTGCCTTGGTACGATTGGCCTCAGGGAAACAAGCCACTATCGGAAACTCCTTGAATTGTTTTTTCCCAACACTTGCCATGGAGAGTAAGAAATCGGTCACACCACTATTTTCACAACTGCCTAGATCGACCACTGCTGGGATATTCTTCCCCAAAGAGGAGAGCAGAGAGGATAATCCTTTTCCACAATTGGCATCTCGTTGCTTGGGATTTAATAAGCCTAATTTGGCCAGACTGACACTGGCACACCCTTCGGAGATACAGAAAACATCCTTCTTCAATAACTCACGAGCGAGTGAAACGATCTCTTGATCCTGTGTGAACTTTACATTGTTACATCCCGCTAAGATGGCTATCCCTTTGATCTTTCCCCCTTGAATGGCTTCCACAACCTTCTTTCCATCAATGTTCTTGGTAGAAAAACCCATGACACCCGACTCTTTGACGTTCGGGATGTCTCTGGATACTTCACTGCGATCCTTAAATGCCTCCTGAGCCTTCTCGACGATCTCCTTGGCAAAAGAGCTCAGGTCCCCTCTATTCAAAACCTCTGTGGGAACGACTTCAGTCTTCCAAATCTTGGCCAGTTCAGCCAAAGAGGGATTGACACATTGATCTCCTGTCACAATCAGATCTACAGCTCCCGTCATTAAGGGAATCTCTTGGGAACCGTAATTGGTGACTGGAACAAAAATGTAAGGTGGAATGAAAGGATCCGTGCAAACTCCCATGACTTTAATCTTCTTCCCTTTTGCTGCATCAGCGATCTTCTGTTTCAGAAGAGGAGAGAAATGACCATAAAGAAGAATAACTGGTGTGTCTTTCGGAAGCACACCCAGATTGACCTCCACGCTCGTGGGAGCAGTATCCCCAAGGACAGCCGCCTTCAATCTTCCCTGAAGCATCTGGGCTGCGCAACCCATTAACGCCCCTTTAAATGCCCAAAGAAGAGTCTCCTCAACATCTCCGATCCCTCCATCCAATTTCTGGGACACCTTGAACAGTGCATTGGCAACCCCATCCGGATAGATACCCGTTGCTTTCCACCCATCGATGAGGGCCTTCGGAAACTTTTTCATTACATCTGTATCCCCGTCTCTCAACATACTCTGAATATCCTTTATAATCTTAACCGCCTCTTGCTTGTGCTTGGGAGAACCTTCCCTTGTCTCAACGCCCTTGGCAAAATCGGCCAGTTGGTCTAAGTAACCCATTGCCCCTTGAACCACCAGTCTGACGAAAGAATGGACGCCAAGGATATCCTTGTCCTTCCCGCAAATACCCACTTTGTTCTGGTCTTTGAAGGGATGACTGATACAAGGCCCTTGGAGACAATCCCTACAATTCAATCCAGTCTCACAAAATCCACACTGAGGAAGCGATCCCTCATAACGATCCCACACCAATGGAATCTCTTTCTCTGCCGCTTCCTTTAAAAAATGATCTACTGCACGATCCGCGGTCTTCCTCTGTACGAAATCCATCTCTTTCTCTCCTTTCTCATGATAAACCCTGCAAATAAATTTGTAGGGCAAGCCTTTAGGCTTGCTTATTTCCATCTGTCGGAGTGGGTATGCAGGGCTGAAGCCCTGCCCTACATTAAAAGCTTCGACTCGGAGCGTACCCGTACCAGGTCGCTCCTTCCTCTCGTTCCTCCAGGACCAATGCTTTCGTGGGACATACATCCACGCAGATGGGATACTCCATGTTCCGGCACCGATCGCATTTGACGGCCGCATGCAACGAAGAAGATGGGGCAATGATCCCAAAAGGGCATACCATCACACACATCCAACAGGCAATACAGGTCGGCTCATAAACATAGACCAGCCCCGTTGCCGGATCTCTGCGCATCGTCCCGTTGGGACAGGCGCCAATACAGGGTGCCACCTCACAGTGGCGACAATGGAGAGGGAAGTTGCTTCCCTCTATATGAACCCTCGGCACAGGCTGAGGATTCTCGTGTATCGCCTCATTGAGCTCCTTGCCGACGGAACCAATCTCAATTCCACACCAGAGATCACAGGTATGGCATTGTGTACATTTTTCTGGATCCACTTTGATCACTTTCATCTTACCCTCCTAACGTTTCGATGCCAACGGTCGTTGGCTCAGTTCTCTATATTCAACTTCTGTGAATTTTTCTTTATTGTCCTTCATTAATGGTAATAAGTCCGCAAAATTGATCTTATTGCTCATCAAAAAGGGGACATAGTCCGAAACATTTACCCTCTTCTTCAAAAGGGTGGCCAAGACTCCTGCCTTCTGAACCTGACCGACCAGAATGGCTCCAACAATACATCCATCCTTTAGGACAAGTTTTCGATAAGTATTTTTCGTCTTCCTTTGGACCTGTTGAAATCCATTCCCATCAATACGGGTGATACCCATTGAAATCACAGGCAGCCCATAAAAGTCGAGGGAATTCATTCGGAACGAACCGTTATATTTGGCCTTCTTGCCAGCCATGTTCAAACCTGCCACACGGCCTTGTTCAAAAGCGCAAGGCCAAATAGCATTGACACCCATCCTTCCGGTGGAAAGGTCATAGGTCTCCGCTACATCCCCAGCCACATAAATATCCGGCAAATTCGTCCTCATGGTCTCATCTGCAACGATTCCCTCATTTACTTTGATCTGAGTCGATGAGATGAGATCGACATTGGGCTGGACACCCTTACCAATGATGATAAGCTGGCAATTGATTCGCTCTCCATCATCGAGAATGATTCCCTCAACTGATTCTTTCCCTACGATCTCAACAGCATCTCGGCCAGTCCGGATATCAATTCCATGCTCGCGCATCGTTCCCTGGATCATTTCTGCCGATTCCCTATCTAACATCTGAGAAAGAACGTGGCTGGATTTGACAATGATCTTCACCCTCACTCCCCTGACCGAAAGGGCGTAACCCGTCCTCAAGCCAATCAGGCCTCCCCCCAATACGCACGCTGTTTTGATTTCCTCTACACGATTGACGATCTCCTGGGCGTGGTCGATATTTCTCATGACCACCACGCCCTTTTTATCTTTCCCCGGGATGTCTAATATCTTTGGGGAGGAACCCGTAGCGATGAGGAGTTTATCATAAGGATATTCCCTTCCATCCTCTGTTCGGATAGTTTTAGAATCGGGTAAGACCCTCTCCACCCTCTGGCCCAGATGAGCCGTCACTTTATTTTCTGAGAAGAACTCCAGTGGCCTGAAGTGTAATTCGTCCTTTGTAATGGCTCCTGCAATATAGTAACTCAGTAAAACTCGCGAGTAGAAGGGAGTCCCTTCACTGCTGAATAATTCGATGGGGGATGTCCGATCTACAGACCGGATGGCCTCGACGGCACTGATCCCTGCAGCACTTCCTCCAATAATGATGTATCGCATCTTTCACTCCTTCCTTGCCTCCCGAATTCAAATGGTTCAATAACGGTTGATCATATATAACGGCATCATCTCCTTCAATATCTGTTTCCCACGAGTCAAGTTAAAATTGCCACAGGTGCAACATTTGGCCATCTCCACAGCAACCTCATCCAGAGTCCTGCGACCCCGTTTGATGTCCCGGATCAGCTTCCCCACCAGGTCGTTTGCGATCATGGCATGGCCACACATCGTTGTAATCTTCAAGACATCAAAATCGGGCAGCTTCTCAGTCTGACCCCATGTTCCCATGGAATACTCGACTGTGTGGATACGACCCAGGCCCGCTTCGTACATCATGTTCTGAACAATATCCGTGACACCCGACACGGTAATTGAAATGCCAGGCCTCTTCTCCTTCAATTCCTTCAACAAGGCCACCACCTTTTCCCGGCTATCATAGGTGACCTGAACAATGGTCCCGTCGGTGACACGGTCCAGGATATCCTCAATGGTGGTGTTATAAATGTTACCTGTCTTCATATCGCCTTCATTGATCGGTCCGTGTGTATAGGCAATGCGCAAATACTCTCGTGTCTTGGGTGCAGAGCCTTTCTTATTGATACCGGTGGATGGACAACCGAGCACCACAAAATCATCCTTGAGACTCTCCCTGTCACCTCTTCGATGTAAACTGTGCGTCATAGTGTCTCTCCTTTATCCCCATTATTCATAGAATTTAAAGGCTGGCTCTCCCAACCCTACATTATTTTTACTGTTGATGGAATACCAATACCCCAACTTCTTCAAGATAGGAAGAATGGGAATCTCTCCCTCCGGAGGAACCTTCGAGATGATTTCCACAGTAAAAACTGTTTTCACTTTCTCTGCAACCTTTTTAATGGTCTCCAGAACTTCGGGAAGATTCTTCAAATTACATTTCCCCTCGATGATGGCAGAGGTCGCCCTCTCATTGAGAACATCATCCCGGAGTTTCCCTACCTTCTTGTCCGACATAAACTGGGTGACCGGATTCTCCTCGGCGAACCCATACCCTAACGGAGTTAACGCCATGGCGATGACCTCTACATCTCTGAAGTAGGCCCCTACCCCCGGCCTCCCTAACTCAATGCCAACACCAACCTCCCCAGGACGAAAACGGCCCGAAACATCATTGGTCTTCATCTCCTCGGTCCCACGACCCGGAACCTGGGACCCCTTAAACTCGATAAGAGGGTTACTTAAGACCGCCCTAACCTCCCGAGGCCATGGCTCCGCAGGTTGATAGAGGGCATTGACAGGGCATATCTTTGCCCGGACACACATTCCACAGTCGGTACACTTATCCTGGTCGATCTCAATATAGACCCTCCCGGGAAACTTCTCATGCCGCCTAAGATTCTGGATCCTTCCCATAGGGCAATAAGGGAAACACCTCTTGCAACCGATACACCTATCATCACGAACCCTCATGAAAACCTCCTTTTAGATCCTCAAACTCTTTTTATCCTTGCTTCTCCTCATCATCGAACCTTATCTTTTTTTCTGGAAAAAGGGATTGCATGGCATCCTCTTTAGCCTCTTGGATATGTTCCCGCATCATCCGCTCACACAAATCAGGGTCTTTCAATCTCAACGCCATCATGATTTTCCGGTGGCCGTCAATGGTTCTCTTTGCTCCATCCAAATAATGAAGGGTATCCTTCCTGTATCTCAACACGTATTTTCTCATGTTCGTAATCAGGCGATGGAATCGGGGTTTGTGTGCGACCAAGTCATGAAGCGCATCATGAAAACGCGTATTCCATTTAAATATCTCATTAATCTTTTTTCGTTTTAACGCCTCTTCTGCATTCTCGATGAATCCGTCCAGTCGTTTAAATGTCTCCTCAGAAATAATTTCAGAGATGAGTCTAAGCGCATATCCCTCCAAACTTGCCCGAATATCAAACGACTCTTCTATTTCATCCTTTGAATCCGCAGAGGCAACGAACCCTCTCTTCTTGCGAGGTTTGATTAGCCCTTCTGATTCCAACTTGTGGAGGGCCTCTCTTACAGGAGTACGGCTAACTCCCAATACTTTTGCTAAATGCTCTTCTGTTAATCTTTTTCCCGGATTGAAACGGCCAGAAAGGATGGTCGATTTGAGATATTCATAAACCTTTTCTCTGACCGGGATGGCACTTTTGGGATGGGTTTTTCGAAGTGAGGATTTTTTCAAAATTGTATCCAATCTCTAAATTTATTTTAAACCGGTTCAAATTTTATAATTCTGTTTATTAAATGTCAAGAAAAATTTAATAAGCACATTGTCTTTAAATTACAATAGATTATAATTTTTATCGAATTATTGACAACTTAAAACACGAATTGTATAATTTTTCTAAATTTTAAATTCATCTCAAATTTGGATACAATATTTAACTATTTTTTTCAACGACCCAGCCGAAGAAAAATTGAAGGGACTCTATCATGGAGATCGATAAAAAGAAGTGTATTGGATGTGGCAACTGTCATACCGTTTGCACTATGGGCGTCATCTATCTGGATGAGGATGGAAAGTCCGTTGTCAATCAAGAGGAATGCGTGGAGTGCTTCACCTGTTATAGGGTGTTACGTAATGAAAGGTATCAACCTTGGTTTGTCCGTGCTATCCGAAAGGTTTTGGCTTTCTTTCGGTTGGGATATCTGGAAGAAGTGGATGTCTGCCCGACAGGCGCTCTTACTCCACGTGAGTTGGAGTGGCCAAGGAGCGTCCGAGCAGTGTTCAGCGATCCAACCACCATACATCCGGGGACAGGTGTCCCGGGACGGGGTACAGATGAGATAAAAACCAACGATGTAACGGGTAGACTACGTAAGGGAGAGGTGGGGTTGGTTGTTGAAATGGGCCGACCCGGAATCGGTGCCTATTTCCGTGATATTGAAAAGGTGGCGATGGCCCTTGCCAAACTCAAACCCAACTTTGAAAAAGAAAATCCAGTGACTCAATTGATGGTGGATTCGAAGACGGGGAAAATGAGGGAAGATGTTCTAAATGAAAAAGTGCTTTCGGCCATCATTGAGATCAAGACAAGGCTAGAAAAAATTCCCGAATTCCTTCATACCTTAGAAGAGGTCCAGAAGGAAATCGATACTGTGATCAGCATAGGGGTTGCATCCAAATGTCGCCCCGATGGAACGATCCCTCATGAGGAGTGGGTGAAGAAGGCTGGCTATGCCCTTTCACCTAATGGGAAAACCAATATCGGATTGGGATGCCCCCTCTTTCAGGAGGATTGAATCATGACCAATACACTCCATCGACAGGGAACATTGGAAAGCTTGAAGAACGATTATGTCATCTTCGCCCATACGGCAAAAGGAATTACTCGTGAGGGATCTGCTCCTAAACTCCACGAGTTCATGAGAATCTGCCTGAAATATGATCCGGTGAATATCGGAGATGGCAAGCAGGGGAATATCCACCAGGATGATATTGATATTCAGAAATTGATTTCCAATCAGGGGGATGGGGCAGGAGCCGCTGCGGTCTTTATCGATCTCGATACGCTTCAGAAAGTGGTGGAAGAACTGATCCAAGCAGACCTTGGAATCAGTATTATCATCAGTGGACTTTTGGACGGGGTTCAGCAATGCTGCAAAAAAGCAGGCATTGAGAGACACAGTGTTGAACACTCCATTGGGTTCTGGGGAGCGAAAGATCGCTTACCTGAAAGGGAGATATTAGAATTTAATACCATGTGCGGCCATGGTATGGTTTCCTTTAATCTCATCCGAAAGATGATCGAATATGTGAAATTAAGGCGTCTGACCCCAAAAAAGGCTGCAGGGATCATGGCTAAATGTTGCGAGTGTGGTGTCTTTAATCCCGTCCGTGCAGAGATGCTTCTCGAGAAGGTTAAAAAAGGAGAGAGATAGATCTGTAAACGTGTCATAGAGATGGGACACGAAAACGGGGAACGTGAATGGTCAGGAAAACGGGAACCCTTTTAAGCGACCTGAAGAAATTCATCGAAGGAGAGGTCCTCTTCGATGAACTCAGTCGAACGATTTACAGCAGTGCTGCCTCGTTATACCGCATCAGGCCTCTCGGGATCGTGAAACCCAGACATAAAAAAGATGTCATCACCGTGGTGAAATATGCGGCCCAGCAGAAAATCCCTATCACCCCACGGGGTGGAGGGACCAGCCGTGCAGGCAATGAAGTAGGAGAGGGTCTCCTTCTCGATTTTTCTAAATATATGAACAACATCCTTGAATTCAACGAACAAGAGAAGTGGGTTAGATTACAACCTGGCCTTATCCTTGCTTCTTTGAACCAATTTCTCAAACCTTATCATCTCTTCTTTCCCATCGACCCTTCCACAAAAGATCATTGCACCCTCGGGGGTATGATTGCCAATAACTCCAGCGGCCCCCATGCCGTAAAATATGGAGCTACCCGGGATTACGTTCTTTCATTAGAAGCGATCCTTGCGAATGGAGAGTCCATCACCACAGGCCCTGTTCCTCTGGATAGGATAATGACGCAAGAGTCAAAAGATCCGCAAACCCTTGAAGAAAAAATTTACAGCGGGATGCCCGACCTTCTCAAACGGTACCAAAAACCCATGGAGGAAGAAAAGCCTTTTACCATGAAAAACTCGTCCGGCTACGACCTCTGGAGGCTTCAGGGCAATGGACTGCTGGACCTTACCTCCCTTTTTGTAGGATCAGAAGGAACCCTCGGAATCATTACAGAAGCAAAACTCCGTCTCATGCCTTCCCCAGGAAAGGCATTAGGTGGCCTGATCTATTTTAATAACCTCGATAACGTGGGCACGGCAACGCAAAAGATTCTGGAGCTCTCTCCTGCTATGCTCGAGATTATTGAACGGCAGATACTCGATCTCGCCCGGAAACAGAAAGCGGAGATGAGGGGTTACCTCCCTGAAGGTACGGAGGCGATTCTTTTTGTTGAGTTTCAGGATGAGAATGAAGAACAACTCCGCCAGAAGTTCAAAGAGATAGAGGCGAAAGTTATCCACCAGGAGAAACTGGCAGTTGACCTGAAGGTGGCCAAGGATGACAAAGATATGGCCATGCTTGAAAAGGTAAGGAGTGTTTCGGGTCCCATTCTCAACAAGATCAAGGGTCCCAAAAAACCGATTGCCTTCATTGAGGATGCCGCAGTCCATCCAAGCTTTCTTTCCAAATATATCAAAGGCTTGAGGGAACTTTTCAAAAAGTTCGGAGTGGATGCAAGTATCTATGGCCATGCAGGAGACGGGAATCTTCATCTCATGGTTTTTTTAGACCTGACACAAGAAGACGAAGTAAAGAAGATGGTATCTCTTGCTGAGGCCTGCTATGATCTTGTTTTCACCTTAAAAGGGACGATCAGCGGCGAGCATGGCGATGGGCGGTTGAGAACATTTTATCTCAAAAGGCAGTACCCAAAACTCTATCCAGCCATGGTAGAGATCAAAAACCTATTTGATCCTGAAAACATTCTCAATCCCTGGTGCATTGTTGGAAGCAACCAGAATCCCCTGAGTCAACACCTTAAATTCAGAGGGGTTGCTCCAATGGTCAGCCTTTTTCACAGAGAACCCGCAAGGACAGCCATTGAGACCTGTTCGGGGTGTGGAAAATGCCGATCCTATTGCCCCATTGCCCAGCAAATCCAGGAGGAATGGGCGATAGGAAGAGCCAAAGCAACACTCCTGAGAGAATTCCTTTCAGGTGACTTGGATCCGAAGATTCTCGACTCCCCTGAATTTAAGGAGATGATGGATTCTTGCGTCAATTGCAAGAGATGTTTGACAGAATGCCCTTCGGGAGTTGATATCCCATGGCTTGCCCTCAGTGGCCGGGCATCCTATATCGAGAATCATGGGGAACCCCTTCATCAACGATTCTTCGCCAACACTAAGTTTCTATGCCAAACAGGAAGTGCCTTGGCTCCACTGGTAAACTTAGCCAACTCTTTAGCTCCTGTCAGAAAGTATTTAGAAATGGCTGTAGGTCTCGATCGACGTCGAAATCTCCCTGCATTTAAGAGGCGAACCCTGAGAAAAATACTTAAGGATCGTCCCTCCCCACCGGGAAATAGGCAAATCGTTTATTTTCTCAGTTGTTACTCAAATTTCAATGAACCGGAGGGAGATGGACTAGCCACTCTGGAGGTACTTGAACAGAACGGGTTTTCCGTCCTTATGCCTGACTTTCAATGTTGCGGGATTGCCCGCATTAACTCAGGTGCCATCCATCATGTGGTGAAAGACATTCAAACCAATGTCAAAAAGATGACCTCTCTTGTTGACCAGGGCCTCAGCATCGTTTTTAGCGAACCCAGTTGTGCTCTAGCGGTCAAAATGGAATATCCCAAAATATTAAACTCTGAAGATTCCTTGAAGGTAGCAGAGAAATGTTTTGACATCCATCAATTCCTAATGATGCTCCATCAAAAAGGGGAGCTCAATCTGGACATGGGAAGGATGGACTTCACGGTGGGGTATCATAACCCCTGTCACCTCCGAGCTCTTGGCGTAGTGAATGAGCCAGTTGAATTGCTCCGGTTGATACCCGGGGTTACCGTCCAGGTTTTTTCCGATGGCTGCTGCGGTCTGGTGGGAACTTTTGGAATGAAGAAAAATAATTTTGATCTCTCTATGGCTATTGGGGAAAGGCTGTTTCAAGAGATTGCAGATTCAGGAGTGAAGGAGATCTCAACCAGTTGTGGAGCATGTAAGCTTCAGATCCTACAGGGAACCCGTAGAGAAGCCGTTCATCCCATTTCTTTACTGGCATCGGCTTATAAAAAAAGGCAAGCCTGAAACGCATTGTTCAAGTAAGTGGATGATTCACTTCACAAGCATATAAATTGAGATGAAGATAATAAAGAGGGCAAACATCATCCGAAGACGGTATGGATGAGTTCTAAAAGAAACATAGGCTCCAACCCTTGCCAAAAGTAATGTGCCAATAATAAGCGCTATTCCACGTTGAAGGTCCACAAAACCTAAACTCCACTCCGGCAAATCCCCATGACCCATCCCGCTTAAGATATAACCGGCCACCGAAAAAAAGGCGGTAATGATCACCGTGGCGCTTGATGTTCCGATGGTCAATTTCAGAGGCATCTTTAGAAAGTAATACATCATCGGGATGGTGATCACTCCCCCTCCGACACCCGCCAGAGCCGAGACAACGCCAGAGGCGAGCCCTATACCTACAAGACGAAGGGTGCCTGGTTTTGATAATAGCACAAGTTTCTTTTGAGACTCTGCCTTGCTTTCAGTCAGCATTCGAATCCCCGCTGTAATGACAACGAGAGCGAAGACAACCCGAAGGTGCCTACCGCTTAGGCTAGCCGCCAATCTCGCTGCACCGAAGGCTGTCAGGGCGCTGGAAAGGCCGATCGCAAAGACAGCGGGCCAATAGATATTGCGTTGTTTGTAATGCTGAAAAGAACTCATCAGTGATGTAAAGATGATGATAAAGAGGCTGGTGCCAATCGCTAAATGGGTCTGTATAGAGGGAGAGATTCCAGAATAGCTGTAACTGAAGACAAGGAGAGGAACAATCAGTAAGCCACCCCCGATCCCGAACAGACCGGCGAGAAACCCTACTCCACATCCAACTACCACAAAGAGTAAGAAATCGATCAGAGTCATCTCATTAACCAAAATCGCAGAGCGCAAAGAGCAAAGCGCATAGCGAAAAGCGTTTTGTATCTCAGGGCTGCAGCCCTGACTCCTCAGCCCTAAAGGGCTGAGTTACGCGCTATGCCCTATGCGCTCTGCGCTATGCTATTCGTATCTCAGGGCTTCAATCGGGTTGAGCATGGAAGCTTTACGGGCCGGGTAAAATCCAAAAAATACGCCTACGGATCCAGAAAAGAGAAAAGCCAAAAGGATGGCATTAATTGAAAAGAGGGTTGGCCATTGGGTAAACGTAGCGAGGACAAGAGTTCCCGCAATCCCAATCCCGATTCCCACTGTTCCACCAATCAGACTGAGCACTAAAGATTCGATGAGGAATTGAAGGAGTATATCCCGTCCTTTTGCACCCACAGCGATTCGAATACCAATCTCCCTGGTCCTTTCGGTGACAGAAACGAGCATAATATTCATAATCCCAATCCCCCCAACAATGAGGGAGATGGAGGCAATGGCACCTAAGAGGAGAGACATGACCCCGGCCGATTGCTCAGCGCTTGACATGACCTCAGTGAGGTTTCTCACTGAAAAATCATTCTCCTGGTTTTGTTGAAGGCGATGCCTCTGTCGCAGGAGTGCTGTGATTTGATTCTCCACTTCCTTCATGACTTCCGGTTCCCTTGCCTGGACGGCAATAGACCTCACCATCCCTGGAAATTGCATTCCGAAGAGTCTTTTTTGAGCAGTGGTAAGTGGAACGAAGATCACGTCATCCTGATCCTGTCCCCATGTCGATTGACCTTTGGGCGCAAGCACCCCGATCACTGTAAAAGGAACCTTCTTGATACGAACGACCTGGCCAATCGGATCAATTCCTCCAAAAAGGTTGTCTGCCACGGTCCTTCCCATAAGGCAAACTTTTGTTGCCCCATCAATATCTTGTTGCGTAAATGGGCGACCCGAAACGAGAGGCCAATCCCTGATTTCCAGAAGCTCAGGGGTTGTCCCATAGATGACGGTTGACCAGTTCTGATTTCCAAAGACCACCTGTGCGATCCCAGTAAGGTTGGGAGCTACATACTTGACCGATGGAATTTCTGTTTGAATCGCTTTAGCATCCTCCGCGGTCAGGGTTGGTACGGTCCCACTCCCATATCGAATTCCACCACTGGTTGAACTTCCCGATAAGACGATGATCAGGTTCGATCCCATACTGGCAATCTGTTCGGCAATTCTGGCCTTTGCCCCAGACCCAACTGCAATCATGGCAATCACCGCACTCACGCCGATGATGATCCCCAACATTGTCAGGGATGAACGCATTTTATTGACCATCAGCGCCCTCAAGGCGAGCCGAAGACCGGCAAACAGTCTTGTCATCGTCTCCTCATATAAGTAACTCAGGGCTTCAGCCCTGATAGTCAGCCCTGAAGGGCTGAGTTACGATCATCAACAATCTTTCCATCTCTGAAGAGGATATTCCTTTTAGCAAAGGAAGCAATGTCCGCTTCATGGGTGATCATGATGATTGTGATGCCTAAATCTTGATTAAGCCGTTGAAAGATACCCATGATCTCTTCACTTGTCTTGGAATCGAGATTCCCTGTGGGTTCATCGGCTAAGAGAATGGCAGGCTGATTGACTAATGCCCGGGCAATGGCTACCCGTTGCTGTTCACCTCCGGAGAGTTGGCTGGGATGATGATGCTCCCTTCCTTTTAGACCCACTTCAGAAAGGGCTTTTTGTGCCATCTCTTTCCGTTGGGAAGGTGAAGTTCCCGCATAAACGAGGGGGAGTTCAATATTTTCTAAGGCCGAGGTCCTGGACAAAAGGTTAAACCCCTGAAAGACAAAACCGATCTTTCGATTTCGAATCTCCGCCAACTCGTCCCTCGAAAGGTTTTCACCATTGATCCCTTCTAAAAGATATTGCCCGCTCGTGGGTTGATCTAAAAAACCTATGATATTCATGAAGGTTGATTTCCCAGAGCCTGAAGCTCCCATAATGGCCACAAACTCACCACGATCGATTGAAAGAGATACCCCTTGGAGGGCAATCACATCCACCTCCCCTAAACTATAGACCTTCACCAAATCTTGAACCTGAATCAATGGCTCCATCTTCTCCAATAATCAATGCAAATTGCAAAATTAGCAGTACTCAATTAGCATAGCACTAAAAATCTACCCCAAAAATGATAATTTTCCATTGCTAATTGTTCATTTTGCATTGAATCAGTCTTATCTTCCTATGCCTCTCATGGAAGGCGGAGCAGAACCGCTCTGGCCCTGACCTTTTTTGCCAGAAGTCTCTTCGACGATGATCTCCATCCCTTCTCGAAGATCCCCTGATACAACCTCGCTGAAGGTTCCGTCTGTAATTCCGAGAACAATGGAAACCGGAACCGGTTTTCCTTCCGGAGAAAGAATCCATACCCTGCCAGGCCGCCTCTCCATCCCCTGTGAGGATTGGCTTAATTCACTCATTTTTTTCTTCTGTTCCTCTGTGAGCAATCCCACTATCTTTTGTCGTATTAAGCTCTGAATCCGAATCCTCGCCTCTTCAGACTTCGATTTTTCACGGATCTCCTGAATTTCCGGTCGCAATGACTGAAGGATCATTTCGACCTTGGACTGCTGGTCTGGGGTGAGGTTGAGTTCCTTGACCAATCGCTCTATCAACTGCCGTCCTGGCGACTGGGAACCCTCTTTCGACTGCCGTCCTGGCGACTGGGAACCCTCCTTCCGTTTCTCCCCGGCCTCCTCTTTTTTGGCCATTTCCGGCCGGAACCGGAGGGCGGCATTGGGAATTTTCAAAATCCCTTCTTTATGCTCAATTAAAATAGAGACATTGGCTGTCATTCCCGGTTTTAACTTTAAGTCTTTATTGTCCACCTGGATGACCACATCATAGGTCACCACATTCTGAATCGTAATGGGTGCATTGCGAATTTCTGAAACCTTTCCACGAAATGTCTTTTCCGGATAAGCATCCACAGTGAAAAGAGCTTCCTGACCTACTGCCACTCGGCCAATATCCGCCTCACTCACATTGGTATCCACCTGCATCTGGGTCAGGTCTTTAGCAATGGTAAAAAGGGTTGGAGCTTGAAGACTGGCCGCTACGGTCTGTCCCACATCCACATTCCTTGAAATGACAATTCCATTGACTGGAGACCGAATGGTGGCATATCTCAAGTTGGTCTCTGACACCTTCAAAGAAGCCTTGGCCTGCTCCACCTGAGCCTTTGAAGATTCCACCTGAGACGCAGCCGACTCCACCTGGGCTTTGGCCACATCCTTCTGGGCCACCGCTGTATCATAATTCGTCTGGGCCGTGTCCATGGCGGCCTGGGCAATAACCTTCTTTTCCACAAGCGGTCGGTTTCGATCAAGGGTCCTCTTCGCATCTAAAACACCCACCTCTGCCTTCACGAGATTGGCCTTCGCATTCTCAAGATTGGCCTTGGCGTTTATTATGTTGGCCTGGGCGTTGAGCACATTGGCTCTCCCCTGTTCGACCTGGGCCTCAAAGATAGCCGGATCGATCTGAGCGATCACCTGCCCTTCTTTGACGCGGGAATTATAATCGGCGTAAAGAGCTTTGA
>Ga0315281_10003498_pt1 | contig 22964 bp, 22 predicted proteins | sample YL17G07_0_MG_FD_204540 | JGI IMG/M metagenome (GOLD analysis project Ga0315281, IMG submission 204540) | Sediment microbial communities from Yellowstone Lake, YNP, Wyoming, USA - YL17G07_0 | ecosystem: Environmental > Aquatic > Freshwater > Lake > Sediment | place: USA: Wyoming | collected... | reverse complement strand
ATATCGATCACTTGGCGAATATATATATCCTGCTCGCAGCTTTCGCTTATTGCAGCTGCTTGTGCGCCCAATGTGTCCAGCCCGAGTGCAAGCATCAGCGCCATTTTTTCTTCATCGGGTTTGGATCGGTCGGTGGTGATCTCCCATATCCGGTGGAAACGCTCGGTTTGGCGCCCCATCCAATCAAGTAGCAATTCACGTTCAGTGACATCGATTGCCAGACCGTAGCGGATGACCTCTCCTTCCACCTGATCCTGATATTCCGCGATGGAGAGCCACAGAAGGCTGTCGTCCGGCCCATTGAACTTCAGCACTTGATGAGTGACACTCCGGTACTGCCTTGCCGCAAGCGTCCCGGTAACTGCGTTGTTCGCCAGCAGGCTGTACCATGGCTGGCCTATCACTCGATCAGCACTTTTTCCCAGCATATTAAGGAATTGTTCATCGGCTGCAACAATTCTGCCGCTATTCAAATTTATTGCGTAGGTTCCTCCTGCTGTCGCCGCCAGTAGCATCTTTTCCCGGTTTTGCAATGCTTCACGCAACTTGTTTTGGGAATGCGCGAGCGCCTCGCACAGATTATCGATTTCACTCACCCCGCTACACTGCAAGGAAACATCGCTAACCACGTCAGTTCGTTCCAGCTGTTGCTGGATCAGCAGCATGCGCGCAGCAAAACGGCGAGCCGCTATCCAATAGATGACCGTTACCCCTAACAGAACGCCGATAATGATGTAGAGGGGAATCTGCGCGCTGCGCCACCAGACGCGGTTAACCGTTGTTTCGGGAAATGAGAGCGCCGCATACAGCGGATAATTGCGTAGCCGCGCATAGCCGCCGATTCGTTTTTCGCCCGTGATCATGCCGTCAATCGCACCGCTTTCATCATGTCTTGCGAAAGCTTCGACTAGTGCAGCATGGGTCTGCTTGCGATAAATCTCGGGAGAGTTTGAAGGGTCTGGAAATCGGCTGATCAGGTAGCCGTCTTCGCTCAGCAGTTCCACGTAGGCATTGTCGCCCAGGTGAAAATCGCGCCAGAGCCCCTCTTGATGATCGACTCGTATGCCGACCTGAAGCAGTAAAACTACATTGTTACTCTTGTCTCTCACTGCATAAAGCAGCGGGATCATCCATTGCTGGGCCAGTCTGCTGTATTGCACACGATTCACCGTAAGATCGCGCGCCTTCGCACTGCTTTCGAAATCTTTTCTCCATTCCGGGTCGGACAAGGCATCGGGGGATGACCTGTTCGCATAGCGCCCGGTTGCGGCCAGCAACTTTCCATCGGGCATAAAGACGGCAACACCGACAAAATCAGGGTAGGTGGAGTTGAACGATCCAAGCAGCGCCCGGGTTGCGACAAGGTTGCGTGATACGCCCGCGTGCGTCAGATTCTCTCCCAACTTGCGCATGCTTTCAGAGATCATGCCAAAGTGTTCGTCCGCGTAACCAGCGACCAGCGACGAAACCATACGCGTGCGCTGCAAATGGGTCTGCTTGGTATTTGTCCACACAAACCAGAGCCACAGCAATACGAGAATCAGGGAGATTAGTCCCAGGATTTTCAGGACTCTACCGCCGAGTCTGGCCAGGGACAAGGAATGCAACATTTGTGCGGGTCGGATGTGTTCTACCATGTAATACAACCTTAATTTTGGAACAATCTGCAACGTGTAAAAGAAGTATTGAACTGCAGTATTATATATTTATTCTTCACAGACATTCTGCGCTTACTTTAGAATAGCCGGAGTATGCTCATACCCGAATAGACCTTTATGTCCCAAGTTGTCACCCTCAATCCCGTCCAGGAGAACAGCCTGTTGCGCAGCCTGTCCGGCATCCAGTTCAGCCATATTCTGGATGTGATGATCATCATGCCATTGGCACCGATGCTGATGCGCACCTTTAGTTTAACCGCAGTGCAATTCGGCCTGCTGGTGTCCGCCTATACTTTCATGGGAGCGGTCTCGTCTATCATCGCCGCGATGGTGATTGACCGCTTCGACCGGCGGCGCGTGATGCTGGGTTTTTTTGCCGCGTTTATCATTGCTACAGCTTTATGTGCGGTCGCTCCCAGCTATCACCTGCTGCTAATCGCTCGCGGCCTGTCAGGCGTGTTCGGCGGGGTATTGGGTTCGCTGGTGCATGTTTATATTGCCGACTGCTTCCCCTACGAACACCGCGGACGCGCTACCGGCAAGATCACTGCGGCATTTTCTGTCGCCACGGTATTGGGTGTGCCTGTCAGCCTGCTGTTGGTGAACCACACTGTGCTTGGCTGGCGTGCGCCGTTTATCGTGGTGGCGCTGGTGGCCAGCGTATTTTTGTGGCTGGCATATAAGGCCATCCCCTCCATTCCCACGCGCATCGCCGACCAACGCTGGAGCCGGACACTGGTGCCGATGAAACAGGTGCTGTCGCATGCCAACCACTGGCGTGCTTATGCCTATATGTTTCTGATGATGATGGGCGGCTTTACTGTCATCCCCTACATTACTTTGTATAGCACCCTCAACCTGCAATTCCCCGAAACACTGTTGCCGGTGTTGTATCTATCAGGCGGCGCCTTCACCTTCTTCACCTCGCAATGGATAGGCCGCCTCGCCGACAAGCACGGCAAAGCGCGCGTGTTTCGTATTACCGCCGTGCTGGCGTTGCTGCCGATACTTGCGATGACCCACGTCACCGATATCCCATGGTGGGGCGTGCTGTGTATCACCACACCATTTTTTGTTTTTGTCAGCGGCCGTTTCGTACCGGGCATGGCGATCATTACCTCCGCCGGTATTCCACATTTGCGCGGCACTTTTATGGGACTCAACTCGGCGGTACAATCAATCGCCTCTTCCATCGCGACGCTGGTGGCAGGTTTTATTATCACGATTAACCCGCAAGGCATGCTGGAGCATTACAACATCGTGGGATACATTGCGTGCACAGCAATACTGGTGACGCTGTGGCTGGTTGGATATGTCAAGGTTGCCGCATCTGTCAATATTACGCATTGACCTTCACTGCGACAGCAATACAGTAATTCGCGTACTATCGGTGATAGTTATGCATGAATATTAAAATGGAATTGAAATAATTGCTTTTACTATCCAGTTATCCGGCGCATTACTGTCACCGCGCCCGATGCCAAGGTTTATATCATATCCGTGCTTCTCAAGATCCAGCACCGCATACAGGTAATTCGCTCGTTCATTAACAGGCAATATGTTGTTGGTATAGCCGTATTCGCCGTAATACTCAAAACCAGCCTGGACGCCATCGGCAACTTTGCGTGCCACTTTTAGCGCGGGTTCAAATTGCGGCTGGCGGTTATAGTTGCCGGACAGATCGCTATTCAAGATCGGATTGAAGCTGATTAACCAGTTGTCGGTGCGATAACCTATGATCGGGCGCAACTCCATGCCCCATTCGCTTTCAGAAACGCGCAAGTTGGAATAACCGTATTCAACATTCAGCCCCCAGAACATGTTTGATCCCTCTGCGGGTGTGGCAATGTATTTTAGGCGCAGGCGCAAGCCGTTTCCGTAGAGTGTGCCATGTTCTTCATACGCCACTGGCGTGTACAAACCGGCTTCCCAGTTTTGATTGATGCCGTAGGAAAATTCAGGCGTGGTTTGCAGCATATGATGGGTGGGTGAGCCACCCTCATAAGCTGATTGTTTTTCACCGTCGATAACGTAGTTGATATGCAGCTCCAAACCCGGTACACCGGGTTTATTAATATCATCGGTGTAGACCTGAATTTCATCCGGGGCGGCAATTGCAGCGTGAGTGGAAATTAAATCTGTACCTGTGATGAGCAGGCCCAACATTAGAGAGATTTTATTTTTTTTCATCTTGATCTCGGTGGATTATTAAAATTCGTATTCGATCTGCATTCTGAATGTACGCTCGGGTGTCGTAGGTCCAGAGCCTAGCAGCCATGCCGCATTGTATTTAATTACCTGGCGGTTGCTCATATGGATCTTGCCGAAAATGGCAGGTCCCACGCTATGACCTTCTTCTTCCTTGCTGCCTACCCAACTATCCCACTCGCCCATACCGCCGAAGCCTTGTGCTCCGAATTCGAACTCGGCTTGCATGCGGTATTTGATTTGCCACTGATATGAAAATTCAGTGGGGTATTGCGTAGCGCTGCCATCACTTGAGAACTTGCGTTCGAATAGCGCATTTGCATTCAATTGCAGCTTGCCGAATTCTGTCTGGAACAATGGGCCGACTTTCACTTCCCATGGGCCGGACACGCTGACTGGAACTTCAATCTCGGTAATGAAACCCATGTCAATCGGGTATTTGCCGGTTTCCAGCAACTGGAATTTGTTTTCCCATTCGGCAATCGTGACATCGCTTGAGATGCCCACCACTTCACGCTTCAAATACAGTTCAGTGAACCAGTATTCTGTAACACCATAACCAAAACCTAGGCTGCTGACTGTTTGGCGTTCGTCTGCAGGCGGTGTGCCTGTACCAAATTTGAAGTCAATTTCGCGTTCACCTTGCTCTACGGTAGGCAAGTAAACGTAATCGGCTGCACCGGCAAAAGCATTGCCGGAAAAAAGTGTTGCAAATAATACAAGCGATGCGGATATTTTCATGATCAGATTCTCACAATTGATTTATAGCGGATTTAATTAGTTGAATAATTTTCTATTTTTTATTGGATGCATCACCCTGACGAGTACCCACCAGGCGCATGCCGATGCCGATCATGAGCAGTGCTGCGACATAAAACACCAACTGCATACCGGCGGGATGCGATTCATAGCCAATCAGGGTATGCAGTAATTTTCCGGTTACCGACTGTTCGGAAAGTATCGCGGAGCTATCCCATAGCGGTGCAGCGAGACTGGGCAGCAGGTCGGCTTGTATCAAGTAGTGCGCAGCCTGAGAAGCCATGCTGGCTGCCAACAGCAACACCAGCATGCCCGTTGCATTAAAGAACCAGCGCACCGGCAGACGCAACAACCCCGCATAAATGCCATAGCCCACCACGATACCGGCGACTACCCCAACTATTCCACCGAGCAGCATCGCCGATTGCCCCGAACCTTCGGATGCAGCGATGCCATACAGGAACAGCACGCTCTCCGATCCTTCTCTGAGCACAGCCAGGCCGACAATCACAAATAATGCCGAACACTCGCTGCGACCATCCTTGATGTTGCTGCCCATTGCCTTTGCATCGGCAGCCAATGCCGCACCGTGCGCGGACATCCAGATGTTGTGCCACGCCAGCATCACTATGGCAATACCCAGCACTATGGCATTAAACAACTCCTGGCCGATTCCGTTTGCGAGTTCGCCTATCACATCGGTGGAGGCGGCAACAATCGCGGAGCCGACCAGGCCGACCACTACACCCGCTACCATCCAGCGTCTGCTGCCGCTGATCGTGCGGGTGGCTGCAGCGAGGATGCCAATGATGAGCGCGGCTTCCAGTACCTCGCGAAAAATAATAATGGCGGTGGCTAACATTTGAATCTCCTATTGAGCAATGATCACGCCTTGGGCGGTTTTTGAATTAAACTCACCTTCAAAGGTGTAACGTCCCGGTGCAAGCGGTCCCACATATATGGTGGCTTTGCTTTTAGCGGCAATAATTTTTTCACGGTTGAGACTGTGGCTTTCAAACTCTTCTGGAGTCGCATCCTGATTCTCAACCAGCAACTTCACCTTCTTGCCTGCAGGGACATTGATTTCAGCAGGCTGGAAACGATGATCCTTGATTATCAAGGAATAAACCTCATCTTCAGCGTAACAAGCAAACGGCAATAACAGCGCGATCCATAAAATTGTTTTCATCATCGTTCCTTTCAGATTTTTGCAAATGATAACTGTTCTCATTAACAATTGCAACTAATTCTCATTTGCAATTAAAAATATCGCTTATATGAACGTTTATCTTTGCCAAAGCCGCAGCAATTGCGTAATCTTCACACCTGAAGCTGACTCGCAAACAAACGACTATTGACACCCATAATTTACATGCATACCTCCAAAGACCTGCAAAAAGCCGGATTAAAAATCACCCTGCCCCGGCTTAAAGTATTAAACCTGTTTGAAAATAGCGAGAATCATCACTTGAGTGCAGAGGATGTTTTCAAACTGTTGATTGCCAGCGGCGAGGATGTCAGTCTGGCCACGGTTTACCGCGTGCTCACCCAGTTTGAACTCTCGGGCATACTGGTGCGCCACAATTTTGAGGGCGGCAAATCCGTATTCGAACTGAATCACGGCAGTCACCATGACCATATCGTTTGCCTGCAATGCGGACATTTGGAAGAATTTTATGATTCCGCGATCGAAGCCCGCCAGAAAAAAATCGCGGCCGAGCACGGCTTCACCATTCACGATCACTCGTTATATATCTATGGGGATTGCACCAAGGACAAATGTCCGAACAAACACCATGAATAGCACCAGAAATAAACAGCCATACATAAATTTACAGAAAAATCGATTGGACTTACAACTATAACCACCTGACACAAGCAATGCGACATGACTGAAAACAAAGAACCCCATTACACAGAAAATGTGCAAGACCACTTGCAACAGGTGCAGCATCTGCTGGAAAAACAAACCCTGGTCGAAACGGTGGTTCATCAGCAGGAAATACCCCGCGCTGAGCGCCATGAACTGATAGACACGTTGTTGCACAAACGCCATCTGGCCGAGTTGCGCGAAAAACTTGGCAGCCTGCATCCTGCCGATGTGGCGTATATTCTGGAAGCACTGCCGATTGATCAGCGCTTGCTGGTATGGGATCTGGTCAAGGCTGATCGCGATGGCGAAATCCTGATCGAGGTTTCCGATGCGGTGCGCGAATCGCTGATCGCCACGATGAGCCGGGAGGAGTTGCGCGAAGCAGCCGAACAGCTCGACACCGACGAAATTGCCGACCTCGCACCCGATCTGCCAAAGGCGGTGATGCGCGATGTGTTCAAGTCACTGTCCGTAGAAGAGCGCGAACAATTGCGCGAAGCGATGTCCTACCCGGAAGACGCAGTCGGCGCGCTGATGGATTTCGACATGGTCACTATCCGCGAGGATGTAACCCTTGAAGTGGTATCGCGCTACCTGCGCCGCTTCGACGAACTGCCCGATCACACCGACCAGCTGTTTATCGTGGATCGTGACGATCAATTCAAAGGTGTGCTGCCTCTGAACCGACTGCTGGTAAACGAGCCCGATCTCGAAGTAGCCAGCCTGATGATCATCGAGACCATCACCTTGAACCCGGATGACAAAGCTGATCAGGCCGCACAGGCATTCGAGCGCTACGATCTGGTATCAGCACCGGTAGTGGCCGAGGATGGAAAACTGATGGGACGCGTGACCGTCAACACGGTGATGGACTTTATCCGGGCCGAATCTGAAAGCGATGTGCTGAATCTCGCAGGTCTGCGCGAAGAGGAAGATATTTTTGCATCCGTCTGGAAGAGCGCGAAAAACCGCTGGATGTGGCTGGCTCTAAACCTGTGCACGGCCTTTTTCGCCTCGCGCGTGATCGGCAGTTTTGAAGGTACTATCGAAAAATTTGTCGCCCTCGCCACCTTGATGCCCATCGTGGCCGGAATTGCGGGCAATTCTGCCAACCAGACCACTACCATTATTATTCGCTCTTTGGCGCTGGGACAAATCACCCCTGCCAATGCACGACGCATGATCAGCAAGGAATTAGGTATCGGTGCATTGAACGGACTGGTATGGGGAGGTGTTGCCGGAATATTTGCTTACATGCTCTACCAGAATGCATTAATAGGTCTCATCATGACCAGTGCCATGCTGCTGAATTTATTGCTTGGCGCAATGGCAGGATTACTTATCCCGCTCGCGATGCAACGCATGGGCCGCGACCCTGCCATAGGTTCCAGCGTGATGCTGACTGCCATTACCGACAGTGGCGGTTTCTTTATTTTTCTCGGTTTATCAACCATTTTCCTGATGCACTAGATTTTCCTGATGCCAAAGGATAAATAAAAAAAAGTCCACGCACCTTTCCTGACGAGAGGTGCGTGGACTTTTTTTATGCGCATGAGTTCTGCCTGATTACAGACATAAACCAATAAACACAAGCAACCTTGCAAAATTGCAAAGTTAAAAATTGGCTAGAAAAGGGCGAAACGCAACTACTCGGCGCGCACGCCCAAATTCAAAGAGCTTAAGCGCCGAGTATACCTTTAGCTACAACAGGCTTTGCTGCTGGCTTCTTGGCTGCTGCTTTTTTAGCGGCTGGCTTTTTTGCAGCTGCTTTTTTGGCTGCTGGCTTCTTGGCTACAGCTTTTTTAGCGGCTGGCTTTTTTGCTGCTGCTTTTTTAGCGGCTGGCTTCTTGGCTACAGCTTTTTTAACAGCTGGCTTCTTGGCTGCTGCTTTCTTTACTGCTGGCTTTTTTGCTGCTGCTTTTTTAGCGGCTGGCTTCTTGGCTACAGCTTTTTTAACAGCTGGCTTCTTGGCTGCTGCTTTCTTTACTGCTGGCTTTTTTGCTGCTGCTTTTTTAACTGCTGGTTTTTTTGCTGCTGGTTTTTTAGTTTTTGCCGTAGCCATTATCGTTCCTTATAAAAATTATGTGACGTAACCCATTACTGCATTGCGTGCAAACTGCACTCCCAAACAACTCTACTCCCGTTTATTTTGCTTGGTGGTCGCATTCTATGCGCGATTAAAATAGTAGCGCAATATTTATTTGCATTATTTTTGAAATAATCTACAAATAATTTTTCTCGTCTGCAAATAATTGCTGCACTTTTTCTCGATCCCGGATCAGATTGACCTTCGCGCCATCCACCATGACCTCTGCGGCACGGGGACGGGTGTTGTAGTTTGAACTCATGCTCATGCCATATGCGCCAGCCGACATCAGGGTCAAAAAATCGCCTTGTTCAATCGACAAACTGCGTGCGTGACCCAGGAAATCACCGCTCTCGCACACCGGTCCGACCACCTCGTATTGCCGTGCTGGCGCGGCGCGGCGCAGAATCGGCTGAATTTCGTGGTACGCATCGTAGAGTGCGGGACGCATCAAGTCGTTCATCGCCGCATCGACGATGGCAAAGTGTTTTTCCTCTCCCGGTTTGAGATATTCCACCTTGGTCAGCAAAATTCCGGCGTTACCGACCAGCACCCTGCCCGGCTCAACAATGATTTTTTCAGCGCGACCGCTCAGTGCGTTCAACAATGCATGGACATATTCCGGGATCGAGGGCGGTGTTTCGTCCCTATAACGAATTCCCAAGCCGCCCCCCAGATCGAGATGCTCCAGCTTGATCCCCTCCTTTGCCAGGGTATCAACCAATTGCAGCACTTTTTCCGCAGCGGCGATAAATGGACCGGTTTCAGTGAGCTGAGAGCCGATATGACAGTCCATCCCCGTCACGCGCAGGTGCGGCATGTTGCTGGCCTTGCGATACAAAGCCAGCGCATCGGTATACGCCACGCCAAACTTGCTCTGTTTCAGGCCCGTGGAAATATACGGATGCGTTTTTGCATCCACATCGGGATTGACCCTGAAGCTGATCGGCGCGACCTTGCTCATGCTGCCTGCCACTTCGTTCAAACGCACCAGTTCAGCCTCGGACTCCACATTGAAGCAATGAATGCCCGCCTCCAAAGCCAGTCGCATCTCCGCCACACTCTTGCCCACACCTGAAAATACCACCTTGTTTGCAGTCCCTCCCGCGGCGAGCACTCGCTGCAATTCACCGCCGGACACGATGTCGAAACCTGCGCCGAGTTTGGCGAACAAACTCAAGATCGACAGGTTGGAGTTGGATTTCACCGCAAAGCAGATTAAATGCTCCCGACCCTTCAATGCGTCGGCATACTGCATATAGGCATCGGTCAGTGCTGCGTGCGAATATACGTAGGTTGGCGTGCCAAAGCGCTCGGCAATCTCGGCCAGTGGCACATTTTCAACAAAAAGTTTGTCCTGCTGGTAATGGAAGTATTTGCTCATGGCTATTTTTGTGGCTCAGTTTGGATCGGCTGGGTTTGGGTCGGTACGGGCTGACTCTGGATAGGAAGATTCGGGTTTGTTGATTTTTGTTCTGTTGGCGTATTGACAACAGGCGTCGGCTTAACAGGCTCTTGTTGTATATACAAAGGACCTTTGCGACCACAGCCTGGCAACAATAATGCTATTAGCAGCAACATTACAGCGTTAGCCGGTTTTGACATGGGCATGATTAATTTCTCGAGTTGGGGAACAGGCTGGAATTATAAATGACTACGGCGAATTTATCGCACTGCTAAAGCTGCTCAGATACTCTCATCTGCCGCAGGACTCCATTTGTGCAATTCCTTGCGTATCCTGGAGTAATCCGGGCATACGCTCTCCACCACGCGCCAGAACGCCGGTGAATGGTTCATCTCCTGCAAATGCGCCAACTCATGCACCACAACATAATCGATCAGATGCAAGGGCATGGTGACAAGCTGCCAATTCAGCCGTACCACGCCCAATGCGGTGCAGCTCCCCCACTGTGTACGCGCCGACGATATCTTGAGTTCGCGCAGCGCAACTCCCATGAGCGGGGCAAAATATTCCACGCACTCCTCAAATACGCGCAAGGCTTCACGTTTGTACCATTGCAACACGGCTTTTTTGATAGCCACCTGATTGCCACTTTCAACAGCATGGATGATCAGCTCATGGGCGGTAAGTAGTGGCGAAGTTTTAGACAGAACCGGAATCACTCGCAGGGTAAAGGTCTCGCCTCGAAATAGAATCGGCTCGCCGTCTTCCCATTTCTGCACAGGCGCTTTTTTACTCTGCCAGTTTTCCAGCTTGTCTACCACCCAAGCGGCTTTTTCCTGCAACACGCTATGCAGCCATTTCTCGGAAGCGCGCAGCGGCATGCTGACAGTCAGACCATCGTCATTGATTTGCAGTCCGATACTGCGGCGTTTGGAACTGCGTTTAAGGGTGTAGCTGACGAGTTTGTCAGCCAACTGGATGCTGCGCTGTTCTATTGCGAGTGGGGGTGGTTTTAATTTTTGCAGCTTGCTTAGCATTATTGTATTTTGGCAACCTCTGCCTCTATCCACTCTTCTGCGCGCCGGTTTATTTCTTCGGCCTTGAGCCCGGTTGGGTTTATTTCTTTACCTATGCTCATAGTGATCACGCCGGGATGCTTCATAAAGGAGTTGCGCCCCCACAGCTTGCCAGCATTGTGTGCAATCGGCACCACCGGTACACCCGAAGAGTGACTCAACAATGCGCCTCCCATTTTGTATTTTCCCTTGTTGCCATAGGGTATGCGTGTACCTTCCGGAAATATTACCACGCAAAAACCCATTTCCATCCTTTCCTTGCCTTGTTTCAGCAATTGCTTCATCGCACCTTTGCCATCACTGCGCTTGATGGCGATAGGGCTGGTCATCGCCAGCCCCCAACCAAAGAAAGGCAACCACAACAGCTCGCGCTTGAGCACCCACACTTGCGGAGGGAAAACCTTTTGCAAGGCAATAGTTTCCCAGGCTGATTGGTGTTTGCACAGCAAGATTCTGGGCCCGGTTGGAATATTTTCAGCTCCTTTAACTTCCATGCGGATGCCGCACACCACGCGCAACAGCCACATCATGGTCAAGGCCCAGCCGGAAATCAGGCGATAACGCCTGATTGGATGAAACGGAAAGGACAATATTGCAACCAATGTAAATATTGGCGTAATAACAAGTTGCAGGATGAATAAAAGCAGCGAACGAATAAAAATCATATCAACCTATAATCATGCGAAGCTAAACCAGTGTCGCGACAAACGCGGCCAAGTCAGGGTAAATCAAAGTACCGTCAGGCAACCCGCCTTTGGCCTGGGTTTTATTGCCCTTGCCTGTCAGCACCAATATGGGCTGAGCACCCAATCCTGCCGAGGCTTCCAGGTCACGCAGAGAATCGCCCACCGAAGGTACGCCTTGCAGATCCATACCGTAACGCTCGGCAATTTCCTTGATCATGCCGCTCTTGGGCTTGCGGCACTCGCACTCGGAATCCGCAGTATGCGGACAAAAGAACACCGCATCGATACGTCCCCCAGCCTGGGCGCAGGCCTTGTGCATCTTCTCGTGTATCGCATTGAGCGTGGGCATATCAAACAGGCCGCGTCCCACTCCGGATTGATTGGTCGCCACCACTACGCGGTAGCCCGCCTGATTCAGCCGTGCGATCGCCTCCAAACTGCCAGGCAACGGTTTCCACTCTTCCGGATTCTTGATAAATTGATCGGAGTCATGGTTAATCACGCCGTCTCTATCGAGAATAATCAGTTTCATATCATTTGCCGGTTATTTAAACAGCCAGTTTGGAAATATCGGCGACCTGATTCATCAGGCGTCCCAATTCATTCAGCAAAGCCGCGCGATTTTTGCGCAAGGCTTTGTTTTCTGCCATCACCATTACATTATTGAAAAAATCGTCAATAAACGGCTTGAGCGCCACCAGCGATTTCAGATTGTGCGCGAATTCGTTGCGCGCGAGGTAGTGCACGGAATAGGGGATGATGTCCTGAATTGCCTGGTACAAGTCCACTTCCTGTTTTTCTACCAGCAATAACTTGTTCACCTGGGCTGACATGCTGTCCACTCCCAGCTCTTCGGTGTTTTTACGGATAATGTTTTGCACGCGCTTGTTGGCCGCAGCCAGGTCTTTGGATAATGGCAGAGCAGCAAAGGCGCGCACACCCTCCAGCCGCATCGGCGCCTGATACAACTTGGCATCGAGCATCGGGATGACTGCTTCGATATGCGTCACATCATAGCCGCGTTCACGCAGATAGCCGCGCAATCTTTCCATCATGAAAATCTCAATTTCCTTGGCTACAGTTGCACTTAATATACCCGCAGGGAAATTATCTGCGGCCATCTTGAGCAGGGCAGGCAAGGGCAAATCAATTGGCGTCTCGATCAGAATGCGCAGCACACCCAAAGCAAGGCGGCGCAAGCCGAATGGATCTTTGTCCCCTGTTGGAACTTGCCCGATACCGTAGATACCTACTAATGTCTCCAGTTTGTCAGCCAATGCCAGCGCACAGGCAACTGGCCCCTGCGGCAGGCTGTCACCGGCAAAGCGCGGATAGTAATGCCCCGCTATCGCATCCGCCACAACCGCTTTCTCGCCGTCATGCAATGCATAATAGCGCCCCATCACGCCCTGCAACTCGGGAAACTCACCGACCATATCGGTCAGCAGATCGGCCTTGCTCAAGCGTGCGGCCAGTTCGGCTTCGGCCTTGTCCACATTGAGCAAGCGCGCGATATTGCCGGTCAGGGTGATGATGCGCTCAACCCGCTGCAGTTGCGAACCCAGCTTGTTGTGGTAAACCACATTTCCCAACTTGCTGACGCGGGATTCCAGCTTCTGCTTGCGATCCTGATTGAAGAAGAAGCGCGCATCGGACAGACGCGAACGCACCACGCGCTGGTTGCCGCCGATAATAAACTTGCTGTTCTTCACCTTCATGTTGGAAACAATCAGGAACTTGTTGAGTAACTTGCCGCTCTTGTCCAGCAACGGGAAATATTTCTGATTCTGCTGCATGGTCAGCACCAGACATTCTTGCGGCACTTCAAGAAATTCTTTTTCAAACTCGCCGACATATACCACAGGCCACTCCACCAGCGCCGTCACTTCATCCAACAGCGTGCTGGAATCGGATCGTTCCTGGCTGGACAACGTCAACAATTCCTGCATAGCCTGGCTACCGTGCCCTATCCATACGGCGTTCAAATCACCTGCCGTATGTTCCAGTTGCGCTGCAATCATTTTTCGGCGCGCCCTGAAACTTGGCACAATACTTCCAACTATATTTAACGAGTTCTCATATTCACTCGCATTCTTCAGTGTCATGGTGCCAGTGGACAGGAAGCGATGGCCGCGTGTGACGTTACTGCTCACACACCCCATCACTTCGCCTTTGATAATGCGCTCACCATGCATCAGCACCAGCGACTTTACCGGGCGCACAAATTGATGCTCGTTGTCACCCCAGCGCATCAGCTTGGGAATGGGTAACTTTTTCAATGATTGCATCACCATCTCGGGCACATATTCATCCAACGGTTTGCCCTTTTGCTCAACCTGCACCGCGTAGTATTCCGCCTTGCCTTCGTGTACCAGCTTGAGTTGCTCGTACACCACACCCGACGAACGCATAAAACCTTCCAGCGCTTTGCTGATTTTGCCGTCTGCGTCACGCGCAGCGGCGACTGATGGGCCTTTGCGCTCTATTTTACGGTCTGGCTGCTGCGCCGCCACATTGGTTACCGTAAGCGCCAGCCGACGTGGTGTCGCGTAAGGCGTGCACACACTTTCTTCACCTGCCAGTTCCTGACTACGTAACGCGGCAAATACATCATCGGCAAAACTGAGCGACAGGCGTTCAAGCGCCTTGGGCGGCAATTCTTCTGTCAGCAGCTCAATCAACAGTGTTTGTTTTTTTATTGTGGTGCTCATGCGGTTTCCCCTGCTTTATTCTTGCACCCAATGTTATCTTTGCACCCAATATCACCTTTGCACCCAATATCCCCTTTGCACATAGGGAAGCCCAACTTTTCACGGGAGTCGTAATAGGCTTGTGCGACTTCACGCGACAAGGCGCGTACACGGCCGATATAGCCGGCACGCTCGGTCACCGATATCGCCCCGCGCGCATCCAGCATATTGAAACTGTGCGAGCATTTCATCACCATCTCAAATCCAGGTAGCACCAGTCCTGCAGCGATCAGGCGCTTGGCCTCGCTCTCATATTCGTTGAAGTGGGAAAAGAACATCTCAACATTGGAGTGTTCAAAATTGTATTTGGATTGCTCAACTTCATTCTGGTGGAACACGTCACCGTAGGTCACCACGTTGTCGCCGTTTTTCGCCCACACCAGGTCGTAGACACTGTCGACACCCTGCAGATACATGGCCAAACGTTCCAGGCCATAGGTAATCTCTCCCAGCACGGGCTTGCACACCAGCGAGCCCACTTCCTGAAAATAGGTAAACTGCGTCACTTCCATACCGTCCAGCCACACTTCCCAACCCAGACCCCACGCACCCAGCGTGGGCGATTCCCAGTCATCCTCTACAAAGCGAATATCATGCTCAGTCAAATCCAGCCCCAACTCACGCAGGCTGTCGAGATAGAGTTCCTGAATATTGTCGGGCGACGGTTTCAGTACAACCTGGTACTGGTAATAGTGCTGCAAGCGGTTCGGATTTTCGCCATAACGCCCGTCCTTGGGGCGGCGCGATGGCTGAGCATAGGCCGCACGCCAAGGCTCGGGGCCGATTGCGCGTAAAAATGTAGCCGTATGAAAAGTCCCCGCCCCCATCTCAATATCGTAGGGTTGCAGCAGCGCGCAACCCTGTTTATCCCAAAACTGCTGCAGGGTAAGAATTATTTGTTGGAAAGTGAGCATCGTAAAAACCGTGTTGATATACCAAAACCGGCATTTTATTCCAAATTCACCAAGAAGGTGAAACTAGCGGGTATGCTAACCACTAGCAGCCTCCCGTAAATATAATCGGGTATCATTAATTTACTTGGCAAATGGGCAACAAGAAATGAACGAAATCAGCAAAATTACCGAGGAACTTAGAAAATTCCGCGATGAACGGGATTGGGCGCAATTTCACAATCCCAAAGATCTGGCTCTTGCATTGAGCATTGAAGCCAGTGAACTACTTGAGTTATTCCTGTGGAAATCTGCCGAAGAAGCGGATACCGACAAGATGAAAGAAGAATTAGCAGATGTTTTAGCCTATGCTTTTATGCTGGCAGACAAGTATGGCCTGGATATTGCGCAAATTATGCAGGATAAACTGGCGAAAAATCGTTTGAAATACCCTGTGGCAAAGGCCAAGGGGAGCGCGAAGAAATATAACGAGTTGTAGAAGATAAAGCGGACTTGAAGCATGACACTTGCGTTATTTGAATAGTTTCAAATAAGCATCGAAAACGTACATTTTACCGCGTTTGCCTCCGGTGATTTCTTTCAGTATCCCGAACTGTTCCAGATCGGCGATCAACTTGTATGCAGATGCTGGTGATACACCTGCCACCTCACCTACCTTGGCCGCATCGATCATCGGCCGCTGGTAAAGGTAATACATCACCTTCTGTGCATTCGCCGTGCGGCTACCCAACGTCTGCAACTGTGTCTCCATCTGCTTCTGTAGCTTCAAAATATTGTCGAAAGTCGACGTACTACTTTTTGCAGTCTCTATCACCCCAACCAAAAAAAACTTGAACCATTGCAGCAAGTCATTCTTCTCCCTCACTCGCATCAAATTGTCGTAATAAAGCTGACGATTACGCTCAAAAAAATCCGACAGATACAACACTGGCTGCTTCAATATCCCCCGGCTCACCAAATACAAGGTAATCAGCAATCGCCCCACACGGCCATTGCCATCCAAAAATGGATGGATGGTTTCAAACTGATAATGCACCAGTGCAACTTTCAATAGTTCGGGGAAAGGCTGCGTATCGTTATGTGCAAACTGCTCAATGTCACTGATCAAATCCATGATGGTAGTATGCACCGGAGGTACAAAGACCGCATCGTCTATGGCCGCCCCGCCGATCCAGTTTTGGCTGTGCCGGAACTCGCCCGGCTGCTTGTGCTTGCCGCGTACACCCTGCATCAAGGTCTTGTGGGTTTCCCGAATCAAGCGCGCAGAAAAAGGCAGTGCTTTCAGCCTGTCTACCGCTTCGTTCATTGCCGCCACATAATTCTGTACCTCCTCCCAGTCATCACGCTTATCCAGCGCAACATCCACCTTGTCCAGCAGCGCCTCCTCCATGGTCGTTTGCGTCCCCTCGATCTTGCTCGACTGGCTCGCCTCCTTCAACACATGCATGCGAATGAACAGATCAATGTTGGGAATATACTCGGAATACATATCCAGCCGCCCCAGCTCGCGGTCGGCTTGTCCAAGCAATTGCAACAACGCCATGTCATCTACCACCCATGCACGGTTAATGGGATTAGGCTGAAAACTTTTGTGGTGCGCCTGCTTAACTAAACGACCAGACTGGAAATTCCTCATTGGGGTCCCTTTTCCAGATATTAAAATATACCCAGGCGCTATTTTAGATTTTACATTAAAACTAAAATAGCACCCAGCACTAAATGCTTCAATGGAACTACGCCCCAACCCGGATTCTGCAGATCTGATTTTTTTAGTTGCGGCCTCATCAAACCCTGACGGTATTTCTGTGGTTTGAAGTATCTCATTCTATTTTGTATCTCCCCTTTGAGCCAATTGACTATATGCATAGCCAAAATGAGATATTGACAACTACGTCAATTCATTGGCCTCTTATATTTTTACTGACAAACAACCACAAGCCATGTGCTGTGCGGGAAAACAGTGTTTTGCATGGAGCCAGTGGCGGCGCGAAGAAATATAACGAGCTGTAGTTGCTGAATAGAAAAATGCCTATCGTTATAAGTTACACAGCCAGCAATTCTTTGGGTTTTACGCTTTTTTCAATCTCTTTACCTACTGCAGCTCTTGCTATCTTTACATCGTAGCTACTCTGCAGGCTCATCCAGAAATCCGGAGTACTGCCGAAGAATTGTGCAAGGCGCAGGGCAGTGTCAGCTGTTACGCTGCGTTGCTCATTGAGAATCGCTGTAATCCGGTTAGTAGGCACATCCAACGCTTTGGCAAAAGCGTTAGCCGATAAATTCAGTTCTTCCAACTCACCCTTTAGAATTTCCCCGGGATGGATAGCGCGCATTTTGTTAGCCATAATCTTTTTCCTTTCTAGTGGTAATCAACAATTTCCACGCTGTAAGCATCGGCATCTTTCCACTCAAAGCACACGCGCCACTGTTGGTTAATACGGATACTGAATTGCCCGGCACGATCACCGCCCAATGCTTCAAAACGATTACTCGGCAACGCCATCAAATCATTGATAGTCTTGGCGTTGTCCAGAATTTCGAGCCTTCTTTCTGCTTGTGCTGCACAGGATTCAAATTTCCTGACTCGCTTTCCTTGGTATAGCGCTTGAGTATTCTTGCATCGGAAAGATTTAATCATGGCTCAATATAAAATATTTTACGTTATACGTCAAGCATAACGAGCAAGATTTACAACAACGCCTGCTTCGCGCTGCGCGGCAAGCGTTTTACCTGCATCTCACGTTTCAGTGCGGCTGATTTGTCCCCACAACTTTCGCTATAAACCACTTTTACCGGCAAGCGACCTCGCGTGTATTTGGCACCTTCACCGGCATTGTGCGCGGCAAGACGTTTCTCCATGTCATTGGTAATGCCGCAATAAAACGTATCGTCCGCACAGCGCAGCAGGTAACACACCCAGCTCATCTACTTGCCTGCCAAACGATGTGCAGATTTCCTGTGACGAAGTCGCCAAGCGGCTGCCAGCATTGACACTATCATTCCCAGCATCGCCGCATTGCCCCAGCGCACATAGGGCGTGCTGCCGCTGTAGCCTTGCGCCATACCTGTGAGCACGCCTTCTTGATGTTGCGGCAACATCTGCACAATATTTCCGTGCGGGTCGATGATGGAGGTGACACCGGTGTTGGTGGCGCGCAGCATCATGCGGCCGGTTTCCAGCGCGCGCATTTGCGATAGCTGGTTGTGCTGCATCGCGGCGTGCGATTTGCCGTACCACGCATCGTTGGTGACATTTACGAGTATGCTGGCTTCAGGCAGGTAACGGATAATTTCCTCGCCGAATGCGTCTTCATAGCAAATATCCACCGCCACTTTCTGCCCCGCCACATGCAACACCTGCTGCCGCTCTCCACCGCGCGCCTGGTCGGACATCGGGATCTTCAGCAACTCGTTGATGAGCCAACCCAGCACGGGGCGCAACGGTATAAATTCGCCGAAGGGCACCAGATGATTTTTACGGTAACTCTGCGCTTCCGCGCTGCCCAACGAAACCATGCTGTTGTAGTACAGGCCGCGGTCGCGTTCGAACAGACCGATCAGCATGTCGCCCGCATTTTGCCGCGCATGGTTGCGCAAAATCCCGGCATAACTTTCGGGCATCTCTTCACGCAGCATGGGTATTGCTGTTTCCGGCATCACAATCAGGCGCGCATCGCTGCTTTGAGCCAGACGGCGATAAGTTTCTATCGTGCCGACCAGGTGATCTGTTTCAAATTTTATGTCCTGATCGATGTTGCCTTGCAGCAGGCTAACCTTAAACGGCTCACCTTCCGTCTGTGTCCATTCCACCTTTTGCAGCGCCGCACCAACAATCCATAGCAGCATGAATATTGCGAATGCAATTTTGCCGTGTTTATGCAATTTAACCAGCCACAGCAAAGCCAGCAAACCGGCACTGATCGCCACCATCAGCGATACGCCATACACGCCAAACAGCGGCGCATATCCGGCCAGCGGACTATCCGGTACCTGCGCATAACCCATCAACAACCATGGAAAACCGGTAAAGAGCAGGCCGCGCAGCCATTCCATCAACACCCACAGCGCGGGAATCAACAATATCAAAACAATGAAAGGAGCAAGTCCCTCACGGCCGCCAAACTTCGCACGCAATCTCGCCTGGGCATATCCCGCCATAGCGGGGAACGAGGCAAGCAACGATGCAAAAAGGGCAATGGCGATCACGGCCAGTAACATCGGCATACCGCCATAGTCATGCAATGCCACATAAAGCCAGCCGACACCCGCACTAAAGAATCCAAAGCCAAACACAAATCCAAGGCGTGCCGCTACCCATTTGCCATGTGCGTGCTGCCACTGCACAAACAGGACTGCCAGCGCCAACACACTCAACGGGAAGAGGGAAAACGGCGCAAAACCGAGTACGGCCAGCAGGCCGCTCGCAAAAACCAGCAGGTATTTATTCATCGAGAAAATTTTTATACAAAGGAATTAATGGATTTTGACACTCAAACGGATCGCCATGCAAAATAATTTGCAAATTTCAATATTACACAATGGGCTTTACACCCGGCACACGGATCGACAACAATGCGCTATTCTCATCACGTCACTAAGAGACAGCTTATGCAGACCTCACTTGCAGCGCATGTAACCCGTCGTGAAGTATGGGCATGGGCCATGTATGACTTCGCCAACTCGGGTTACACCACTGTCGTCATCACCGCTATTTTCAACGCCTATTTTGTTGCAGTCATTGCCGGCAATGCACCCTGGGCAACATTCGCGTGGACGCTGGCACTGGCTATCTCCTATGCGATGATCATGGTCCTGGCCCCGTTGATAGGCGCTTATGCGGATGCCTATGCCGCCAAAAAAAAGCTGCTGCTTTTAACCACCGCAGGCTGCGTTACGTTTACCGCACTGTTGTACTTTTCCGGCCCAGGCAGCTTATGGCTCACCATTCCATTGATCATCCTTTCGAATTTTTTCTACGGCAGCGGCGAAAATCTGATCGCCGCATTTTTACCCGAGCTAGCCAAGGGACGCGCTCTGGGCCGGGTATCAGGCTGGGGCTGGAGCCTGGGTTATATTGGCGGACTGGTTAGCCTGGGGGCATGTCTTGCCTATGTGACATGGGCACAAGGACAAGGCCAGCATGCCGCCGATTTCGTGCCGGTGACGATGTTGATTGTTGCGCTGCTGTTTGCGCTTTCCAGCCTGCCGACCTTTATTTTCCTCAAGGAGCGCGCCCTGCCGCAGCCGCATTTGCACGGCATGAATATGCTGCAGGAATCTTTTGCGCGGCTGGCCCAAACAGTACGCCATGCCAAACGATACAGTGATTTGCGGCGCTTCCTGATCTGCACGGTGTTTTATCAGGCTGGTACCCAGGCGGTGATCACGCTTGCCGCCATTTATGCAGAACAGGCAATGCATTTCACCACCCAGCAAACCATCATGCTTGTATTCGTCGTCAACATTACCGCTGCGATCGGCGCTTTTTTGTTTGGGCAATTGCAAGACCGTATCGGCCATATACAAACGATTGCGCTAACGCTGATAGGCTGGATCATCATGATACTGCTGGCATGGGCAGCACAAGGCCCCGCGATGTTCTGGCTGGCAGCTAACCTTGCCGGAATTTGCATGGGCTCCAGCCAGTCTGCCGGTAGAGCCTTGGTAGGTCTATTAAGCCCCGCTTCACGCCGCGCAGAGTTTTATGGGCTATGGGGAATGTCGGTAAAACTTGCTTCCATACTGGGGCCGCTCACTTACGGCCTGGTCAGCTGGATTTCGCAAGGCGACCATCGGCTGGCCATTCTGATCACAGGCAGTTATTTTGTGGCGGGCTTGCTCATTTTATTTGGCGTGAACGTAAAGCGGGGCAGACGTGCGGCGTTGCGTCAAGGGCTTTAGCCGCGCCCTGCGCGCCGTTCTCTCCCTCGCCCGCAATTCCCTCTCTCTCACTCTCTCCCGCAAGCGGGAGAAAGGACAAACGAGAAAAGAAATATTGAATCTTTGGGAGAGGGTTGGGGAGAGGGATGCAAAGCTGCAAACAAATTGTTGGGAGATTTTTACCTTAAACAGCCCCAAAACGCTGATGCAGATATTGAATAATCGCCGCAGACTCGTACATCCACTGCACACTGCCTTTCCCATCCCTGATTTGCAAACAGGGCACCTTGATCTGACCGCCGCCTTGCGTTAACTCTGCGCGATGCTGGGGATTTTTTTGCGCATCGCGCAATTCAATCGGCAACGACAGACGGGTTATCTCGCGGCGAACCTTGATACAGAAGGGACAGGTTTTGAATTGATAGAGCGCCAGATTTCGGCATTCCTCGTTGACCTTCTGCTGCTCTGCGTCGATACGCACCATTCCTTTTGGCGTAGTGATAAACTCAAACAAATACATAAAGGGAATAAGTAAAATGCGAACTGATCTGAAAAAATACCTTACAACTAGCTTCATCTGCATTACCTTAAAATTAAATGATTGAATTAAAAAAATCAGGATATAACATTTTTCATCATCTGATCGACATGGCTTGCAATTTTACCGTTTGAAATGCGTTAAACATGCAATTGCCCCAGATAATTCATTAGAACCAAACCCCCTCCAGACCCCCTCGCAAGCTCTCTCCCTTCACAGGGGGAGAGCCAGTCTCGCTCCTCCCCTGACAGAGGAAGGGTCGCTGCACAGCAGCGGGGAACCCACCAGCGTACTCCTTGCGGGTGCAAGGGGAGGCCGGGAGGGGTTTGAGCCCAATGGATTATCTGGGGTTACCGTTCGTCCAGATTTTATCTTAACAGAAAATTAGTAATTCATTATATAACGAACAACACTAAAAACCCTGCAAAGCTTGAAATGCGTGCCATACAGGGCTATCAACAAGATTCTCATAACCGGTTTTCATCCTATAAATTTAACCGGCCGTCACATTCTTGCTGGTAATAATTAATTTTAGGTTGTTCAACTCGGGTTTATTTATTAACATGCACGCCAATTATTAGATAACAGGCTGTTAGTTATCACTGCTACCACCACTTAATCAAGGTAAATTATGAAACGATTTATGTTAACCGGGTTCTTGTTTATAACTGTCTTAACCCCGGTTATTGCTTCAAGCACGCCGTTCTATGCAGGCTTGCAGGTAAATAATAATACTGCAACTGGTTCGCTGGGTTACCAGATTAACAAAGTCTATGCTGTTGAAGCGTATTACAGCAAATCCGAAGAGCATATTTCCCATTCCGGCATCGCCTCAGATTCCAACATCTCTGCGGCAGGCTTATCCGCACTAGCCATGCTGCCGATGAAATTGGTGGGTGGCTCGGCATACTATCTATTTTTCAAAGCCGGATATGAACGCAGCAACAAAGAAGAATCTTACTCCATCCCCTCTTCAGTTACCCTCACACTGCCCTACAAAGACACGGTCACCAGTTCCGAAAATCACGCACTTGTGGGTGTGGGTGCGCAATATGATTTCTACCAGAATTTAAGCGGACGGGCGGGCATAGAATCCGTCGGTGACAAACGTTCGGTCTACTTGAGCGCAATTTT
>Ga0315281_10003497_pt1 | contig 22964 bp, 17 predicted proteins | sample YL17G07_0_MG_FD_204540 | JGI IMG/M metagenome (GOLD analysis project Ga0315281, IMG submission 204540) | Sediment microbial communities from Yellowstone Lake, YNP, Wyoming, USA - YL17G07_0 | ecosystem: Environmental > Aquatic > Freshwater > Lake > Sediment | place: USA: Wyoming | collected... | reverse complement strand
GACGGCAAGCAGATTGAAGTGGCGGACGGCAGCACCATCATGGATGCCGCCCATAATGTGGGTATTTATATCCCGCATTTTTGCTACCACAAGAAGCTTTCCATCGCGGCCAACTGCCGCATGTGCCTGGTGCAGGTCGAGAAGGCGGCCAAGCCCTTGCCTGCCTGCGCCACGCCGGTCACCGAAGGCATGAAGGTTGCCACCCGCTCGGAAGCCGCGGTGCGCGCGCAGAAGGGCGTGATGGAATTCCTCCTCATCAACCATCCGCTGGATTGCCCGATCTGCGACCAGGGCGGCGAATGCCAGTTGCAGGATTTGGCGGTGGGCTACGGCGCTTCCGCATCGCGCTACCAGGAAGAAAAGCGCGTGGTGTCCAACAAGGACCTTGGGCCGCTGGTTTCCACCGACATGACGCGCTGCATCCACTGCACCCGCTGCGTGCGCTTCGGCCAGGAAATCGCCGGCATCATGGAGCTGGGCCAGGCCGGCCGGGGCGAGCATTCGGAGATCATGCCGTTCGTGCAGAGCACGGTGAATTCGGAGCTTTCCGGCAACATCATCGACCTGTGCCCGGTGGGTGCACTGACCAGCAAGCCTTTCCGCTACACCGCGCGCACCTGGGAACTGTCCCGGCGCAAGTCGGTGAGCCCGCACGATGGCCTGGGCGCGAACCTGGCGGTGCAGGTCAAGCAGAATCGCGTCATGCGCGTGCTGCCGCTGGACAACGAAGAAATCAACGAGTGCTGGCTGGCCGACCGTGACCGCTTTTCCTACGAGGGGCTCAATTCCGGCGAGCGCCTGACCCAGCCCATGATCAAGCAGGGCGGACAGTGGATAGAGTGCGACTGGAAAGCCGCGCTGGAGTATGTGGCCAACGGCCTGAAGCAAGTGACCGAGTCGCACGGGGCCGACCAGATCGGCGCCCTGGCGAGCCCGCACAGCACGCTGGAAGAGCTGTATTTGCTGCAGAAACTGATGCGCGGGTTGGGAACCGGCAACGTCGACCACCGCCTGATGCAGTCCGATTTCAGCGCCGATGGGCAAATGCAGGGTGCGCCATGGCTGGGCACCAGCATTGCGTCGCTGCAGGAACTGGACCGCGTGCTGCTGGTCGGCAGCACGTTGCGCCATGATCATCCGCTGCTGGCGCATCGGCTGCGCGCGGCGGTGAAGCACGGCGCGCAACTCAATCTCGTCAACCCGGTCGACGACGACCTGCTGATGCGTGTTGCCAACAAGGCCATCGTCGCGCCTCGCGCCATGGTGAACATGCTGGCCCAGGTGGCCAAGGCACTTGCTGCAGCCAAGTCGGCGCACTTGCCCTCAGCGGTGGCCGACGTCGAGGTATCCGCTGCGGCAAGCGCAATTGCCGCCAGCCTGGCTTCCGGCGAACGAAAAGCGGTGCTGCTTGGCAACCTGGCGCAGCATCACCCGCAATATGCCGATCTGCATGCCTTGGGGCAGGCCATCGCAGAGCTGTCCGGCGCCAGCTTCGGTTTTCTGGGCGAGGCGGCCAACAGTGTCGGCGCCTATTCTGCCGGGGCCGTGCCCATGTCCGGTCCGCTCGGCCAGTCGGCCAAGGCCGGCATGCACGCGGCCGCCATGCTGGAAAGCCCGCGCAAGGCGTATGTGCTGCTCGGCGTGGAAGCGGAATTGGACAGCCACAACCCCGCACAGGCGCTCAAGGCCATGCATGCGGCGGACATGGTGGTTGCGCTGTCGGCATACAAGCACAAGGCGCTGGACTACGCCGACGTGCTGCTGCCCATAGCGCCTTTCACCGAGACATCCGGCACCTTCGTCAACACCGAAGGGCGCGCGCAAAGCTTCAACGGCGCGGTGAAACCCCTGGGCGAAACGCGCCCGGCTTGGAAGGTGTTGCGCGTGCTGGGAAATCTGTTGGGCGTGGCGGGCTTCGACTACGACAGCAGCGAGGCGGTGCGCGCCGAAGTGCTGGGCAATGCTGTTCTGCCGCTCGACAACCAGTTGAAAGACGCGGCGCTGAGAAGCGTCGCGGTGAGCGCCGGCGGTTTGCAGCGCATTGGCGAAGTGCCTCCGTACCAGGCCGATGCGATTGTGCGCCGCGCCCCATCGCTGCAACAGACAAGCGATGCTGCGCCGCCGCAGGCGTGGATGCACGCCGCGCTGCTGCAAAAACTGGGCGTTGAGGCCGGCGGCATGGTTGCGTTGCGCCAGGAACAAGGTCACGTGGTATTGCGCGCCGGGTGCGACGACCGCCTGCCGCAGGATTGCGTGCGCGTTGCCGCGGCGCATCCCATGACTGCCGGCCTGGGCGCCATGCTGGGCGAAATCGAAGTGGAGAAAGCCTAGCCATGGAACTGTTTCAGCAGATTCAGCAACTGTTCGGCCCCACCTGGCCTGTCGTCTGGGCGCTGGCGAAAATCGTGGCCATCGTGGGCCCGATCATGATAGCCGTGGCCTACCTCACCCTGGCCGAACGCAAGGTGATCGGCTACATGCAGGTGCGCATCGGCCCCAACCGCGTCGGACCTTACGGGCTGTTGCAGCCGATTGCCGACGGCATCAAGCTGATCATGAAGGAAATCATCATTCCTTCGGGCTCCAACAAATTCCTCTTCGTGCTGGCACCGGTGTTGACCCTGGCTCCCGCGCTGGCGGCCTGGGCGGTGGTGCCGTTCAGCCCGGAACTGGTGCTCGCCAACGTCGATGCCGGCCTGCTCTACATCATGGCGATCACCTCCATGGGCGTTTACGGCGTGGTGGTGGCCGGCTGGGCCTCCAACTCCAAGTATGCGTTCCTCGGCAGCCTGCGCTCCGCGGCGCAGATCGTGTCCTACGAAATTGCCATGGGTTTCGCACTGGTCGGCGTGCTGATGGCGTCGCAGAGCCTGAACCTGGTGGACATCGTCAACGGCCAGAAGGGCGGGGTCTTCAGCTGGTACTGGCTGCCCCTGTTCCCGATGTTCATGGTGTACCTGATTTCGGGCGTGGCGGAAACCAACCGCGCGCCGTTCGACGTGGCCGAAGGCGAATCCGAGATCGTCGCGGGTTTCCACGTGGAATACTCCGGCATCGCGTTCGGCGTGTTCTTCCTGGCGGAATACGCCAACATGATCCTGATCGCGGCCCTGACCGCCATCATGTTCATGGGCGGGTGGATGCCGCTGTTCGACTTCGCGCCGTTCACCTGGATTCCCGGTTTCTTCTGGCTGATGGGCAAGATCGGCTTCGTGCTGTTCCTGTTCCTGTGGTTCCGCGCGACTTTCCCGCGCTACCGCTACGACCAGATCATGCGCCTGGGTTGGAAAGTGTTCATCCCGATTACCCTGGTGTGGCTGCTGCTGGTGGGTGCCATGATGCAGACGCCCTACGGCTACCTGTTCCACTGAGTTCGCGGAAAAGCCATGAAACGAATCACCGATTTCTTCTCCAGCCTGCTGCTGACCGAACTGCTCAAGGGCATGGCGCTCACCGGCCGCCACTTTTTCGCGCGCAAGATCACGGTGCAATTTCCCGAGGAAAGAACTCCGCAGTCCGGACGTTTCCGCGGCCTGCACGCGCTGCGCCGCTACCCCAACGGCGAAGAACGCTGCATCGCCTGCAAGCTGTGCGAGGCGGTTTGCCCGGCGCTGGCCATCACCATCGAGTCCGAGCAGCGCGCGGACAACACGCGCCGCACCACCCGCTACGACATCGATCTGACCAAGTGCATCTTCTGCGGCTTCTGCGAGGAATCCTGCCCGGTGGATTCCATCGTCGAGACGCGGGTTTTCGATTACCACGGCGAGAAGCGCGGCGACCTTTACTACACCAAGCCGATGCTGCTGGCACTCGGGGACAAGCACGAACGGCAGATCGCCGAGGACCGCGCGGCGGACGCGCAGTATCGTTAGGAATGGATGTCCATTGCATCACATCGGATTTGGCATATGAACTTTGAAACCATCATCTTTTACTGCTTTTCGGCGATTCTGCTGTTCGCCTCGCTGCGCGTGGTCACCGCGAAAAACCCGGTGCATGCCGCGCTGTTCCTGGTGCTGGCGTTCTTCACAGCCGCCGCGCTGTGGCTGATGCTGCGGGCCGAATTCCTCGCCATCACGCTGGTGCTGGTGTACGTTGGCGCGGTCATGGTGCTGTTCCTGTTCGTCATCATGATGCTGGACATCAACCTGGAGAAGCTGCGTGTAGGGTTCTGGGATTACCTGCCGCTGGCCGGCATCGTGGCGCTCTTTATGGTGATCGAAATGGCGGCGGTGCTGGGACGCAAGGAGTTCGGGCTGGAAGCCGTGCCCACACCGGCGGAGCAGGCGGCCGGCTACAGCAACACCAAGGAACTGGGGCGTTTGCTCTACACCGATTACGTTTATCCGTTCGAGATCGCCGCGGTGATTCTGCTGGTGGCCATCATCGCGGCGATCGCGCTCACCCTGCGCCGGCGCAAGGACAGCAAATCGCAGAATCCGTCGCAGCAGGTGAAGGTGCGGCGCCAGGACCGCGTGCGCCTGGTGTCCATGCCGGCGGAGAAAAAACCGGGTGCTGCAGAACCGGCCGAATAGCGTCGACCCGACCCGCCGGCGATGCAAGCGCAGGCGGGCGGAACTATAAGGACAAAGGGGGGTTTCCTTGGTATCTCTATCGCACTACCTGGTGCTCGGCGCGATCCTGTTTGCGATCAGCGTGCTCGGCATCTTCCTCAACCGCAAGAACGTCATCATTCTGCTGATGGCGATCGAGCTCATGCTGCTCGCGGTGAACATGAACTTCATCGCGTTTTCCCATTACCACAACGACATCGCCGGACAGGTCTTCGTGTTCTTCATACTCACGGTGGCCGCCGCCGAATCGGCCATAGGCCTTGCGATCCTGGTGGTGCTGTTCCGCAACCTGCGCACCATCAACGTGGACGAACTGGATCAACTAAAGGGATAGCCCATAGTGCTGAGTGCTGAGTCCTGAGTGCCGAGTTCCGGGCAATTTCAGGGCTGGCGAAGACTCGGCACTCAGCACTCAGGACTCAGGACTGAACTTATGACTGAAATGCAAAAACTCTACCTGCTGGTTCCGCTTGCGCCGCTCGCCGGGGCGGTGATCGCCGGGCTGTTCGGCCGGCTGATCGGGCGCGCCGCTTCCCATTGGGTGACCATCATCGGCGTGGCCGTGTCGCTGGCCGCCTCCGTGGCGATTTTTCAGGACGTGGCGCAGGGACACGTGTTCAACGGCAGCGTCTACACGTGGCTCACCAGCGGCGACACGCGCTTCGAGATCGGCTTCCTGATCGACAGCCTGACCGCGACCATGATGGTGGTGGTGACCTTCGTCTCGCTCATGGTGCACATCTACACCATAGGCTACATGCAGGACGATCCGGGCTACCAGCGCTTCTTCAGCTACATTTCTCTGTTCACCTTCTCCATGCTGATGCTGGTGATGGCCAACAACTTCCTGCAACTGTTCTTCGGCTGGGAGGCGGTCGGGCTGGTGTCCTATCTGCTGATCGGCTTCTGGTACACCCGCCCCACCGCCATCTACGCCAACCTCAAGGCGTTCTTGGTGAACCGCGTCGGCGACTTCGGCTTCCTGCTCGGCATAGGCATGGTGCTGGCGTACTTCGGCACGCTGGACTACGCCACCGTGTTCAGCCGCGCGCCGGATCTGGCCGGGATCACCATCCAGCTGATCCCCGGGCAGGAATGGATGCTGCTGACGGTCATCTGCATCCTGCTGTTCATCGGCGCCATGGGCAAGTCGGCGCAGTTCCCGCTGCACGTCTGGCTGCCCGATTCGATGGAAGGCCCGACGCCGATTTCCGCGCTGATTCACGCCGCGACCATGGTGACGGCGGGCATCTTCATGGTGGCCCGCATGTCGCCGATGTTCGAGCTGTCCGACACGGCGCTTTCCTTCGTCATGGTGATAGGCGCCATCACCGCGCTGTTCATGGGCTTCCTCGGCATCATACAGAACGACATCAAGCGCGTGGTGGCCTACTCCACGCTGTCGCAACTGGGCTACATGACGGTGGCGCTGGGCGCGTCGGCGTATTCGGTGGCGATCTTCCACCTGATGACCCACGCCTTCTTCAAGGCGCTGCTGTTCCTCGCGGCAGGCTCGGTCATCATCGGCATGCACCACAATCAGGACATCCGCCACATGGGCGGCCTGCGCAAATACATGCCGATCACCTGGATCACCTCGCTGATTGGCTCGCTGGCGCTGATCGGTACACCGTTCCTGTCCGGATTCTATTCCAAGGACAGCATCATCGAAGCGGTCGGCCTGTCGCACCTGCCCGGCTCCGGCTTCGCCTATTTCGCGGTGGTGGCGGGCGTGTTCGTCACGGCCTTCTACTCCTTCCGCATGTATTTTCTGGTGTTCCATGGCAAGGAGCGCTTCGACACCCACGGCGGGCACGGCCATGGGCACGACGACGCGCACGGCCACGGCGGCACGCCGCACGAATCGCCATGGGTGGTGACCTTGCCGCTCATCATGCTGGCGATTCCGTCGGCGGTCATCGGCTATATCGCCATTGAGCCCATGTTGTTCGGCGACTATTTCAAGGGCGTGATCCATGTCTCCGACAAGCATCCGGCCATGCAGGAGCTCGCCCACGAGTTCCACAGCGCGGGCGCCATGGCCTTGCACGCCTTGACCACACTGCCTTTCTGGCTCGCCGTGGGCGGGGTTGCGCTGTCGTGGTTCTTCTACATGAAGAGGCCGGACATCCCGGAGATGATCAAGAACCGCTTCAGCCTGATCTACCGCATTCTGGAAAACAAATACGGCTTCGACGCATTCAATGACTGGTTCTTCGCCAGCGGCGCGCGCAAGATAGGCGCAGGCTTCTTCAAATACGGCGACGTTACCGTGATCGACGGCCTCTTCGTCAACGGTTCGGCGCGGCTGGTGGGCCTGTTTTCCCAGCTTTCCCGCCAGTTGCAAAGCGGTTTCATTTACCACTACGCCTTTGCCATGATCATCGGCGTGCTGGTTTTGGTTACGTGGTTTGTGCGGGCTTAGGGTAGCCGACCCGCCTGCAGGGCGCTTAGCCCCATTGTTGCAAATTCGCAGGCGAGGTCGCCTGCGCTACAGAAACTAGGATGCTTATGATTGCTGGATTTCCTCCGTTGAGCCTGGTCATTTGGGCGCCGATTGCGGCGGGCCTGCTCGTGCTCGCCACCGGCTCCGACCGCAACGCCGCGCTGGCCCGCTGGCTGGCCCTGGCCGGCTCGCTGGTCGGCTTTGCCGTGTCGATACCGCTCTACACCGGTTTCGACCCGCTCGCCGCCGGCATGCAGTTCAGCGAAATGCGGCCGTGGATAGAGACTTTCCGCATCAACTACCATCTCGGCGTGGACGGCATCTCGGTGCTGTTCATCCTGCTCAACAGCTTCACCACCGTGCTGGTGGTGATCGCCGGCTGGAAGGTCATCGAGAAGAAAGTGGCGCAGTACATGGCCGCTTTCCTCATCATGTCCGGCCTCATGAACGGCGTTTTCGCCGCGCTCGACGCGGTGCTGTTCTACGTGTTCTGGGAAGCGATGCTGATCCCCATGTTCATCGTCATCGGCGTGTGGGGCGGGCCCAACCGCGTGTACGCCGCGATCAAGTTCTTCCTCTACACGCTGCTCGGCTCGCTGCTGATGCTGGTCGCGTTCATCTACCTGTACTTCCAGTCGGGCGGCAGCTTCGAGATTCTCGACTACCACAAGATGCCGCTGGGGATGCTGCCGCAGATCCTGCTGTTCGTCGCGTTCTTCATGGCCTTCGCGGTGAAGGTGCCGATGTGGCCGGTGCATACCTGGCTGCCGGACGCCCACGTGGAAGCGCCCACCGGCGGCTCCGTTGTGCTGGCCGCGATCATGCTGAAGATAGGCGCGTATGGTTTCCTGCGCTTTTCGCTGCCGATCACGCCGGACGCGAGCCACTACCTTTCCGGCTTCATGATCACCCTGTCGCTGATCGCAGTGGTCTACATCGGCCTGGTCGCGCTGGTGCAGGGCGACATGAAAAAGCTCATCGCCTATTCGTCGATTTCGCACATGGGTTTCGTCACACTGGGCCTGTTCATCCTGGATGAAAACGGGCGCCAGTTGGCCTACGGCGTCGAGGGTGCGCTGGTGCAGATGATCTCGCACGGCTTCGTCGCCGGCGCCCTGTTCCTTTGCGTGGGCGTCATGTACGACCGCATGCACTCGCGCCAGATATCCGACTACGGCGGGGTGGCGAACAGGATGCCGATGTTCGCCGCCTTCTTCATGCTGTTTGCCATGGCCAACGCCGGGCTGCCCGGCACCAGCGCCTTTGTCGGCGAATTCATGGTCATCATGGGCACCGTCAAGGCCAATTTCTGGTATGCCTTCCTGGCCGCCAGCACGCTGATATTCGGCGCGGCCTACACGCTGTGGATGTACAAGCGCGTGGTGTTCGGCGCCGTCGCCAACCCACACGTGGAAGAGCTCACCGACATCACGCCGCGCGAATTTGTGGTGCTGGGCCTGCTCGCCGTGGCCGTGCTCGCCATGGGCATCTATCCTCTGCCGATCACCGAAGTGATGCACACCTCGGTCAGTGAACTGATAGAGCACGTCGCGCACAGCAAGCTGCCGGCTCAATAAGGGAAAAGTAAATGCAATTCGTCATGCCCAACCTGATGCCCGCAGCACCCGAGATATTCGTGCTCTGCATGGCTTCGCTGATCCTCATCGCGGACCTGTTCGTGAGCGAGCGCAACCGCTTCCTCACCTATCTGCTGACGCAACTGACTCTGGTGGTCGCCGCGTGGATCACCTACAGCACCAGCGGGCCTGTCGTGGCCCACACCTTCAACGGCCTGTTCGTGGACGATCCTCTGTCCGACATCCTCAAGCTCATGCTGTACGGGGCGGTGTTCGTCGTGCTGCTCTACTCGCGCACCTACATCCAGCTGCGCGGCATGTTCCGCGGCGAGTTCTTCGTGCTGGCCTTGTTCGCCATGCTGGGCATGATGGTGATGATCTCCGCCAGCCACTTCCTCACCCTCTACCTCGGGCTGGAACTGCTGTCCTTGTGCCTCTACGCCATGGTCGCGCTGCAGCGTGATTCCGCGGTCGCCACCGAGGCGGCGATGAAGTACTTCGTGCTCGGCGCGCTGGCGTCCGGCATGCTGCTGTACGGCATGTCCATGCTCTACGGCGCCACCGGGAGCCTGGACATCGGCAAGGTCGCCGCGGCCATACAGGGCGGCGTGGCCGACAAGACGGTGCTGGTTTTCGGCTTGGTGTTCGTGGTCGCCGGCCTCGCCTTCAAGCTCGGCGCCGTTCCTTTCCACATGTGGATACCCGACGTATACCAGGGCGCCCCCACCGCGGTCACCCTGTTCATCGGCAGTGCCCCAAAGCTGGCCGCCTTCGCCTTCGTCATGCGCCTGCTGGTGCAGGGCCTGCAGGGTCTGGTGGCTGACTGGCAGGGGATGCTGGTGATCCTCGCGGTGCTGTCCATGGCCATCGGCAACATCACCGCCATCGCGCAGACCAATCTGAAGCGCATGCTGGCCTACTCCACCATCTCGCACATGGGCTTTTTGCTGCTCGGCTTCCTTGCCGGCACCATGAACGGCTACAGCTCGTCCATGTTCTACATCGCGGTTTACGTGCTGATGAGCCTGGGCACCTTCGGCATGATCATGCTGCTGTCGCGCCAGGGCTTCGAGGCGGAGAATCTGGAAGACTTCCGCGGCCTCAACCAGCGCAGCCCGTGGTACGCGTTCATGATGCTGCTGCTGATGTTCTCCATGGCCGGCGTGCCGCCCACCGTGGGCTTTTACGCCAAGCTGTCGGTGCTGCAATCGGTGGTGCAGATAGGTTACGTCTGGCTGGCCGTGGTGGCGGTCATCTTCTCGCTCATCGGCGCCTTCTACTACCTGCGCATCGTCAAGCTCATGTATTTCGACGCGCCCACGGACAGTTCCCCCATCCTGCCCCAGCCCGACATGCGCCTGGTCATCAGCGCCAACGGCCTCGCGGTGCTGGCGCTGGGCATCATGCCGCAGCCGCTGATGGCGCTGTGCGCCGACACCATACGGCATTCGCTGGGCTGAGAGGCGGGAGGAGGGGCATCCTCCCGTTGGCAACCCAATGACAAAGCCCGACCTCACCGAAAAGCCGCTCAGTTCGAAAACCGTCTACCGGGGCCGCCTTCTGCACGTCAAGGAGGACGCCGTCCTGTTGCCCGACGGCAAGCCCGCCATCCGCGAATATATCGTCCACCCGGGCGCCGCGGTCATTGTTCCCCTGTTCGAAAACGGCGACATCCTGCTGGAGCGGCAATACCGCCATCCCTTGCGCCGCGACTTCATCGAGTTTCCCGCCGGCAAGCTCGACGCCGGCGAGGAAGCCACGGCCTGCGCGCGGCGCGAGCTGCTGGAAGAGACCGGCTACGAGGCAGCAACCTGGCAATATCTCACCACCGTGTACCCGTGCATCGGCTATTCCGACGAGAAGCTCATCTACTTCCTCGCCAGGGACCTGCGCTACAGCGCCCACCAGCGCGACCACGACGAATTTCTGGAAGTGCTGCGCATGCCGTTCCGGACGGCGCTGGAGCAGGTCAGGAGCGGGGAAATATGCGAAGTGAAGACCGTGGTGGGGTTGTTCTGGCTTGAGAAGATGCTCGCCAATTCCGAACATTCCGGACCAATCCATGAACACTGGTGAGAACTGCCGGGTTGCTTCCTGGATCCTTGCCGCTGCAGCGCTGCTGTTCGTGCTTGCCGCGCACCTCCTGCCGGCGCTGATGGCCGGACTGCTGGTTTATGAACTGGTGCATCTGCTCGCGCCACGCATCCGGCTGAAACAGTTGCAGGGTGGCAAGGCCAAGCTCGCCGTGGTCGCATTGATCGCCACGTTGATCATGGGCGGCCTCACGGCAGCGATTGTCGGCATGGTGATTTTTTTCCGCAGCGGCACCGAGAGCCTTCCCCTGCTGCTGCAGAAGATGGCCGAGATTCTGGAGAGCTCCAGAGCCATGCTGCCCGGCGTGCTGTTGCAGTATTTTCCCGCCGACGTGGCAGGCTTCGAGGATGCCACCGTCCACTGGCTTAAAGGGCATGCGGACGAGCTGCAAACTGCCGGCCGCCAGGCAGGCCTCATGGCCGCGCATATTCTGATCGGCATGATCATAGGCGCCATGGTTTCGCTGCGCGAAGTCGCGTCGGATCACGTGTACGGCCCGCTGGCCGCCGCGCTGGCCGAACGTGTCTCGCGCCTTGGCGATTCGTTCCGCAGGGTGGTCTTCGCCCAGGTCAGGATAGCCGCGCTCAACGCCGTCTTCACCGCGCTTTATCTGGGCGTCATCCTCCCCATGGCGGGCGTCGATCTGCCGCTGGTCAAAACCATGGTGCTGCTCACCTTCCTGCTGGGGCTGTTGCCGGTGGTCGGCAACCTGTTGTCCAACGCCATCATCGTGGTCGTCAGCCTGAGCCAGTCCATCCACGTCGCCATCGGCTCGCTGGTGTTCCTGGTCGTGATCCACAAACTGGAATACTTCCTCAACGCCCGCATCGTCGGTGCACAAATACGCGCCGCCGCCTGGGAACTGCTGCTCGCCATGCTGGTGATGGAGAGCGCATTCGGCTTGGCTGGCGTGGTGGCGGCACCCATCTACTATGCCTATCTGAAGGACGAGCTGGCGGCGAGAAAACTGGTGTAGCGCCGAGGCTCGGATTCAATCCCCGCATCATTTTTCTGCCGAAGTTTTGCTTTCCGATTTGAAATAACGGTATATACTCTTATTTAAACGGGGGCGTATTGCCATGAAAGCGAAGATCATTGCAGTCGTGAATCAGAAGGGCGGTGCGGGAAAAACCACGGTAGCCATGCAGCTCGCGGGCACGCTCGGGCTGCGCGGGCACCGGGTGCTGGTGGTGGATGCCGATCCGCAGGGAACGGCGTCGCGCTGGGCGGCTTCCGCCGCCGACGACAAACCCTTTCCAGCCGCGGTAGTGGGGCTGAGCGCTGCGCAGGGCAAGCTGCATCGGGAAGTAAAAAAGCTCGCCGGGGACTACCGCTACATCATCATCGACGGCCCGCCGGCGGCGGAGTCGCCCATTGCGCAAAGTGCGCTCATGGTGGCCGACCTGGCCCTGGTTCCGGTGATCCCCTCGCCGCTGGACATGTGGGCCTCCCTAGGCATCCGCAAGGCGATCGAGAACGCCGCGGACATCAACGAAAACCTGCAGGCGCGGCTGGTCGTAAATCAATGCCAGCCCAATACCAGCCTGACCAGGGATGTGCTGGAGCTGCTGCCTGAATTCGGCATCGAAACATTGCGCAGCCAGTTGCACCAGCGCACGGTATACCGTCAATCCGCGGTATTCGGCCAGACGGTGCATGACTTCGGCTACAAGGCGGCGCCCGCAGTCAATGAGGTCAACGCCATGTGCGACGAAGTGCTGGCGGTGTTGCACCGGGTGGATGGAGGAAGGGTCGGTGACTAGGAGCCGATGATGAAAACTGCAAATAGGAGAACAGCCATGGCTACAAAGAACCAGAAATCCGCACTAACCGCGTCGCTGAAGGCAGAAGAAGTCAAGGTGGCAGCGGCTCAGCCCGCACCGGCTGAAAAGCCCAAAGCCCCGGTGACCAAGGCGAAGGTGACGACGACCCCGGCGCGTGCCAAAGCGGCCGTTGCGGCCCCCGCGGCCAAGGCCGCTGCAGCAGCGAAACCCGCCAAGGCCGCCGCACCAGCAAAGGCCTCCAAGCCGGAAAAAACGAAAAAGGCAGGCAAGCGGGAGGCACCGCAAAAGGTCGTTCGTGACAGTTTCACCATGCCCAAGGACGACTACGATCTGATTGCCGAGTTGAAGAAAAAGTGCGCGGAAATCGGCATCGGCGCCAAGAAAGGCGAGCTGCTGCGCGCCGGGCTCAAGGCCCTCAGTGCACTCAGCGGGGCCCAACTCAAGGCGCGCCTGGCAGGCGTGGAGAAAATCAAAACGGGCCGGCCAAGCAAAGGCAGGAGCGGCAAGAACTGATGCCGGGCTAGCCCAACCTGGAATGAGGGGTTCTGCCGGATCAACCTCTGAAAAGGGGGGGGCGGCGTCCGAGATCATACAAACGCAGCGCGGGCTTGCCGCGATCACCCTGATCTTCGGCGTCTGCTCGAGGGGGGGCTGACAGATCAGAACCGTGTTGGTAGTGAGGTTCAATCGTGACTTTGTTCCCGAGTTCAATGGATTCCGCCAGCGTACTTGTAACCGGCCGGATATTTTTCAGTCGCTTGAGGCCAACCTGATATGGCTTGCTGTGTCATCGGAGGAAGTGGATTCATCGGCCGCGTCGTAGTGCAGAAGCTGGTTGCGTGTGGCCGCGAGGTGCGAGTGATCGGTCGGCGGGAGCGGCCACCTGCCGACCTCGACGCGAGAGTGGCCTATCTGAGTGGCGACTACGGGGACGCCATGTTTTTGAAAACGGCGCTTTCGGGTGTGGACGAAATAATCGACCTTGCCTACTCGACAGTGCCCAAGAGCAGCTTCGAAGATCCGATTCACGACATCACGACCAATTTGCCCCAGGCGGTTAACCTCCTTCAAGTACTGGCTGAGAAAAAGAACATACGCAAACTGGTGGTCGTCTCTTCGGGGGGAACGGTCTACGGGCCCGCGCTGCATGTTCCCATCCCGGAAGACCATCAGACAAATCCGATCTCACCCTATGGGATAACCAAACTCGCAGTCGAGAAGTATGCCCTGATGTACCACCGGATCTTCAATGTGCCGAGCACCATAGTTCGTCCCGGCAACGCCTATGGGGAGGGCCAACTGCCGTATCGGGGGCAGGGTTTCATCGCCACAGCAATCGCCGCCATCCTGAAGGGCGAAGCCGTGACGGTATTCGGTGGAGGCCAGATTGTCCGTGACTACGTCCACGTGGAGGATGTCGCGGACGGTATCATCGCGGCACTGGAGTGGGGACGGCCGGGTCTTTGCTACAACGTAGGCAGCGGCACCGGGCTGACAACAAACGAAGTGTTATCCTCTATTGCCGTACTGGCCCAACAGTTGGGCAAAGCAGTAGTGGTGGAATCGAGGCCAATGCGGGCGTTCGATGTACCCGTCAATATATTGGACTGCAGCCGGATCCAGGCTGAGACCGGTTGGCGAGCCAAAATCGGCTTCGCCGATGGGCTGGAGAGGGTGTGGCGATGGTTCCTCGGCGGCCATTCGGAACTCTGAGCCCGATATTCTTCTGGCACAAAATGATCCCTCAACTCCAGGCGTACAAGATCGAATACTTGTTTTTCCTGGACTCTTTCATTCCAAAGCGCGGCAGGGCGGAAAAGCACAGCGCCTTCCGCCGCATGGATTCATAGCCCCAAGTGCGCTTCGCGCGGGGGTTTCTGGTGCCGGGTGCTGCCCCCGGCAATCAAACATACGCGCGCAGCGCACGAAAAAAAAGCGACCGGCCCTACGCAAGCCGGTCGTTGCCTCCAGCGCTCAACCTGCGCACCATCCATTTCCGCGCTTCCTCCAGTACCAGCATTCCCAGCGCGAACGGAACCACGAACAGCCACACGTCCACAGGAATCGGCGCGGTGCCGAATACCTCGTTGCCCCACCCCGTGTAGTCTATCGCCAGTATCAGCGCGATTTCCAATGCGACTCCGGCAAGAATCAGCGGATTGCCCAGCACCCCGGTGGAGAGGATGGAGCGGCTGGGGCTGCGGCACAGAAAGACGTTCGCCACCTGCATCACGATGATGGCGCTGAGCGTTGCGGTGGTGGCCTGCAGGTAGAGGGCGCTGTCGTGCGGCAGCACCTGCCCGTACTGCCAGCCCGCGCCGTGCAGCACGTAGAAGAACGCCGCCAGCGCCGCTGCGGCTTCCAGCATCCCCAGAAACAGATAAGCCCGCAGCAGCAACCCCCAATTGAGCAGCCGCTCTCCACGGGCGCGCGGCGGGCGTTGCATCACGCCGGGGTCGGCCTTTTCAACGCCCAGCCCCAGCGCGGGCAGCATGTCGGTGCCGAGATCCACCGCGAGGATCTGGATGATGCTCAGCGGCAGCGGAATCCTGAACAGCACGAAGGCGAGGTAGGGGATGAGTTCCGGGATGTTGGAGGTGAGGATGTAGGTGAGGAATTTGCGGATGTTGTCGAACACCGCGCGGCCTTCTTCGATGGCGTTGACGATGCTGGCGAAGTTGTCGTCGAGCAGGATCATGTCCGCCGCTTCTTTCGCCACGTCGGTGCCGCCGATGCCCATGGCGATGCCGATGTGGGCGTGCTTCAAGGCCGGAGCGTCGTTTACGCCGTCGCCGGTGACCGCGACGATGTGCCCCTTGCTCTTCAGGGCTTGCACCACGCGCATTTTCTGGTCGGCGCCGACGCGGGCGAAGATGATTTCCGGGGCGTCCAGGGCGAGCTGCAACTGGATTCGGGAAAGGCGCGCCAAGGCGTCGCCGCCGATCACGGCAGGCGTGTCCGAGCGGATCAGGCCGATCTCGCGCCCGATGGCGAGCGCCGTGTGGGGATGGTCGCCGGTCACCATGATGACCTTGATGCCGGCGGCAAAGCATTTTTCGATGGCTGCCGGCACTTCCGGCCGCGGCGGGTCTTCCAGGCCGGCCAGGCCGGTCAGCACCAGCGCCTGCTCCAGGCTGTCCCTGGCGTAGCCCTCCGCCACGGCGCGCTGCGCGAAGGCGAGGATGCGCAAGCCCTGCGCCGCCATGGCCTCCTGCGCCGCGACGAACTGCGCCCGCAATGCCGCGTCGAACGGCCTGATCTGCCCGTCGATCAGCACCTGCGCGCACAGCGGCAACACCGTTTCCGGCGCACCTTTGGTATGCAGGACCATCACCTCCGCGGCGCGGCACAGCACGGACATGCGCTTGCGGTCGGTGTCGAAGGGCACCTCGTCCACCTTGGGGCGGGTGGCCGGGTCGGGCAGGGCGCGCGCGGCCATCTCCGCCAGCGCCGCTTCCATCGGGTCGCCGAGCCAGCCGCCGCCGTCCGCGCGCTTGAGGTTGTGGCAGCGCCAGGCCGTTTCGAAGAAGAGGCGGTAGCGTTCGCCGTCCGCCTCGCGCGGCTCGCAAAGACTCCCGCCCAAAAACAGCCGCTTCACGCTCATGCGGTTCTGCGTGAGGGTGCCGGTCTTGTCGGTGCAGATCACCGTGGTGGCACCCAGTGTTTCCACCGCCGGCAGGTGGCGGATCAAGGCGTTGCGGCGGGCCATGTGCTGGGTGGCCATGGCCAGCGCCAGGGTCACGGTGGGCAGCAGCCCTTCCGGCACGTTGGCGACGATGATGCCGATGGCGAAAATGAAGTTTTCCCAGAACGACAGGCCCAGCGCCTGGCCGATGAAGAAGAACACCACGCCGAGCAGGGTGGCCAGCCCCGCCACCAGCCGGCTCAAGCGGGAAATCTCGCGCTGCAAGGGGGAGAGCGGCTCGCCGGCGGCCTGGGTGAGGTGGGCTATCCTGCCGAACTCGGTGTGCATGCCGGTTGCCACCACCAGCGCGCGCGCCTCGCCGGAAACCACGGAGGTGCCGGCGAGCAGCATGTTCCTGGCGCGGATCAGGTCTTCTTCGCCGGAGGGGCCGGTGTCGCGCGCTTTGGGCAGCGACTCCCCGGTCACCGTGGCGTTGTTGACGCGCACCCCGAACGCCTCGATCAAGCGGCAGTCCGCCGGCACGTTGTCGCCTTCCCTGAGCAGCACGACGTCGCCGGGCACCAGCGCGGCGGCAGGCATGGGCGTGTTTTCGCCGCCGCGCACCGCCAGCACCTGTGCCGGCAGCAGCCGCGTCAGCGCGGCAATCGCTTTCTCGGCGCGGTATTCCTGCCAGAACGAGAACAGGCCGTTGACGACGATCACGCCGAGTATGGCCCAGCCCAACGCCGCCATGCCGTGGCCGGGCTCGCTGAACTCGGCGACGAAGGCGAGCGCCGCCGCCAGCCACAAAATGAGTGCAAAGAAGTGGGTGAATTCGCGCCCGAAGCGCAGCGCCAGATGCTCGCGCGGGGCTTCTTCCACGCGGTTCTGGCCGTATTCGTGCAGGCGACGCAGGGCCTCGCCGCCGCTCAGGCCTTCCGGGCTGCTGTTGAGGCTGGCAATGGCTTCGGCGACGCTGATCTGGTGGATTTTCATCGTGCCTGCGGGGGATTGGTTACCCTACAAATCTAGCCTATCCGGGGCCTGCCGATATCCACGATGTTTTGTGGTTCCGCAATCGCTACGGGTTTTCTCCGCCCGCTCCGCCCTCAAACTCAGCAGCGCCTTCGACTTCTTTTTCCTGCCGCCGCGGCTGTCCTTCGCGGTCAGCGATGCGAGGGCTTGGCGATGCGGGTTCGACTATGGTGGAGGGCTGCTTGCCGGGGCGCTTTCCCGCATGTTGGCCGCGTTCCTGTGGCCGAACCGGCGGTTGCAACGCAGCATCGCCGGATGCCTATTCCACTACCAGCCTGTAGCCGACGCCGGCCTCCGTCAGAAGACAACGTGGCTGCGCCGGATTCTCTTCCAGCTTGTGCCGCAGTTGGCCCATGTAGATGCGCAGGTAGTGGGCATGCTCGACGCAGGATGGCCCCCACACGTCGCGCAGGAGCTGGCGGTGGGTAGCACCTTGCCGGCGTTGCGGACGAGCAGTGCAAGCAGACGGTATTCGATCGGCGTGAGATGTATCGTTTGCTGGCCTCGTTTTACGACCCGGTTGGCCAGGTCGACCTGCACCCCGCAAAACTCGACCACCGACGCGCCCTCTTCTTTCGTTCTGTCGCGGCGGCGCAAGGCGGCGCGCACGCGCGCCAGCAGCTCCCCGACGCCGAAAGGCTTGGTCAAATAGTCGTCGGCACCGGCATCCAGCGCCGCAATCTTGTCGGCCTCGCCGGATCGCGCCGACAACACGATGACGGGCAGCTCCGACCAGCCGCGCAGGTCGCGGATGAACTCGACGCCGTCGCGATCGGGCAGTCCCAGGTCGAGAATGACGAGGTCGGGCTTGCGCGTACCGGCTTCGACCAGGCCTTGGCGCACGGTATCCGCCTCGAACACCTGTATGCCTTCGGCTTCCAGCGCGCTGCGCACGAAGCGGCGAATCTGCTTCTCGTCTTCGACCAGCACGACGATGGGCGCGATTTCGGTCATCGGGCTTTCGCCTCCGCGGGCGTTGCGCTTTCCTCTTCCGGCAGATCGGCCACGGAGGGCGGCGTGCCGAGCGGCAAGGCGAACACGAAGCGCGCGCCGCCGCCCGCTGCGTTCTCCGACCATATCCTGCCCTTGTGCGCCTCGACGATGGCGCGGCAGATGGCGAGCCCGAGGCCGATGCCGGGTGTCGCCGATTCCTTTTCGCCGCGCGTGAATTTTTCGAAAATCGCCTCCTCGCTCCCCGGCGCCAAGCCCGGCCCGTTGTCGCTGACCGAGACCCGGCCTTCCGTCCCCTGAACCTGCGCCTCGATGCGGACGTCGCTCCCCGCCGGCGTGTACTTGGCGGCGTTTTCCAGCAGATTGCACAGCACGCGCTCGATCAGCACCGCGTCGAACTCCAGCAGCGGAAGGTCACGGGGCAACGCCACGTGGACATGGTGCTTGGACAACGGCCGCTCCACGGCCTTGATGGCGCTGCCGACCACTTCTTCCAGCGGCTGCCATTGGCGGTTGAGTTTGACCTCGCCGGCCTGCAGGCGCGCCATGTCGAGCAGATTGTTCACCAGCGCGCTCATGCGGAAGGCCTGTTCCCGAATCGCATCGGCCATTTCGAGTTGCGGCCCGCTCAGCGCCGGCTTGCCGTGGGCGAGGGAATCCGCCAAGCCGACGAGCACGGTCAGCGGCGTGCGCAAGTCGTGCGACAAGGCCGACAGCACGGAATTGCGCAGCCGCTCGGACTCGATTCTCACCAGCGCATCCTGTGCCACTTCGATGTAATGCACGCGCTCCAGCGCGGTGGCGATCAGCGCGGCAAAGGCGTCCAGCTGGCGGCGCTGTTCCGGCACCAGCAGCCAGCCCGGGCTGGCCGGCTCGACCGCCAGCACGCCGCGCGTGCGCATCGGCGCGCGCAAGGGCAGATAGAGCATGGGGCTCCCCGACAAGGTATCGGTGCTGAAGCCGGCCGGCTCGACATGGTCGAAACACCACTGCGCGACACCGAAATCGACCGGGGCAGCCAGCTGCGAACCGCCCGCCCGCGCGGCAGGCAACAGCTTGTCGTGCTCGTCGGTGAGCAGCAGGGCGATCTTGATGCCGAAAGTGCCTTCGATGTATTTGTGGCTGATGTCGACAAGCTGTTCCGGCACCAGCACGGCGGAAAGATCGCGCGCCATCTCGTACAAGCCGCGCAGCCTGCCCTCGCGAGACGAGGCCACGAGCGCCTCGTAGCGCAGGTTGGCGGTGAGCTGCCCGATCAACAGGGCCACCCCCAGCATGATCGCGAACGTGAGCAGATACTGCACATCGGATACGGCAAAGGTAAAACGCGGCGGCACAAAAAAGAAATCGAACAGCGCCACGCTCAGGAAAGCGGCCAGGATGGCCGGTCCGCGCCCATATCGAAGCGCCACCAGGACCACGGCGAGCAGGAACATCATGACGATGTTCGCCAGATCGAAAAAAGGCAGCACCAAACTGGCCAACGCGGTTGCGGCACCACAAGCGCCCGCCGCCCACGCATACGGCAGCCAGCCCACCCTGGGCTCATGCTCGCGCCGGGTTGCAACCCCCGCACGGCGTTTCCGCCGCTCCTCCGGCGCCTCGGGCGCAATCTGGACGACATCCATTTCGGGCGACAGCCGGCCGATGCGGTCGGCGAAGGAACGCTTCCACCGCTTCCACCCGACTCGGGGCTCGCGTCCGACGATGATCCTGGAAAGGTTGTGGCTGCGCGCATAGTCGATCAAAACCTCGGCGGCGTCGTGGCCGGCCAGGGAGGCCGTCTGCGCACCCAGTTCCAGCGCCAGTCCCAAGGTGCGCAGGATGCGCTCGCGTTCCGCGCCCGGCAGGCGTTGCAGCGACGGCGTCTCGACGTAGACCGCGTGCCAGTCCACATCGAGCTGTGCCGCCATGCGGCTGGCGGTGCGCACCAGCTTCTCCCCGCCCGGCTCCGGCCCCACGCACACCAGCAGGGACTCTTTGGTCTGCCACACCGTATCGATCGAACGCTCGCGGCGGTAGGTGCGCATCTGATCGTCGACCCGGTCGGCGGTGCGCCGCAGCGAAAGCTCGCGCAGCGCGATCAAATTGCCCTTGCGGAAAAAATTCTCGATCGCGCTCTTGGCCTGCGCCGGCATGTACACCTTGCCGTCATGCAGGCGCTGCAGCAATTCGTCCGGCGTGATATCGACCAGCACCACCTCGTCGGCCTGATCGAACACCTTGTCCGGCACCGTCTCCCAGACGCGCACGCCGGTAATGACGCCGACGATGTCGTTGAGCGTTTCCAGGTGCTGCACATTCATCGTGGTGTAGACATCGATGCCGGCGGCGAGCAACTCGTCAACGTCCTGCCAGCGCTTCGGATGGCGCGAGCCCGGCACGTTCGAGTGCGCCAGTTCGTCGACCAGGATCAGCGCCGGGCGGCGCTTCAACGCCCCGTCAAGATCGAACTCGCGCAAGACCTTGCCGCGATAGTCGATCTCTTTCAGCGGAAGGATTTCCAGCCCTTCCAGCAGCGCCATGGTCTCGGCCCTGCCGTGGGTTTCGACGATGCCGATCACGACGTCGAGCCCCTGCGTGCGCAGCTGCCGCGCCGCGCACAGCATCGCATAGGTCTTGCCGACGCCTGCGGAAGCGCCGAAGAAAACCTTGAGCTTGCCCCGGCGCGCTTTTGCTTCCTCGCACTGCACGCGCTCAAGCAATTCGTCGGGGTTGGGTCGTTGGTCAGCCATGGTCGGGAGTATAGGTCAGAATACGGCTTGAACGCGGCAGGCTCAGGCGCACGACACATCCGATGGCTACAACCAGGTGGGGCTGCGTTGCATGCGATTTTCTTTGCCGACGATGCATAGGGGCCTGAGTTGTATGCCGGGGAAAATACGTAAGGACAGCGTAAATGTTAAAGGAAGGGGTGTAAAAATTTAGTAAAAATGGCGGTTCGGTGGAGAGGAATTTTTTGCCGTGTCGATTGCAGGATTGATCCAGAATGCGCTGGGTAGCAACCGATCAATAACGGGCGCTGCCGACCCTAATCCGACTGATCGCATATGGAAGGCGATTGGCCGCTTACCGCCACTTAGGAGACGCTGGTGGAAATTGATCCTCCGGCGGCAACCCGGCCAAAGCTGACTCTCAGACATCTCCACCAATACCTGAGTGATTCCCGATTATCATGAGATTGGGAGTCCGCTCGCTACTTGAGCTTCATATTGTGAGCAAGCGCATTTCTCGCAGCAGCATTGGCTTTGGCCGCTTTGACAAGCTGTCTTAGCGCTTGTGGATCCGCGTCCAGATCGCCTGCCGGATAGAGGTTAGGCAAGAGAGACCCGAGAGCATGCATAGGGAAGCCGACTCGAACCTTGCCTCGCGGGGTATCCGAGACAAGGAATCCTTCGAGGACGAGCGCGTTAAGCACGTCTCTCGCTGTCCTTTCTGGGAGGCCGGTGAGACGGCTTGCCTCCATGCGCTCAAACTCTCCAGTACTGAAGGCATGGATGAAGAGGTGTGCAGACTCAGGCTTGAGGTCGAACCGCACTTTCTGGAAAAAATGCCCGGCTCTGAACCTGAAGTTGTCGAGTGCGAACATCCGGGCCATGAATTTGGCCTGATCGATGGCAGTTTGCATGGCGTACTCGCAAAACTCTGCCAACCGCTTTTCGGACAGGTTTCCACGCCCATCAAGATCGCCCATTCGAGGCTGGTCGGCTCCAGCCAGTTTCGCCTTGTATTCTTCCGCGGTCTTCGCGAACCCTCGGGACATCGACCACAGGCATGCGCCATTTACTCCACACTCTCGGAGCATTGCGTCGATGGTGATCCGCGCTACACGACCGTTTCCATCAAGGAAGGGGTGAATCCACACAACTCGATGATGGGCTGCGAAAGCTGCAAGAATGCCGTCCAGCTTGCTTATGCCACCTTTTTTTGACCATTCGAGGCGGAGGCCGTAGACCGTTGTGAAGCGCTCCAGGAAGAGATTAAGTGTGTCTGCTCCTGGTGCTACATGTATGCCTACGTGGACGTCCCTATCTCGGAACTTTCCGGGCTCCATGTAGCTCCCGTCCTTGAGCTTCAGCATTTCCTTCGGCAAGTGCTCGCAGAAGCGCCGGTGAACTTCGAGGATAAAGGGAAGCAGAGAATTTTTGTCGAGCGACTGCAACTTTGCCCATCGATCAGCCTCGATGTGAGCAAATGCAAGACTCTGCAAGTCCTGCTGCTCCATCTGCTCCTTTACCTCGAACAGCGCCTTCTCGATATCAACTGGTAGGGTGTGATGGCCCTCGATCAAGTTCGAGTAGTAACAGTTCATCCCCGAGACAAGCTCGGAGAGGCTTCTCGCGGTCGCGGGAACAAGTGCAGCGTCCAAGCATGCAGACGCCTCCGATAGCTCGTGAGCAAGCCCGATCAGCGAGTCGTAGACAGGCCGAGAGCTATTGATGACTAGCGGTTCCATCTGAGCCGGGTCGTCGTATAACTCAATCATATTTTCCTCTGTATTTGCCGATGACTGTGCCGATTATAATCCTTAAATAATAAGATAGTTAGCGTTATCTAATACGATATCTGTGCCGATGACTGTGCCGATCTCTCTGCCGAAGTTCCAGCCGAACTTTTCTAGCGTAGTTAAACCGGCTTTTTGGAAGACCATGTCTCTCAGTCGAGGACATTGTGCGACGAGCAAGCGTATGTGGGTGGCTTCCTCCAGCCGGGCTGCATCCAGGGTTCTGGTGCAGAATTTTGAGTTGGTAAAGGTGGTAAAGGGGACGCTCCCCAATGGCACTAACTTAAGAAAAATATCTTACCGATCACTGGGATAGGAGGTGGCTGAGAGCCTCTAGCGTTATCATTTGGGTGTCGAATCCATGATGCATA
>Ga0315281_10003496_pt1 | contig 22968 bp, 24 predicted proteins | sample YL17G07_0_MG_FD_204540 | JGI IMG/M metagenome (GOLD analysis project Ga0315281, IMG submission 204540) | Sediment microbial communities from Yellowstone Lake, YNP, Wyoming, USA - YL17G07_0 | ecosystem: Environmental > Aquatic > Freshwater > Lake > Sediment | place: USA: Wyoming | collected... | reverse complement strand
CGCGTCCACGACCTCCGGCAGTTCGCCGATATCGCGTCCGGCGGTGGAGATGGCGTCGCTCCGCGCGCGTGCCGCTTCCTTGACGGCCTCGTAGTCGCGTGCGGATTTCCTCGGCGCCGGGTTGTGCCGCTCCCAGACCAGCCACGCGACGTACCGGAACAAGTCCACGCGCCTCCCGTCACCGATCCGAAACCCCGCCTCCATGCGGTGGCGACGGAGTTGCGGCTCCCCGATCACCGCGCCCAACGGCGTGGAATTCAGGAGGCGGACGAGTTCGGCGGGGCCCAGTTGTCTCGGATCAATTGCCACGCGCGCGCTCCTCCTGCCTGCCGCAGACCTGGTTGCGGCGCGACACCAGCCAGGCGGCGTAGTGAATCAGGTTGACGGTTCCGTCCGGGTTTGTCGGCGCGCCGCTGTCAGTGTCCCGTGCGATCATCTCCGGTGTGACGGGCCTGCCGCCGACAGCGCTCAGCAGCCGCGCCGCCTGCTCGACGCTCATGGACGTGGGTTGCAGTTTCTCGGTCATGGCCGCGAAACCCTCTGAAGGAAATCTTTCGCCGGAGTCATAACTCCAAAGGAATGCGAAGCATGGGGCATGCGGAATCTTGCCGAATTCCCTTGAGTTCCGTGCGAAAAGCTGGCTTCATATGTCATGTAAGGCATGGGTACGCAATAGGTTAGAGAAAGGACGACGCGATGAACGCAGCGCAGAAAAGATGGGTGGAACGCAGGAGGAATGGGAAGGTCTACAGCTTGCCGCTGGGCGCCAGACTCCCGCGCAGGTATGGCCGCGTGACCGTGTACGTCGACGAGAACCTCCTGACGCTTCGCGGCGGCAAGCCTGCCGAGGTCGGACGCCGCTACGCCTACGTCGGATGGCATCCGACCAACGGCGAACACGCGATGGTGCGCGCGGGCAAGATCAAACTGACCGGACGCCTTTGAAAGGGAGCCGCGATGAACGACCTGCACATCAATGGCCAGTATCAGCGTGAACCGTGGGGCTACGCCGGAATGGCGGTCCGCATCTACCGGCCCATCGTCAAGGGGCCGGCTCGGATGACACGCCTCTACGCCATGCGTTCGCTCAGGGGTGTGATTGCCACGGCGAAGACGATGGACGCCCTGGCCGACATGGCCCGGCGCAACTACTGGACTGCAACGTACCGGCACGTGGACGCAAACGGCAAGGAATCGTGGGTTTCGGTCCCGGAGTAGGAGGCTGACATGAAGACGAAAGAGACCGCCGCGCAGGCGTACCAGAGAAATCAGGACGACGTCGGGGCGCTGCTCGACCTCGTTGGACAGGAAATGGCTCATCACCATGAATACGCGAAGACCGAGGGCATCCACTTCGGTCACGCAGGTGATCTGGCCGCCCTTCGCAAAACCTTGATTGAGGCGCTGGCGCAACTCGCACAGCAGGACGAGGCGTTCATCACCAGGCATCTCGACGAGATGCGCGAAGAAAGGAGGAAGTAGACCATGCGAAAGCAGAAGACCGTGACAGTGAACGGCGAGCGTGTCCGCATCGTGGCGCGGAGCAGGACGTACATGGGCAACGCCAACGGGTTCGGCGTCGTCATTCAGGGGAAGGAGTACTTCCAGCGGAACCTGGACGTGGACGAGGCGATGGACAAGGCGCTGGCCCGGCATCTCGGAACGAACCCGCGAACAGCGGCGACAGACGTCATGACACCGCAGCACCCGCGATGGGAAGAATTCTGCAACCGGCTGGCCGGGCCGGAAGGCTGCGATTTCAAGAAGAAGCCGGACGGGGATGCCACGTGGACATGCGCTGGCGGAAACGACAAGACGTTCGCCACGAAGATTCTGAAGGCGATGGGCACGGATGTGGCGGCGTCGCTGGCTCACTTCTCCGAGCACGGCGGGCATTGCGACTGCGAGATTCTGTTCAACGTCCAATAGGGGGAACCTATGCGCATCGAGAAGTCGGTCGAGGCCAACGGAAGGCGCCTGCAAGTTGTGGCGCGAATGCAGACGCGCAAGTACGGTGAGCGCATTTGCAGAGTCAGAGTTTCGGAAGGTCATTACTTCCGCGATGTGACCATCGCGGACTGCTCTTCCACCGACGAGGCGGTGGATCGGGCAGTAGCCATGTACCTCGGAACGGAAGGGAGTACGGTCATGTCGAAGCAGAAGAAGACGGCGAAGGCGACGGGCGAGGCGAAGAAGAAAGGCGCACAGGGCGCTCGTGGGGCGAAGAAGACGGTCAAGGCGAGCCAGAATACCCAGGCCGCACCGGAACGCACCACGACGCAAGAGGTCGCGCCCCGGGGCGAAGAGACGCAGGCGGCCAGGAAGCCCGGCCTTCTGGACGCCGCGATCCTGGTGCTGCGCGAGACCGGCCAGCCGATGAACACGAAGGAAATGGTGGACGCGGTTCTGGCCAAGGGCATCTGGAGCAGCAGCGGCAAGACGCCCGCCGCGACGCTCTACTCCTCCATTCTTCGGGAGATTCAGAAGAAGGGCGAGGACGCCCGGTTCGTGAAATCCGAGCGGGGCAAGTTCGCTCTGAAGTCCTGACGTCATCACGCCCCACCTCCTTTAGACGCCCCGGCAGCGGCCACCGGGGCGTCTCTCCGGCCAGAGGCAGCGGTCAGCGCCGCCCAATCGCATCCCTCTCCATGAACGAATTCAGCCCATCGCTTTCGGATCACGTCGCAGTACAACGTGTCCAGTTCCATCAGGAACGCATGCCGCCCGGTCTGTTCGCAGGCAATCAGGGTGCTGCCCGACCCGCCGAAAAGGTCCAAGACGTTCTCGCCCGTCAGCGAGGAGTACTGAATGGCGCGCACGGCCAATTCCACCGGCTTTTCGGTCAAATGAATCATGCTTTGCGGGTTGACCTTCTTGATTGGCCAGACGTCCTTGGCGTTGTTCGGCCCGTAGAACTTGTGCCCAGCACCTTGTCGCCATCCATAGAACGCCCATTCGTGATTGCCCATGAAGTCCTTCCGGGTCAGGACGGGGTGCTCCTTGACCCAGATGATCGCCTGCGAGAAGTACAGTTCGCATGCTTTCATGACCGGCGGGTAGTTGCCGCAGTTGGCATACCCGCCCCAGATGTAGAAGCACCGGCCCGGCAGGAGGACGCGGGCGATGTTTCCAAACCACGCCTTGAGCAGACGGTCGAACTCCTCGTCGGAAACGAAGTCGTTCTCCAACGGTCGGTCCTTGGGCCGGAGTTTCTTCGTCGTCGCCCTAGCCTTGCTGTGCCCGCGCGCCAAGTCAAACGCTTGGTGGTGATGAAGGCCGCCGGCTGTTTCCTGCGGCTCGTGTTCCGGGTCGCGCATGGTCTTGTAGAGGTGACGACGCTTCGCCGAACCGCTGTCGCCGAACGACGATAACCCGGCGGCGATGGCGTTATTGCTGCGTGGCTCGACGCGGACGTTATAAGGCGGGTCCGTATTGACCAGATGAATCGGCTGGCCGCCCAAGAGCAGGTCGAGGTCGGCCACGGAACCCGAATCCCCGCACATGAGACGGTGGGCGCCGAGTTGATAGACCTCACCGGGCTTGGAGACCGCCGCGTCGGGTGGTTCCGGCACGGAGTCCGGGTCGGTCTGGCCGGGCCTGACCTCCGGCTCCATGATTTTGGCCAGGTCTTCCTCGTCAAACCCCATCAACGAGAGGTCCATGCCTGCGGATTGGAGTTCGGAAAGCTCGACAGGCAGGAGGTCCATGTCCCACGACGCCAGTTCCGCAAGCTTGTTATCGGCGACCCTGTAGGCGCGGATTTTCTCCGGCGTCAGGTCGCGGGCCACGTGGACGGGCACCTCTTCCAGACCGAGTTTCTGCGCCGCTTTCAGTCGCGTGTGGCCGCAGATGATAACGCCATCGGCGTCCACGACAATCGGCTGCCGGAACCCGAACTCCCGGATGCTCCGCGCCACGGCCTCCACCGCGCCATCGTTCTGGCGGGGGTTCTTCTCATACGGCCTGACCTCGCTCACCTTGCGCATTTCGATCTGCATCGTCCTCACCTCCCAAGAAATTGATCCACGCGAAAGAAAGACTCTCTATCTTGGCGACTGGTTCCCGCGCGGTCGGCAACGGTTTGCGCCAGGAAGGAACCGTTGAACTGCTGCAAATTGGAGCGCCTCGACCGCTCGCCCACGACGCGCACAGTTCGCGCACGTTGCGCGAGGGCGCCGACGTTGTACGTGAGCGCGCAACGGCTGGCCCGGCGCGCCCTGAACGCACCCGTGCGCGACGTGGGACGCGCTAACGTCACTGGCAACGTTGCCAGCGAGACTGCTCATGCTGATGCGCCGCCGAGTCATACTTGCCGTCTGGCAAGTACGAACGCTTCTGTGATTGCCTCGTCTCTCTGTCACGAATCGCGCCTCGGCATGTTCACCCTGATTTCCACCTTCTTTCCCGTGCGTTCGGGAAATAAGGTCGGCCCGCAACTTACCGCAGTACAGAGAGATACAAGGCGAGATACCCTTATTTACCTTTTTTCCTTCCCGCTCTTTCTTAATCATGAATCTCATTCCGATCTCCCCTTAAAGGCGGGAGGAAAAAAGGTAAAAAAGGTAAATAAGGGGGGTATCTCATGTATGACCTCTCCCTATACCACCACGTACACCGTCTTCGGCGCGCCGCCGGTCTCCTCTGTTACCGGGCGGATTTCGCCGGTCTCTATGAGGCTCTGCACAATCTCGTCGCGGTCCTTGCGCTGGAGATACTTCGTTCGGCGCAGGAGTTCGGTCTTGGTCAGTCCGTCCTGCGATGCGCGAATCTCGCGCAGCACGCGCTTGCGGTTCGCCTCGTAGGGATTCTCCGAAACCCATTCCCAGGCCGTGAAGATCATCTTGCGCGTCAGGAACGCGCTCAGCCGCGCGGCCCATTCCGCCGAAACGCCGTCCACCCTCGGCGCTTGCGGCGATGCGGAACAGGCGTGAATCAACGCCAGCTTCCGGGCCTTCTCCGTCGTGCGAGTCCAGAGCGTGGCAATGGTCTCGTTCTTTCCCGTGCGCTCCCTGCGGGCCTGCGTCTCCAGGTCTTGCATGACCCGCTTCGCCTCCTCGGTGTATTCGATGACGGCGGGCTTCGGGTGCTCGTTGTCCAGAACGGAGCCGGGCCGGAATGCGCCCCAGTACTTGACGGCCTCGACGATGGAATCGGGAATCGGCGCCAACGCCGGTTCCTGCGGCTCCGGGTCGTGGTCGTTCGGCTCGAAGACGAGCATGCGCGACAGGAAGCCGTCCGTCAGCGTCTCCTTCGTCAGCCCCTCGTAGAACGACTGCGGCACGGTGGTGCCGTAGACGCAGGCGTGAGGCTGGTCGATGGAGGTATTGCGCTTCACGTCGGCGTAGGCGTCGCCGAGATAGATTGAGTTCGCGCTGGTGTAGAACTTCATCAGCACCGTGGCGACGTGATAGAGGTGTGGCGCGCGGTTCGGGTTGCTGAGCGTGCGAATGAGCCGCCCGATTTCGTCGAGCTGGAACAGGAGCGCCGGTTGCGCGTTGACGGCGTTGACCAGTCCGGCGTGGCTGGCCACCCCTTCCGGGCCGACGAGTTTCTGGAGGTCGGCGCGGAACAGAATCTCCTTGTTCACCTGCCTGGCGCGTTCCTTCCCGCCGCCGGAACGGCAGATGCCGAGACAGTAGATGTTGGTGCGGGTATCCATCGGGTCGCGCACCTTGCGGCCCGTGACTACGCCGACGAGCGCGACGCCGGCGGCGAGTGCCAGGACCGGCTGGCGCTTGAACGAGGTGAGGTTGTTGTATTCCACAATCTCCTTCAAGAGTCCGCCGCAATCGAGCAGGTCGTCGGGGAACGCGCCGGGGTCCGTCGGCCCGTCGGAACGCTTGACGACGGCATTCGGAGGCTTAGGCAGCAGACGAGAAATGTCCACATCGCCCGTTTCCTGATTCGCCGGAACCTGGTCGCGCAGCCATCCGCGAGGCCGGTCGTGCGGTTTCTTCGCGGCATCCTCCGCTTTGTGGCGCAACTCCTTCTCCGTCCACGGCGGCTGGCAGCGTGGGTTGTAGTGCGCCAGGAGCAGGTTGAGCGCATGCTCCGAGGAGAGGCCGAACCCATGCACGAGCACGGTCGCGGCCGAGTACGTGGCGCTGTGCCCACCTTGGCCGCTGACGGCCGGCGGCATGGCCTGAAGGTATGCCAAGGCGCGGCGCTCGATGGAATCGGCGTCTGGCGCATGTGGCGAAGTCGGCAACGGCGACGGTGTCCGCTTCTGGGGAATCTCGCCGTAGCGGCGGTGAAGGACTGCCTCGTAGATGCCCTGCACGGCCTTAAGAAGAACATCGCCAGGCACATGCGCCGGTTCGCCGTCGAGGTGGTCGTAGGGTTCGCCGGTCTCGGCGTGTCGGCTCGGACCCACGAGTGTCTGACCGCCGTTGCTCCGAAGCTCGACGATCATCTTCCGCGTCTTCGGGTCGCGGAACTGCTTCGTCGCCGCCACATCCGAGACGTACCAACGATGCGACCGCTGTGCGCTCGGACGCCCCGTAACCGAGGGAGTGGCCGGCAGATACTCGTCGGCCACCTCCAGGGCCTCGGGGCAGTCCAGGTCTACATCCGCCAGTCCGTTGCTGGCTTCGCCGAGGATGACGCCGATGTTGCCGGGGCGGTTGAACTGAGCGGGCAGATCCGCTTCGGTGAACCGGAACTTCTCCCATCCGTGCTGGTTCGGCCCCTTCACCCCTGGCGGGACATAGACGGGCATCCAGCCTCGGCTCAGATAGTATTGGGCGGCTTGGAGGAGTTCGCTCACCGCGCCTCCTGCAAAGCGGCTTTCTCAAGACGCTGAATCTCCCGCTCGACGTACCAGCGGGCCTTCTTCAGGTCTTCGAGCGCGCTGCCTTTGAGACCCGCGCGCCAGAGATATTTCACGGCGTTCCCGATGCAGAAGTTCATGTGCTCGGTCACCTGGATGCACTCAATGCCCGACGGATGGCTCGTGTAATGGCTTGGGTGGTTGACGTTGTCCATGCGGTCTATTCCCTCAAGCTTTCTTCTTGCCGGCGGCGAAAGACGCGCCGGAGTGATGCGAGCAGTTCTGGCACTTCGCCGACGCCAGCGTCGCCGTGGTCGTGAAACCGCTGCAGCCATGCCTCCACGCGGCGGATCGTGCGCATCAAGTCACGCTCTCTGCGGTACGCTCGCATCGGTCGCTCAGTGCTCATGGTTGGCTCCATCAGAAGGGGATGTCGTCATCGCTCACGCCCAGAGAAGCGGCGGCGGGCTGTTGCGTCGGTTCCTCGTCCCATCCTGCCATTCGCGGCTTACCGCCAAGGACGTGCCGAACTATCGTTCCGAACTGTTCGCCGACGACGGTGCGCACGGTGATGGAAGCCGTCGGCGCGAGCAGGCCGTCGCGCGCCAGGGCGGCCGCCTCTTCCGCCGTGGCCGGCGGCGGCACGTCCGAGCGCGTCTTCCACCACTTCTCAAACTTCCACCGCGCAAAGCCGGTGTGCTCCGGACAGACCCATTCGGAGACAAACTCGTTGAACCCGACCTGATAGTCCACGCGCAGGGTCTTGGGGTGATTGTCCGCCGCGCCGCGTTTGACGTGGACGCTGTAAAGCACGTCCTCGACGGCGCGCTCTTCGACCATTTCCTCCCCGGAAATGATGCCTGCCGTCGTCGCCTTCGCCTCGTGCCTCTGCTTTTCCGGCGGCGGAAACTCATGTCCGCAGTCCGGACACCTGGCGTATCCGGCGGCGATGACGGAATGGCACTCCGGGCATTCCTTCGCGGGCGCCGCGCCGTTGCCGCCATGCACGGTCTTGGCCGTGACCTGGTCCACCGGGCCGTGCCGAAGGACGTTGCCGCCGAAGTCCAGAATGAGACAGTTGTCCTTGCCGGGATGAAGGCGAAATCCCCGACCGCAGCACTGGTAGTAGAGGCCCGGTGACATCGTGGGCCGGAGCATAGCGATGCAGTCGATGTTCGGGGCGTCGAACCCGGTGGTCAGAACATTCACGTTCACCAGGTACTTCAGCCTGCCTTCGCGGAAGTCCTGAAGCAGCCGGTCCCGGTCAAAGGACAGCGTTTCTCCGTACACCTCGCCCACGTCCGTGCCCGTCCTGCGCCGCAGAACGTTGGCGACGTGACTGCCGTGTTTCACGCCGCTGGTGAATACGAGGCACGACCGACGGTCCTTCGTGTATTCGGCGATCTCGGCGCAGGCCGATTCCACGAGCGCGTCCTGGTCCATGAGGGCTTCCGTCTCGCTGGCGACGAACTCCCCGGCGCGGACGTGCAGGGCGGACGTGTCCGCCTTCTGCCGCCCGGACTTTGTCACCAGCTTGCAGATGTAGCCGTCGCGGATGAGTTCCCGGACGCCGATCTCGTAGCAGATGGAGTTCAGGAAATTCTCCGGCGCGCAGATCATCCCCGACTTCATGCGGAAGGGCGTGGCCGTCAGGCCGATGACGCGGACGCGCGGGTTGATGACCTTCATGTCCGCCAGAAACTGCCGGTACATCCCGTCGCCTTCGGGCGCGATGCAATGCGCCTCGTCCACAAGGACGAGGTCGAACGGGCCCAGGTCGCAAGCGCGTTTGTAGACGCTCTGAATGCCGGCGATGATGACGGGGTGTTCCGTGTCGCGCCGGTTCAGGCCTGCGGAATGGATGCCGACGTGCAGTTCCGGGGCGATGCGGTCGAGCTTCTCTGCAGCCTGCTCCAGAAGTTCTTTCACGTGCGCCAGGATGAGGACGCGACCGTTCCACGTGCCGACGGCGTCCTTGCAAATCGTGGCGGCAATAGGGGTCTTTCCGCCCGCTGTCGGGATCACGATGACGGGGTTGTCGTCGCGCTCCCGCAGATGGCGGTAGACGGCATCGATAGCCTCCTGCTGATACGGACGCAGGACAAGCGCCGGCGCCTTTGGGCGTGGAAAGAGCGATTGCGTCAAACGGAGGTCTCCTCTCGGGGCAATGAGCCGAGCGCCAACGGCATGAAATCTCCTCGTTGCACGGAAGGATGATGTGGGCGGGCGCCGATGGCCTCGCAACGCGAGGTAACTTCGCCGGCTGCCCGCCCATGTCCCGGACTCAGGCGCTCAACCGCGCCTGCTCCTGCGCCGGCGCGTCCTCCGGCAGCGGGAAGAGTTCCCGCTCGGCGGAACGCAGGGCCGACTGGGGCTCGCCCTTGAGCCAGGTGGCCAGGACCGATTCGACCATGCCGTAGGACTCCCGCCGGATAGCGGCGTTCTGGTCGCTCGGCAGCATCATCAAGCGAGTGCGGAGTTCGAGGACGATGTCGTCGTTGGCCGACTCGCCCATGCCGGTGGAGAGCACCCGGCAGAAGCGGCCGAGCTTTTCGCGGTCGACCGAATACCATGCGCGGGCAATGACCGCGCGCACGCAGGCGATGCTGACGCTGCGGGTCCGCGTCGCCAGGCGCGAGTTGGCGTAACGAACGGCCTCCACGTGCTGCGTCATCAGACCGACTTCCTCCTGGTACGTCAGCCGACGAGCCGAGTTCAGCCCCTGCACCATTTCGTGCAGCGTGGCGGCGTGGCGTCTGTTGACGCGCTCGGTCCCGAACCTGCCGTTGATGCACATGCGGTCGGTCATGGAGCGCCCCTTGCCGCCGTCGATAAGCTCGATGGCCTCGGCGGACAGGCCGCGCGTGACCGACATGCGAATCGTCCGTCCGGACAGGAAAATCGCCCACAGTCGCTGCTGCCCGTCCACGAGGGTGTCCTTGTCGTCAAAGGCGATGCCCTGATGCGTCGTGATCCAGCGGCCCGCCTTCATTTCTTCGGCCATCGCCTCGACGTGGCTCTGACTGACCGGGCGATTCATGACGTTGCCTTCGAGCCACTTGACGGCGATGTCCGGGTTGACGTCCATGTAGATGGTGCTAACCTTGCCGCCGTCCTGGAGAATGCGGCCCAGTTCGGCGCACAGATTGCGCGCTGATTCATCGCCGCAGACGCTAACCAACTTCTCGGCGGCCTGTTCGGGATCGCTTGCGAGTAGCGCGACGATGAAAGCCCTGGCGTCGGTGTTTTCGATAGTCATCGTTTCATCCCTTTCTTTCGTTCTGGAAGACCTGATTCAACTTGGCGTTGACCTTGCGCATGTACTCTTCGCCGTAGACGCTGATGAGACTCAGGGCCGCCTGCTCGGGGTTCTTCAGAGGAAGGTTGATGACTCGCATCGGCACCGGCCCGTCTTCGGCGTGGAACTTGCACCGTTTCACCGTGCTCTTGTCGGCAGTAGCTGACGTCGGGTTCTGGCTACGGCTGCGGCCGATTTTGCCCGTCTTCATCGTGGTGGGCCGCCCGGTCTTGTGATGTACGAACCGTCTCTCGTCTGGCGACTCTGTGTCCATACTTGCCATTTGGCAAGTATGAGCGGAGGCTTCCGCCTCTTGCCGATACTTTGCGACTGTCGAGTGGCTCACTCTGCATCGTTTGGCGATGGCGTTGTCCGACCACCGTTTGCCGTCGTCACCGACCTTTGCCAACTCATGCGTCAGCAATGTCAGAATGGCCTTCCGTTTGTCCTCTGCCGTTCGCCGCAGGCCGTGCTCGGCATTCGCGCCGACCGAGAAAAGGATGGCGTCACGAAGGGAGCCTTCCCGCACGTCCACCTCGATCTTGTCCAGACCGGCATGCCGATGGGCGTGGTAACGATGAAACCCGTCGGCCAGCCAGTAGAGAACTCCATCGTGGAAGGCGATCACTGGGGGGAACTTGATGCCCTCGCGCAACGCCTCGGCGTATTCGGCAACGGTCTCCTCGTGAATGGCGACGCGCGGCTGTGTTCCGCCGTCAATGTGAAGTTGCTTCAGTTCAAGCTGCATGGTGCGGCAGTCCTTTCATTCCAGGTTGCGGCCGCACAGCGGACAACTGTGCAGCGGCAGCGTTTCGATTCGGACAGAAACCTTTCCGCCCTCGACCGGGCGCTGCTTCCTAGACGCCAGCTGCACGATCTGGCTGTCGTCCTCATACGCGCCGCCGTGCTGCATGGCGTCGAGCAGCGCCTTCTGCGCGTTGTCCAGGTCGCGCCTGCGATTGTCGGGCGGATAGACGTCGGTGACGACGGCCAGCGGCCCGTCCATCCGGGCCGCGCCCCGCAGGGCGAGGATCGCGCAGACCCTTTCGCGGAATGCGCGACCCTCGCGGCTGATGAGCGTGCGGTAGCCGACATGCCGGTAGTAATGGTTCACCGACGGCGGGTAGGGAAGCTCGACGTGCATCAGCGCCTCGCCCACGGCGGGGTGGAGGTGGCCTGACGCGCGGGCGCCGCCGCTTCCTTCTTTGAGAAGCCCTTGATCTCGTTCGAGATTTCGCCGTTGTCCTCGCGCTTCTTGCAGCGCACGTCGATGACCAGCGGCAGGTTGTGCAACTCGCAGGAATCGTTCGGCGTCATGATGCCAGTGGCCCTGCAAATGGCCGAGAGCTGCGCCCGCGCGATTTGCACGGCCTGCGGGTTGGGGTTGTCGAGGTTGAGCCTGGCCCACACGTTGCGGTTGGCGCATTCGCCCTCGATGATCTGGAACTGCAACTCCAGATAGCTGCCTTTGCCGTTCTTCGTGGCCTTCATCTCCGAAGCCGTGATGACGGCCAGGTACTTGCCGGCAGGGACCGGATCGAACTCCGTCGTCGGCTCCACCGTGTTTGCGTCAAATCCTTTCAGCGTCGGCATGACACGCCTCCTTCAGAAAAGGTAAACAGAACAATGGTCACTTCGATTCCGTCAGAAACTGCGCGTAGGCGTTCCAGTCGAGCGGAAGCTCTTCGGGAAGATTCAGGCGGTTCTTCGCCATGTGCGCCGGGCGCTCGGTGGTGCGGACGATCCGCTCGCCGGTGCCCACGCCCTTGGTAACCTTCTTGTCGAAGCCTTCCTTCGTCTGCTTCACGTGGACGCGGTAGGTGGCGAAAAGAACCTCGTCAGACCATTCCTGGACGACGGCCGAGGCCAGCTTGTGCAGGCGGGGGACGTAGCGGTCGTAATTCTCGGTCTCGGGGTTCTGGAAGGTTTCGATCTTGGCGTGCGCGATGAGGACGATCATCATGCCCCGGTCGGCACGAAGAGCCTCCAGGCCCGTCAGGAATTCCCGCCACTGCGTGAGTGCAAAGACATAGCCCTTGGCGTAGCCGATGTCCTCGATGCTCTCGACCGTCTTCTGGCGGCAGACTTCCTGCCAGATCAAACGCTCCAGCCAGTCGAGCGAATCAACGACCACCGTGCGGTAAGGATGCTGTTCGGTGTACAGTTCGCCGAGCGCCTGCATGACGTCGTTGAACGTCCGCGCCAGCGGGAACTTGTCGCAGGTGATTTCACCGAGGCCGTCCTCTGTCTGGATGAAGACCGGTTTCGGCGCCATTGAACCCCACGTGCTCTTCCCGATGCCGTGCGTCCCGTACAGCATGATTCGGCGCGGAGCGGGCTGCTTTCCGCTCTGAATCTGCTTCATCAAGCTCATCTCACTTTCTCCTTCCCAATATTGGGGGCGGACAGGCGGGTGCAGGGAGTCCGAATCCCAGCCGGCCCAGGCGGGATTACGCCACCCCGCCTGTCCGCTTCCCCAAGTCACAGAAAATCGAACACGCGGCGTTCCTCGTATCCAGTGGGCCAGACGCCGGTCTTCTCGCACTGCTTCAGCCGCCCGATGGCCGACTCGTTGTCGAGCCGGGCTAAACGCAAAGCCTGTTCTTGGACAAGCCAGACGCCGCAACGGAACGGTTCCCGTTTCTCGACGGCAACCATGTGAACCGGGACGGTCTCGCCGGTCGCGCGCTCGATCATGGCCTGGTAGAAGGCCACCTGGTGGGCGTAACCGAACCGCCTTGCGTCCGCCTCGAACCACGTGAGGTCGTCGCAGCTCTTCAGGTCCACGATGCCCCGTTGCGGGTCGAACCAGTCCAAGCGCGACTGGCAGGGAACGCCGCAGTACTCGGCGCGGACGACCCCTTCCGCCTGTCCCTGTTCCAGGAGAGACACGGCCACGGGATGGGCGCAGACGCCGTCGGCCATGTCGGAAACCAGCTCGTAGTCGGCCCAGGAGATCGGCTCCTTGCCCTTGAGAGCGTCCTTCCATTCCCGATACGCGATGGTGTCCTTGCCGAAGGCTTTGCCGGTGCGGTCATTGATCGGCCCGTCGCTGATGACATACAGGCGGTTGAACGGGTCGGCGTGTTCCAGGATGAGCACGTGCGCCGCGCGGCCGAGTGCGAAAGAGGGGCGATCTTCATCGGGAATGAGACCGTCCTTCTTCTTGCGGTAAAGCAGCGGGCATTTTCTGAAGTCGGCAAGGGCATGACTGGTGAGGCGGGTCTTGGACTGCTCGCGGTATTCCGGGTCAGTTTCACGGGTCAGAAAGCCGGAGTTACCTGACGCGACAGCGTTTGCGACGTGGGCCATGGGCAAATCTCCCTGCAAAGGCGGTGCGGCGCACCATCGCGCCGCCCCATAGGGTTATTTGCCGCTCGAGGGACAAATTGCCGAAGAAAATCGCTGGCTCATGAAAAAACATATGCGCGCATATGTGCGCATGAGCCTGTGAGCCTGCGCCGAATGAGCCGCATTTTCCCGCATGGATTTGCAGAAAGAGCCGCAAGGAAATGAGCCTGCCTATGGCCATATATAGGTGTCCGCGCCCCGAGCGGTTCGGGGCGGTTTCTCAGGCCCCCAATGAAAGGGCGCGGACATGGCGAAGCAGCAGAGCGAGCGGAATGACTATGGCGACTTGGTGGAGACGTGGAAGGTGGAGCTCATCGTGGAGCGCGCCAGGAGGAAGGGCGTTCGGAAGGATGATCTGGAGGATGCACAGCAGGAGGTGATCCGGTCTGTTTTGCGGTTCCAGTACGATCCTGCGAAATCCAACGGCGCAACGGAGGCGACGGCGCTTACGGCCCTGATTGACAATCACCTCACCTTCCTTCAGCGCGGGGCGGCGCGCCGAAGCAAGAACCATGAGCGCTACCTGCGCTCCCTCGGCATTGCCGAAAACAAACCCCTGCCGGAGCCGACCGGCCCGGACTACGACCGCCTGCACGGGTTGGTGCTCGACGTCCGAGAGGCCGTCGCCAAACTCACTCCCGCCGAACGGGCCGTCTGCGATGCCCTGTCGCTCGGCATACGCAGGCACCGCATCGCCAAAGAACTGCACCTCTCCCGGTACGGAGTTGACCTCATGGTCAAACGCATCCGGGACCGATTTGCCGCCCTGGGCCTCGGCGACTGGGTGGGCGCCTGATGAACGGGAATCCTGAAGAATTGACTGGATTTCCGGCCCCGGAGTTGCCCTCATGTGAAGGACAGCAGCGGGAACGCCCGCTGGCGCTGGCGTGGATCAGCGACGGCCTCCTGGCGCAGACGCAGCAGGTCTGGTCGAAGATTGCCGGGAGGCCGGTGGACGAACAGGAGGCAATTGAAATCCTCCTGAACGTCAAACGCCTGGCCGAGACGCTGATGAAGATTCAGGCACGAAGGAAAGGAGGAGCCGATGAATGTGGTGATCTGGGCGCGGGTGTCGTCCCGCGAGCAAAAGGAGGGCTATTCGATAGACGCGCAACTCCGGGCGACGCGGGACCGCGCGCTGAAGAACGGCTGGACGGCGGTGCGCGAGTTCGTCGTGGCCGAGTCCGCCAAACGCGGCGCGGAACGCACCGCCTTCAACGAGATGTTCCGGTGGGTCAAGGCCAACGCGAGGCGTGACAAGATCAAGGCGATCCTCGCGCACAAGCTTGACCGCGTCTGCCGCAACATGCGTGACGCCGTGCGCCTCCAGGAATTGGAGGACGCCTGCGGGGTACAACTGGCCTTCGTGGAGAACCAGTTCGGCCCCGGGGCGGCGGGGGCATTGTCCTTCAACGTCATGGCCGCCGTGGCGCAGTACTACTCCGACAACCTGCGCTCCGAAGTCCTGAAGGGCATGGACGAGAAGGTCAGACAGGGCTGGCCGACCGGCCATGCCCCCTTCGGCTACGTGAATACAAGCGACAAGGAGGAACCGATCCAGCCGCATCCGGAGCAGTCGAAGGCGCTCATGCGCATCTTCGAGCTGTACTCCACGGGCCGGTACACCTTCGAGCGGCTGTCGGACCAACTGGCCACCGAAGGGTTCATCTACCGCCCCAGTATGCCGAAGTTCAACCGGCCCGGCCTTTCCTACATCCTGAACAACCGATTCTACATTGGCGAGTTGGTGCGCAACAGCAGGACGTACCCAGGGAAGTACAAGGTGCTGATTGCCCCGAAGACCTTTGAGGTGTGCCAGGACGTGCTGGCAGGCCGCAACCGCCGCACGGGCAACCCAGACCACCTGTTTGCCGGCGGTCTTATTCGGTGCGCCCGCTGCGGCTTTGCCATGACCGGCGAACTCATACGCCGGAAACTGAGAGCCGGTGGCGTAAACGAGCACACTTACTATCGCTGCGGCAACAACCACCCCGACGACGGCCATCCCGTCATCCGTTGGCGCGAGGCGAACATTGAGCAGGCCCTGCTTCAAGACTTCGCTACCATCCGGCTGCCGGACGACGCGATTACATGGTTCCGCGATTCCCTGCGCGCCGCGTTCGAGGACGTGCATCAACTCCAACGCCAGCAGAAGCAGTTGCTCGGCAAACGCAAGGCGGAACTGACGGCGATGCAGGACCGCCTCCTGAACGGCTACCTGGCGGGGATCATTGACGAGGCGGCCTTCCAAGCGAAATCCGCCGAGGTGAAACGCGAGTTGGCCGAGGTGGAGGAATCGCTGGACAAGGCCAATCGCTACGATCCTGACGCGCCCCTGCGCGCCCTGGCGCTATTCGATTTCAGCCAGAACCTGGTGGAAATCTGGCGCGGTTCAAACTCGGAAGAAAAGCGCGAGGTGCTCAACTGCGTCAGTTTGAACCGCATGCTTAGCGACGTAACTCTAGTCGTGGAAAAGAGAAAGCCGTTCGACTTTTTGGTCGAACGGCCTTTTCTGAAGAATGGTCGGGGCGGGCGGATTTGAACCGCCGACCTCCTGCTCCCAAAGCAGGCGCGCTAGCCAAGCTGCGCTACGCCCCGGCATTCACGTTTCCGAATCTCTTTCCCCATTTCGATCTTCCCGTCCTACCGGACGGGACGCGCTAGCCAAGCTGCGCTACGCCCCGATTTCGGGTGATTCTGCGGCCACGCAACCCCGACTTCAAACCGATGCCGCCGGTCGGCGAAGTCCCCTCACCGGGAATGGCGCCGCCGCGTCGGCCGGGACCTTCGTGAACGGTGCCGCGCGGGAACCGGCCTGCCGTTGAAGATGACCGGCAGCATCTCGTCCACGGTCTGGACGAAGACGAACCGCATGCCTTTTTTGGCCGCCTCGGGCACGTCGGCGAGGTCTTTCTCGTTCTGCCTGGGCAGGACGATGGTGTGGATGCCGGCGCGGTGCGCGGCGAGGGCTTTCTCTTTGATGCCGCCCACCGGCAGGATGCGGCCGCGCAGGGTGATCTCGCCGGTCATGGCCACGTCGGGCTTTACCGGCCGGCCGGTGAAGAGGCTGATCATGGACATGGCCAGCGTGACGCCGGCGGAAGGGCCGTCTTTCGGGATCGCGCCGGCGGGGACGTGGATGTGCACGTCGCACGCGCTGAATTCCTTGTCCTCGATCCGCAGCTTGCGCGCGCGCGCGCGGATGTACGAGAGCGCCGCCTGCGCCGATTCCTTCATCACGTCGCCCAACTGTCCGGTGAGCACCAGTTTCCCGTTGCCCGGATAGCGCGTGGATTCGATGAAGAGGATGTCGCCGCCATCCGGCGTCCAGGCGAGCCCGGTGGCGACGCCCGGTTCGGCGGTGCGTTCGGCGACTTCGGGGATGTGCTTCGGCGCGCCGAGCCACGTCGCCAGGTCCTTCTCGGTCAGGACGCGCGCCGGCGCTTTGCCCTTCTTTTCGCGGGCGATCACGGCGGCCTGCTTGCGGCAGAGCGAGGCGATTTCGCGCTCCAGGTTGCGCAGCCCGGCCTCGCGCGTGTAGTTTGCGATGAGCCGGCTGATGATCGCGTCGGAGAACTTCAGGTCGCCCTTTTTCAGTCCGTTCTGCTCCTGCTGCCGCGGGATGAGGTATTTGTTGGCGATGGCGATTTTTTCCTCGAGGGTGTAGCCGGGCAGCTCGAGCACTTCCATGCGGTCGCGCAGCGGCGCCGGGACGGTGTCGAGGACGTTGGCGGTGGTGATGAACATGACGTGCGAGAGGTCGAACGGCACGTCGAGGTAATGGTCGCTGAAGGAGAAGTTCTGCTCCGGGTCGAGGACTTCGAGCAGCGCCGCGCTGGGGTCGCCGCGGAAGTCCATGCCGAGCTTGTCCACCTCGTCGAGCATGAAGACCGGGTTGTTGGATTCCACCTTGCGGAGTCCCTGGATGATGCGGCCGGGCAGCGCGCCGACGTAGGTGCGGCGGTGGCCGCGGATCTCGGCCTCGTCGCGGACGCCGCCGAGGGAGATGCGCGCGAATTTCCGGCCGAGCGCGCGCGCGATGGAGCGCCCGAGCGAGGTCTTGCCGGTGCCGGGCGGCCCGACGAAACAGAGGATCGGCCCGCGCGTGTCCTTCTTCAGCTTGCGCACCGCCAGGTATTCCACGATGCGCTGCTTGACGCGTTCGAGGTCGTAGTGGTCCGCGTTCAGGATCGCTTCCGCCCGGACGATGTCCAGCCGGTCGGTGGTGGATTTGTGCCACGGCAGCGAGATGATCCAGTCGAGGTACGTGCGCGCGACATGGTATTCGCTCGCCTGCGGCGGCATCTTCTTGAGCCGGTCGAGCTCGCGCTGCGCCTCCTTGTTCGCCTCTTCGGGCAGGTGAAGCTTCTTGATGCGTGCGCGGAGATCGGCCCATTCCGCGGCGCCTTCGTCCGTCTCGCCGAGCTCCTCCTGGATCGCCTTGAGCTGCCGGCGCAGGATGAAGTTGCGCTGGTCCTTGTCGAACTCGGTCTTGACCTGCGAGGTGATCTTCGTGGAGAGCTCGGCGGTCTGGAGTTCGCGGCTGAGGTGGACGTTGACTTTGCGGAGCCGCTCCGCGACGGCGACCGTCTCCAGGCTCTCCTGGCGCTGCGCGACGGACAGGTTCAGCGTGGTGGAGACGACGTCGGCGAGGCGGCTCATGTCGTCAATGTTCAGGATCGCCAGCTTGAGCTCGTCGGGCAGGTGCGGCGAGAGGTCCACGAGCTTCTGGAACTGCTGGACGACGCTGCGCGCCAGGGCGCGCGTCTCGATGTTGTCGTCGAGGACGCTGTCCATCCGCGAGACCGCGGCCTTCAGGTACGGGCTGACGGAGGTGACGCGGTCGAGGCGCACGCGCGAAAGCCCCTGCACGAGGATGCGCGTGGTATCGTCGGGGAACTTCATCATCTTCAGAACGGCCACGGCGCAGCCGGCCGGGTAGAGGTCGTCCGGGCCGGGATTCTCGGCCTTCTCGTTCTTGACCGCCACAACCACCATGAGGCGGTTGCCGACGACGACGTCGTTGACCAGGCGCAGGTCGCGCGCCTCGTTGACGGCGATGGGCAGGACGACCTGCGGGAAGAGGACGAGCCCGCGCACGGGCAGCACCGGCATTTCCGGCGGCAGCGTCACGCGCTGGACTTCGGCCTCGCCGAGCGGAAGGCCGTCCACCTTGGGCGACTTCCCTTCCGGCCAGATCACGTCGCCTTTAAGCCCGCCCCCTTCCGGCAGCTTGTCGTCTTTTTGCTGCGGATCGCTCATCAGGCAATTGCTCCCTACTCTGTCTTGGTGCGCGTGGATCCGCGCCTGGCGCGGCGGGCCTTCGGCACGACGATTTCGAGGAACCCGTCGCGATACTTCGTGGTGACCGCCTCGCAATCGAACGACGCGGGAATCGCGACGGCCACCTCGAACGGGCCATACTGGATTTCCATCTGGTGGTAGTTGCACTTCGTGTGCGGGCAGTCATCCGAGCGCCGGCCGCGAAAGACGACCAGGTTGCCCTCGACGTGCATCTCGGCATTCTCGATCTCGCCGGCGGACGTCTGTCGCAGGCCGCTGATCTCGACGCGGATCACGTAAGCGTCGCCGGACTCGAACACGTCGGTGGGCGGACGCCAGACGCAGTTCGAGGAGGAGAGCATGATCTTGCGGCCCATGGGCAGCTCTTCGTACATCCGGCCCATCGCCGTTACCCGAATGGTGCGTCGCTCCACCCGGTACTGAGCGCACATGATCGGCCTCCCGTGATTTCAGCATAAGGCATTGCGGCACAATTAGTTGCGGCAAATTGGGTTCGTTTTTTCAAATCGCCGCCTGAACGGATGATCAGGTGAACAGGAGATCAGGTGACCGCAGGTGAAGTCGCGTGGTCTGCACATGCGGCTCGCAGCATCGCGCCGTTTCCGTGCTCACCTGTTCCACTGCTCTATTCTCACCTGCTCTGCGGCGCGCGTGCGCCACTTGGGTTCGTTTTTTCAAGTCGCCTTTTGGGCGTTATCTTATTCCCCTTCGCCATCTTGCGACTGCTGCGGCCCTTTCCAGAGGCAGCATAATACCATAATATTTCTTACATGTCAAGCGACATCCAGACTTTTCCGTGCCAGGCATGTGCGCTGATGCCGTAACTCGCGTCGGATACGCCGGTTACGACTTGCCTCTCCGCGAAAAGGTTTTCCGCGTATCCGGCCCGTTCGACCACGCTCAGGGCCGCCATGAGCCGTTCGACTCCGCTCACGGTCGAATGGGCGGCTTCAGACGCCCGGGACCTGCGGTTTGCTGTAACCGCTCAGGCTGTGCACGCCGCCCTCGCGCTGGGCGGAGGCGCTGCGCCGCTCGAACCGCAGCCGCGCGTTCGGCAGCGCGTCGTGCAGGTCCGCCACCGTCCGGCAGCCCACTTCCTGCATGCCGTGCCGCAGGCACTGCGCCAGGTACGGCAGGAACGTGCGCAGCGATCCCTTGTCCGGCACGTATCCTTCGACTCCCTGGACGACTTTGATCGGGTCCTTCTCGGAGAAGTAGCGCTTGGCGCCGCCGGCGCGCATTGCCGGCGCCGAGGCCATGCCGCGATACCGCTTGAACCGGCGCCCGTTCTCGTAGAAGTATTCGCCCGGCGATTCCTCCGTGCCGGCGAGGAGCGAGCCCATCATCACCGTGCTGGCGCCGAGGGCCAGCGCCTTGGCGACGTGCGCGGCCGAGGCGATGCCGCCGTCGGCGATGATCGGCGCGCCCGCCTCGCGCCCGGCCTTTGCGCAATAATAGACCGCGGAAGCCTGCGGCCGGCCGACGGCCACCGTGTCCTGCGTGATGCAGATCGAGCCGGGGCCCATTCCCACGCGCAGCGCGTCCGCGCCCGCCGCGATCAGGTTGCGGCATTGGCGCTCCACGACGACGTTCCCGGCGATCACCTGCAACTCCGGGTAATGGCGCTTGATGTATTTGATCATCTCCGCCTGGTAGATGCTGTCGCCCTGCGAGGAGTCAATCACGACCGCGTCCACGCCGACGCGGACGAGCTCCGCGAGGCGGTCGCGGTCCTCGTCGTGCGTCGAGAGGGCGGCGCCGACGCGCAGGCGCTTGAGCTTGTCCTTCGAGGCGAGCGGGTATTCCTCGTTGGTCACCAGGTCGCTGCGGCAGACGAGCGCGACGATGCGGCCGGCCTTGTCCACGATCGGCAGCTTGCCTTTCTTGGTGCGGCGGAGGACCTCGTTCGCCTCGCGGAGGGAGACGCCCTTCGGCGCGGTGACCAGGTCGCGCGTCATGAGGTCGCGCAGCGGCAGATCGCGGTTCGGCTCGAAGTCCGTGTCGCGCCCGGTCACGATGCCGATCAACTTCGTCGCGCGGGTGCCGTCCTCGGTGATCGGGATGCTGCTGAAGCCGTACTTCGACTTGATGGCGTCCACGTCGCGGATGCGGTTCTCCGGCCCGAGCACGACCGGCTCGGTGATGAAACCGTTCTCGAACCGCTTGGCGCGCTCGACGAGGCGAACCTGCTCCTCGATGGTGTTGTTGTAATGGATGATGCCGATGCCGCCGAGCAGCGCCATGTAGATCGCCATTTCGGACTCGGTCACCGTGTCCATCGGCGAGCTGACGAAGGGCAGGTTGAGGCGGATCTCGCGCGTGAAGTTCGTCGCCAGGTCCACCTCGTTCACGCCGAAGGAGATGTGGTCCGGCAGAAGGATGAAATCGTCGTAGGTCAGGCCGCTCTCCAGCTCGAAGAGCGTTTTTGCGTCAAGGCCGTCGCCGCTGCTGATCATTATCGTCATCTCCGCTGACCGTGTGTCCGACTATTCTACCTTTCTGCGGCGTTTTGGCAAGCCTGAATTCCAGCGGCGGCCTTTCCTTTGTCAGCAGGCAAGTGACCAGGCGCCAAGAACTGAGAACTGAGAACTGAAAACTGAAAGTTTTCCTTCTCTCTCGCTTCTCAGTTCTCACTTTTCAGTTCTCAGTTCTCGCCGTTCTTGGCGCCTTGGCGGTGAAGAAGCATTGCGCGCCGCCCGGCCGTTCATTCCGCACTCCGCGCTCCGCACTCCGCACTCGTCTTTCTTTGCCCCAGCATTTCCAGCGTGAGCTCGGCGGCCATCTGTTCGGCGGCTTTCTTCGTGGCGCCGCGCCCGGCGCCGTACGGTTTGCCGGCGATGAGCGTGACGACCTCGAACGACTTCACGTGGTCCGGCCCGGTCTCGGCGGTGACCTTGTAGACCGGCGTGGAGTTCATCTCGCGCTGGACGAATTCCTGCAGGAGGGACTTGGCGTTGTGCCGGGCGATTTCCTGGCGGGTCCGCTCGATCTGCTTCTCGATGTGCCGCAGGACGAATTCGTACGCGGTTGCGACGCCGGCGTCGAGGTAGACCGCCGCGATGAGCGCCTCGAACGTGTCGGCGAGGATGGACGGCGGCAGCGCGCGGCGCGGGCGCCCCGCGGATGCGGCCGCGCCGTCCGGCTCCTCCGGCGGGGCGTTGGCTACGCCTTTGGCGACGAGGAGATATTTCCCCAGGTCCATCTCGCGCGCCGCGCGCGCCAGGACGACGCGGCTGACCACGACGGATTTGACGCGCGTCAGGTCGCCTTCGGAATAATCCGGGAAGCGGCGGTAGAGATAATCGGAGACGGCGGCGCCGAGGACGGAGTCGCCAAGGAACTCCATCCGCTCGTTGCTGCAGCGCAGCTCGGGCTTGCGCGACGAGTGCGTCAGCGCCTGCGTCAGCAGCGCGCGGTCGCGGAACCGGTGGCCGAGCGCCGCTTCGAGTTCAGCGAGCGGGTCCTCCGCGTCCGTCAGTCCATCTGCCACCGCTCAGTCCTCGTTCAATGGAACGGAAAAGACGAATCGGAACCGCCGATGGACGCAGATGAACGCCGATAAGAAAAACAAGAAAACGAGTAATCCGTATCTGCGTTCATCGGCGTTCATCGGCGGTTCCAAGCTTATGGCCTCGATCACTTCGGCAGCTTCAGGGCGATCATGAGTTGCTTCTTCTCGCCGCGCTGCACGGAGAGGGCGATGTTGTCCTTCTTGTCGGTCCTGGCTTTCCGGATGGCCGCGTCGAAATTTTCGACGCTTTTGACGGACGCGCCGTTGATTTCGAGGATCACGTCGTTGCGCTGCACCGGCGGCTTGGCCTTCGCCGCCGGCCCGTCGGCCGCGACGTCGGTGACGATCAGGCCCTTGAGATCCTCCGCATAACCGAGCGCGTCGGCCAGTTCCGGCGTGAGCTCCTGAATGGAAAGGCCGAGGTCCTCGCTCGTCGAGCTTTCGACCTCCGTTTCAGCCGAGACCCTGTCACCGGCGGGCTGCTCGCCGATGACGACCTTGATCTGCCGCTCGCGGCCGGCTCGGACGAGGGAGATTTCCACTTCGGCGCCGGGCCGGGTCGCGGCGACGACCTCGCGCAGTTTGTCCACGTCGGGCGTCTGGGTCCAGCCGACGGCGCGGATCAGGTCGCCTTCCTCGATGCCCGCCTTGTCCGCCGGTCCGTCGGGCATGACCTGCGCGACGACGCAGCCCCGGTCGTCCTTGCGGAGGTGATACTTGTTGAAGACCTCGTCG
>Ga0315281_10003495_pt1 | contig 22975 bp, 18 predicted proteins | sample YL17G07_0_MG_FD_204540 | JGI IMG/M metagenome (GOLD analysis project Ga0315281, IMG submission 204540) | Sediment microbial communities from Yellowstone Lake, YNP, Wyoming, USA - YL17G07_0 | ecosystem: Environmental > Aquatic > Freshwater > Lake > Sediment | place: USA: Wyoming | collected... | reverse complement strand
CGCCGCGGCTTTTTTCGCCAGCTCACGGCCAATCTCGCCCAACCCGAGTACGCCCAGCGTCTTTCCCGCGAGCGGTTCCGAAATCCGCCTCGTCCAACGCCTGACGCGCTGATCCGCGGTCGCCTGGGCGTAAGGCTTGGTGAGATGAAATAGCGCGCCGAGGATGTTCTCCGGCATTTGCACGCGGTGAGTGCCGCGGGCGCAGGTCAGCGCGATGTCCGGACGCAGGTCCGGGAGCGAAATCCAGCCCTCGACACCCGCGGTGAGGGCCTGGATCCAGCGCAGTCTCGGCATTTTTGCCAGCAATCCTGGCGGCGCTTGCCGCGCGAGCATGAGCTCAGTGCGGGCAAGCTGCTCGGTACTCGGTTGCTGGTCGAAACGAAGAGACTCGATATCCAGCCGGTTCCCGAATCCGGCGCGCTCGAGCGCCCGCCTGTAGGTGTCGGCTTCGTTCAACCACAACAACGCATGAATCATACCCGTCACTTTCTGTCAGGACTCAGAAGATTCAATCCGCACCCGGACGCACGCGCCGGTGGTGCATGGGCGCATTATCGCAGGCAGAAAGCGAATTTGATAATGATCAATACAAGACGGCAGTGTTCGTGATTTTTATCAATATCGGACGTTCCCGGTTGGGGCAACATGAATTGCGTTCAAAGTTTCTATCTCCTCCTCCCTTTTGAACGCTTTGGCCCAACAGAAGACTGCGTTGGGCCTTTTCTTTAGTGGTGGAGGTGAAGGCAGGGCGTCCGCGGGCCAGCGGCCCGTCGCTCGCTCGCCCCTGCCAGATGTCGCCAGGCACGGCGCATTTTCCGTGCGATCAAAAAAATGGGGTAAAGTTTCGATCGCGATGGGACGGAGGGTATTCTGAATTCCCTTCGCGAACCGAGGATGGGACGAAAACCGTCATGAAACAGACCGATAAGAGAGTCCGCTCAGTTGGCGCAACCCGCGCAATGAACCGCGTGGAATTCCTGAGGCTCGCCGCGCGCGTGGCGGGCGCCTGCGCCGCCGGGAGCGTTCTCGGGCCCGCAACGCTAGCGCTCGGCGCCGAGGCCGAGCCCGATCGGATGCCGGTTCTGCGCCGGCCGATCCCTTCCTCGGGACAGATGCTGCCGGTGATCGGCGTCGGCACCGCGGTAGTGTATGACCTCGATACGGCCGATGCGAAGTTTCCGGTCCTGGTGGAAACCGTGCGCGCGTTTCTTGCGAAAGGTGGTGCCGTGATCGATACGTCACCGACCTACGGCCGTGCCGAGAACAGCCTCGGCGAGATCTTCCGCCGCATCGGAGGGCGCGAGCGCGCGTTCCTCGCGACCAAGATCAGCACCAACGGGGAGCAGGCGGGCATTGACAGCGTCGCCGGCTCGCTGCGCGATCTGGGAACCGATCGAATCGATCTGCTGCAGGTGCACAACATCCGGGACACAGACGTCCATTTGCGCACGATTCGCCGGCTGCAGGACCAGGGGAAGGTGCGTTACACCGGGATCACGACCTCGTTTCGCAGCACCTACGAGGAGTACGAGCGCATCATGCGCCGCGAAAAGCTTGACTTCATCCAGATCGACTACGCCCTCGACAATCGGATCGCGGAGGAGCGCATCCTGCCGCTGGCCCGCGACCGCGGAATGGCCGTGCTGATCAATCTCCCATTCGGCCGCGGACGGCTGTTCGGCAAGGCGCGCGGCCGGCCGTTGCCGCCGTGGGCGGCGGAGCTCGACTGCACCAGCTGGGCGCAATTGTTCCTCAAGTTCGTATTGGCGCACCCCGCGGTGACGGCGGTTATCCCGGGCACGGACCGCCCGGAATTTGCGACCGAGAACCTGAACGCGGCGCGAGGCCGCCTACCGGATGCCCGGATGCGGGAGCACATTGCGAGCTACTGGGATCAGCTCGGTTGACCGGTTCCGCCGTGTTTGCCTTGTCTCGCGCTGCGTCCGCGCGGCGCCGCGTTGAATGGCAAACAAATGGGGGGCCTGGATTACATCTGCGCTTTTGATTTTCTGCCTGGAGCCGCCGGAGGCACATAGCCTGACACTCGGCAGAGCATGCCTTCGATCTTCTTGCCATCAGTGAATCGAGTCAAGTGGCACATGATCACCTCTCCTCTGGCGGACAGGTCTGACACGCTCCGGCTCACTCTCGCAAGAGAGATTCCTGTTCCGGAGGCGATCTCCGAGTCGAGCAGTTCACCGTGGAGTTTCAGATACTGCATGATTTCCTGCATCTCAAGTACTCCTCGTCTTTGCCGGTGGTACAGGACTGCCTGACATTGAACAGCGTGCAAGCTGATGCATTCTAGCGGAAACGCTGCCGTCTCCGTCCGACAAGCATCATCAATACGAGCCCATTTCCTATCGCAGCCACCATCTATTCAATCCGTTGGGCATGGCGCCGCCGAATATTGCAACGATCACTGCGGATGCGACCGCCCCGACGACAAGCAGAACAATCAATACGGGAATGGCGGCAACGGCCCACCTGACCATTAGTGCTACCGTCGGCGAGAGCGACCTCTTGACCTCCGCAGCGACTACTTCACGGTTATCGTCAGCCATGCGAGTTCCTGCTAGGAATCGTCGGCAAATCGTAGCTTAGTCTACAGTCGATTGCATCCGACGTTCCCGTTACGCGTTACCACCAATCTCGCGGGTCGCGCCGATAGCGCCGCGGTTCCCTGGTCATTGCGCGACTCTCGGTAAGAAAGCGATCCGAGTGTACGACGTGGGGTGCTGCCCGTTGTGCACTTGGCGGCAGTGACCGTACCTTAGCTTGCAGGTTTCCTGCCCGGCGTCTTGGGCGGAATCGTCCCGGCGATCCGGCACAGCATCCCTTCAATCGCCTTGCCATCGTTGAACCTGGTAACGTTGCACCTGGATATTTCGCCTCGCGCCGAGAGATCGGATAGGGAGAGGCGCACCTTTTGGAGTGGAATCCCTGTGGCCGCTGCGATTTCCAGATCTAGTTGCTGGCCGTTCTTTCTCAGGTATTGCAGGATCGGGGTTGCATACATCTCAAGTACTCCTGGCCAAGATGGTGGTGCCGGCGATAGGCAAAACTGCTTATATCCGTACTTATTTTATTTTCTTAAAACAAGAAATCAGGTTAATAAAAATTCATAACATACTGATAATACATACTAACTTGGCTCCCCGACCAGGGCTCGAACCTGGGACCTGCGGATTAACAGTCCGTCGCTCTACCAGCTGAGCTATCGGGGAACGGCGAACCCGGTTGAAGTTGAATCGGGCTCGGAAAGCCGCGTATTTTAATGGCTGGGGGGGCCTGGGTCAATTGATATTGCGGCGCAACCAGGGTGGGAAACGCATACCGCCCCGTGGTTGCGGAGTGATCAGCCGATTACCTTGGCGATGGCGTCGGCAGAGTAATCGATGTTCTTGGTATTGAGCGCCGCGACGCAGATGCGCCCGCTCTCGATCGCATAAACCGCGAATTCCTCGCGCATGCGCACTACCTGCTCGCGCGTCAGGCCGGAATATGAAAACATGCCGCGCTGGCGCGTGACGAAACTGAAGTCGGCGCCGGGTACGCGCGCATGGATCTTCTCCACCAGGAGCTTGCGCATGGCCTTGATGCGCTCGCGCATCTGCCCCAGTTCCTGCTCCCACAGCGCGCGCAGTTCCGGCGTAGCGAGAACGGTGGCGACGATCTGGCCGCCGTGGGTCGGCGGATTGGAGTAATTGGCGCGCACCAAGCGCTTGATCTGCGACAAGACGCGTGCGCCTTCTTCACTGCTTCCGGCGACCACGTTCAGGCTGCCCACGCGCTCGCCGTAGAGCGAGAACGACTTGGAAAACGAGTTCGCCACGAACAGAGGCATGGCGGTCTGGGCGAAGCGGCGCACCGCGCTGCCATCGGCATCGATGCTGTCGCCAAAGCCCTGGTAGGCAATGTCGAGGAAGGGCACCACGCCGCGGGCGCTGATGGTCTCGGCGACGCCGGCCCATTGCACTTCGCTGAGATCGACACCGGTCGGGTTGTGGCAGCAAGCGTGCAACAGCACGATATCCCCGGCGGGCATGGACTTGAGCGTCCCGAGCATGCCGTCGAAATCGACGCCGCGGGTCTTGGCATCGTAATAAGGGTAAGTGTTGACCTTAAAGCCGGCGTTCTCGAACACCGCGCGGTGGTTCTCCCAGCTTGGGTTGCTGATCCACAGTTCGGCCTTGGGCGCGGTACGGCGCAGGAAATCTGCTCCCACCCTGAGGCCGCCAGTGCCGCCTAGGGACTGCACGGTGACGATCCGGCCTTCCTTCAGCGCCGTGCTGTCGGCGCCGAAGACCAGGCTTTGCACCAACTTGTCGTAGGCGGCGAGGCCGTCAATGGGGAGGTAGTTGCGCGCCGCAGGCTGCTCCACCAACTGGCGCTCGGCGCGGCGCACGCATTCGAGCAGCGGCACTTTGCCGTCATCGCCCGTGTAGACGCCGACACCGAGGTTTACCTTCTTAGGGTTTTTGTCCGCGTTATAGGCTTCGGTGAGGCCCAGGATGGGGTCGCGCGGCGCCATTTCCACGCCGTCGAGCAGGGAAGGGGAGTGAGGGGCGTTCATCGTGCTAGACTTTCGTGTTTTTGATCACGACCCCAATTGTACCCCTTGATCGTCACTTTTCCCAACAGCCCGTTCAAGCTGCACCAGCAGTTCGAGCCCGCCGGCGACCAGCCCGAGGCCATCGCCAAGCTGGTCGAAGGCGTGGAAAACGGGCTTGCCTATCAGACCCTGCTCGGCGTGACGGGTTCGGGAAAGACCTACACCATGGCCCAGGTGATCGCGCGCCAGGGCCGTCCGGCGCTCATCATCGCGCCGAACAAGACGCTGGCGGCGCAGTTGTACTCGGAGATGCGCGAGTTCTTCCCCGAGAATGCGGTCGAGTATTTCGTCTCCTACTACGATTACTACCAGCCCGAGGCCTACGTGCCCTCGCGCGACCTGTTCATCGAGAAAGACTCGAGCATCAACGAGCACATCGAGCAGATGCGTCTGTCGGCTACTAAATCGCTGCTGGAGCGCAAAGACACCATTATCGTCGCCACCGTCTCCTGCATCTACGGCATCGGCGATCCGATCGATTATCATGGCATGATCCTGCACCTGCGCGAGCGCGAGAAACTGTCGCAGCGGGACATCATCGCCCGCCTGACCGCGATGCAGTATCAACGGAACGAGTTCGAGTTCGCTCGCGGCACCTTCCGCGTGCGCGGCGACGTGCTCGACGTGTTTCCGGCGGAGAACTCCGAAACCGCGGTGCGCATCAGCCTGAACGACGACGAGGTCGAGGCGTTGGCGATCTTCGATCCGCTCACCGGGCGCATCCACCAGCGCGTGCCGCGTTTCACCGTCTATCCCTCCAGCCATTACGTCACGCCGCGCGAGACCACGCTGCGCGCGATAGAAGCGATCAAGCTGGAACTGCGGGAGCGCATCGACTTTTTCGTCAAGGCGAACAAGCTGGTCGAGGCGCAGCGCATCGAGCAGCGCACCCGCTTCGATCTGGAGATGCTGAACGAAATGGGTTTCTGCAAGGGCATCGAGAACTACTCGCGCCACCTGTCGGGCCGCAAAGCAGGCGAGCCGCCGCCGACGCTGATCGACTACCTTCCGCACGACGCCTTGATGATCATCGACGAGAGCCACGTTACCATCGGTCAGATCGGCGGCATGTACAAGGGCGACCGTTCGCGCAAGGAGAATCTGGTCGATTACGGCTTTCGCCTGCCCTCGGCGCTGGACAACCGGCCGCTGCGCTTCGATGAGTTCGAGGGCATGATGAAGCAGACGTTCTTCTGCTCGGCGACGCCGGCCGAATACGAGCGCACGCATTCGGGCCAGGTGGTAGAGCAGTTGGTGCGCCCGACCGGCCTGGTCGATCCCCTGCTCGAAGTGCGCCCGGCCTCGACCCAGGTGGACGACCTCTTGTCCGAGATCAGCCTGCGCGTGGCGCAAAAGGAGCGGGTGCTGGTGACTACGCTCACCAAGAAAATGGCCGAGGACCTGACCGAGTACCTGGCCGAACACGGCATTAGAGTCCGTTACCTGCATTCCGAGGTGGAGACGGTGGAGCGGGTGGAGATCATCCGCGATCTGCGTCTGGGCAAGTTCGACGTGTTGGTGGGCATCAACCTTCTGCGCGAGGGGCTGGACCTGCCCGAGGTATCGCTGGTGGCCATCCTCGACGCGGACAAGGAAGGCTTCCTGCGCTCCGAGCGCTCGCTGATCCAGACTATCGGACGCGCCGCGCGTCACATTAACGGCGCGGCCATTCTCTACGCCGATCGCATCACCGATTCCATGCGGCGCGCCATCGGTGAAACCGAGCGCCGCCGCGCCAAACAGGTCGCCTACAACGAAGAGCGCGGCATAATCCCGGTAGGCATTTCCAAACGCATCAAGGACATTATCGAACGTTTCTACGACCGCGACCAGGCGCAGTTTGACCTGAAAGCGGCGCAGGACCATGCGCGTTACGAGGCCATGAGCGAAAAGCAACTCGCGCGCGAGATCAAACGCCTGGAGAAGCAGATGCTCGACCATGCGAGGAATCTGGAGTTCGAAAAGGCGGCCGAGGCGCGCGACCAGCTTACCCAGCTGAAGAAATCCGTCTTCGGCGTGGTGACTCCGGAAGGGGAGATCAGGAAGGTCGGATGAGCGAGAGTCCCGCGCGCTCGAACCGCCGCCCGCTTCCCGAACGGATCGACTACTTGACTTGATTAGAGGAATAAGACCATGAATTTGCCGCCACCGGCGCCGCGCCGTCACAGACATACCCGAACCATAAGCTGCGAAGGCTACCAGCGCGAGGACGGGCTCTGGGACATCGAGGCGAGGATTGTAGATACCAAGACCTTTCGCTATCGCGAGCCGTTTCGCGGGCTGCGCGAGCTGGGCGATCCGGTGCACGACATGGCGGTCCGGTTGACCATTGATAACGACATGGTCGTGCGCGAGATCGAGGTGGCCATGCTGGCGGTTCCTTACGCGCCCTGCACTAGCGTGGTACCTGCATTCAAAGGGCTGATCGGCAGGAAAATCGGCGCAGGCTGGCGCCGCGCGGTGCAGGAGTGCGTAGGCGGGGTGAAGGGTTGCACCCATGTGCGCGAACTCCTGCTGCCGGCTGCCACGGTCGCGTTTCAGACGCTGGGCAGTTGGCCCGAGGAGGGACAATCGGTGCAGCCGCCCGATCCGGATTTCACGAGCGAACGCCCGCATTTCGTCGATGGCTGCAAGGCTTGGGCCGCGGATGGGGAAGTGGTCGCCAAGCTCTATCCGCAGTTCCACCGGAAGCCCGGCTGAGACGCTGCCGCCGGACTATTCTTTGGCGGCCGGCGGTGTGAGCGCGGGTTCCTCTTCCCGCTTTTGCGGCTTGCCCGGCAGCATAGGCGCCGGCTGGCGCCCGTCGAGCAGGTGGAAGAAGGCGAGGATGGGGTGACGCCACATCATGCGCGGACCGGACCATTTCATGACTACCCTGACCTGCTCGCGCAGGTCCGCGCTGTAACAATGGACGAGGCAGTTGGTGCAGGTCGGCTTCGAATCGCCAAAAACGCAGCGCTCGAGCCGGCGCGTGGCGTACTCGAACAGCGCGGAGCAGTCGGCGCACAGCGGGGCGCGCTTCGGGTGATCGTGCCCGCGGCAATACAGACGCAGCATTGCTTCGATGGTCTTCAATTCGCGCGCGCGGCGGACGAAGCGCTTGTCGGTTGTGAATTCGATGATCTGATTCGGCATGGCGCCGCCAGTCCCCGGGTCAACTGCCCTGTTTGTTGCCGCGGCCCACAGCCCAGACGGCCGCCTCCAGGCGCGAGCGGAAGCCAAGCTTCTTCAGCAGATTCTTGACGTGCACCTTGACGGTGGCCTCGGTAATGTCGAGGTTACGCGCGATCAGCTTGTTCGATCGACCATGCGCCAGCCCGTCCAGGATTTCCTGCTCGCGTCTGGTGAGCGTGGCGCTGTCGCGTTGGCTTGCGGTGGCCTCTTCGCGGATGGCACGCGCGAGCAAGCCGTTGAGCCGTTCGCCGATTACCGTGCTGCCATTCAAGGTCTGGTCGATGGCGGCGAGCAGATCCTCGGGCTCCATGTCCTTGAGCAGGTAGCCGTCCGCACCGCTGCGGATCGCAGCCACCAAGTCGTCGGCATTGTCCGACACGGTGAGAATCGCAACGCGGCAGTCGAGGCCGGCGTCGCGGATCGCCTTGAGTGTTTCAATGCCGTTCATGCTTTTCATGTGCAGGTCGAGCAGAATCAGATCCGGGTCGAGTTCGCGCGCCTTGGCCACGCCTTGCTCGCCGCCGGAGGCCTCGCCGACCAACATCAGGTGCGGGGCCATCGCGATAAGCTGCGACAGCCCTTTTCGGAACAGGGGATGGTCGTCGATGATCAGAATGCGGTTGTCGTCACTCATGCCGCTGTCCCCGGGGTCAGATTCCCGGCTCGCGCCCGGACTCCTTTTCCGCCCTTCGGCACCCCGTGTTTCGCGCTCATGCCGCCGCCGCAGTCGCGGCGGTGGCCGCGACCTGGAACGGTCCGCGGGGGGAGAATTCCAGTTCCACGCGCGTGCCGCCCTCGGGGCTCCTGGCCACCTGCAGCGTGCCTCCGAGCGTTGCCGCGCGATCGCGCATGATCGCCAGGCCGTAGTGATGCGTCGGTGGCCCGGCGTCCCTGATGCCCACACCGTCGTCGTCCACCGCCACCCGAATGCGGCCCTGCTCGATCGTCAACCGCACGTTTGCGTGGCGCGCATGCGCATGATGCTCGACGTTGGTCAGCGCCTCGCGCACGACCTGCAGCACATGGATCTGCTCGCTTGAATCGAGCTCGTGGCCGAGCAGCCGGTCGTGCAGCCCGATCTCGACGCCGCTACGCTGAGAAAACTCGCGGATGGTTTCCTGCAGTGCCTCCGACAGGCCGCGCCCGTCGATACGCAAACGGAAGGTGGTAAGCAGCTCCCGCAGTTGCCGGTAGGCGTTGTTGATCCCCAGCTTAAGCTCCTCGACCACGTCCGCCGTTTGCTCACGCGCGCCGCTCGCGTTGAGTTGCAGCTTTAGACGCGCCACCTGGATCTTGAGGTAGGTGAGGGATTGCGCCAGGGAATCGTGCAACTCGCGCGCGATCACCGAACGCTCTTCCAGCAGTGCGATACCGCGCCGTTCGTCGCTGCGTTTGGCGGTGGCGAAGGCGGCGCCAATGTGGTGGCCGATCGATTCCAGTAGTTTCATCTTCCACTCTTCGATCTGCATGCCGAAGGGCAGTTGCAGCAGCATCACGCCGTAGGGTTTGCCTCCCTCGGCCAGAGGCACCGAAAGCATGCGTTCCTCGCCGCCGCCGACGATGCGCACGCCGGACTCGGCCGCGCCCGCGCCGAAACACTCGTAGCAGCGTTCCTGCTGGCACCAGGACTTGGCCTGTTCGCTGCCGGCGTGGAGCGCGACGGGAAAGCCGCGCCGGTCGTTTTCCTCGCGCGCGCAGATGGCGCCCGCCTTGAGCCCAATGACACGCTCTATGTCGCGCATCACCCCGTCGAGGGTGGCCTGCGTAAGCGGGTTCTCGGCCAGCGTGCGCGTGGTGTTGTACAGGACTTCCAGCGATACGTTGGTGCGCGCCAGCTGTTCTGTTTTTTCATGCACCCGCGCTTCGAGTGTCGCGTAGCTGCGTGAAAGATCCTCCACCATGTAATTGAACGACTGACCAAGCTGCCCGAGTTCGTCCTCGCCGGCATGCCGGGCGCGCGCGGTGAAGTCCCCGACGCGCACGCGGCGGGCGCACTGCAGCAGATCGGCAAGCGGGACAATGACTTGCGCGTGCATGAGGAAGAGCGAGATGAACATGACCACGACGATGGCGAACAGCGCCGCGCCCTGGATCAGCCGCAAGGCCTGGATGCGATCTTCCAGATCGTGTTCGAGCAAATACACCAATCGGTCGACATCCAGAACATAAGCCGTCATGCGCGCGATGAACGCGTCGCGGGCAGGCGCACCCGCGATAACGGCGCGCGCAACCGCGGGTTTGAGGGTATTCGACCAGTTCGAGGCGATGCGGTCGTAGGCGCGGCGCGTCAGATTTGCGGGATCCGAAGGTATGCCGCCCCCGAGCAGCGGGCTATTGAGGCGCGATTCGAATTCGGTTATCGCCTGCCGCAACTCCGCTGCCGGGCGCCCGACGTCGCCTGAGCGCAGCACCTGCAATGTAATCCAGTACGACTGCATTCTGAGGCTGCCGGCGAGGTTGATGGCAGCGGCTTTGCCGGTGGACAATTCGGCAAACACGGTGGCGCTGATGGTGGCTGCGAGCGCCAGCAGCACGATGGCTCCAAGGGCTATCCCCAGCCTCACCACCAGCGATTCGGCGAAAAAGCGACGATTGATTTTCATAACGCAAACTCCCGGACGCCGTGGCGCAGCGCCTGCGCCTGGACAAACAATTTCCTATTCTGCCTGTTTAGGCCGGCGCTGACCACAGCGGATTGAACGCATACGGCTCGTCCCCGGTGCGCCCGCCGTTTCGGCCGGCGCTATAATGCAAAACATCGTCTCCTTTTTTGCGCGCGACTCGATGCTCTTTCCCAGGAATCACACGCAGCGCTTTGATCTCAACCATGAGTTGCATGCCCGGCCGTTCGCCGAGTTGCGGCCGCCGGCACGTGCCTCGTATCTCGCGTTGATCGCCGGCGAGGCGATCAAGCCGGTAGAGCAACAGTGCCTCGCCGGTCTGTGTGCGCGCTACGACCGGCCACCGCCGTCGATTGCGGGCAGCCACTTCAGCGCAGACTTGGGACTGTTCCAAATCAAGTGGGAGCGGCACACCGAATTCACCAGCTACGCTTTTTTCGATAATGCACCGTTGACGCTGCAATCATCCTTCGCCGACCCGGTGATCGACCTGGTGCCGCAGGAGTGGCTCGCGAGTCTGCCCGGCACGGTCATTGCGGCGGCGCACGTCGCAGTGCTCCCCGCTGCGGCGGGACCAGCGCCAGCGGAGGAAATTGCGCCGCTATTCGGCGGCAACCCGATAGTCGGAGCGCGCATCGGCGAGGGTGCCGGCGTGGCGTATACTGATTTTCGCATCCATGGCGACGGGTTTAGCCGGTTTCTTATTTTCGACGTGCACCTGACATCGCGCCAGGCCGGGCGCATGCTGCAGCGTATGCTCGAGATCGAAACCTACGTGATGCAGGCGCTGCTCACCTTTCCTCTGGCGCGCAGCCTGCTCCCGGAACTCGCCGTCTGCGATCGTCAGCTGGTGGAAATCACGACGCGCATGGCTGAAGCGGTCCCGGTGGATGAGCCGGTCCTGCTCGATCAGCTGACCAAGCTCGCCGCGAAGATCGAGCACTCAGTGTCCTCGACCCATTACCGCTTCGGCGCGGCGCGCGCCTACTATGCACTGGTGGAACGCCGCATCGCCGAATTGCGCGAGATCCGCATCGAGGGTGTGCAGACCTTTGGCGAGTTTACCGAGCGCCGCCTCGCTCCGGCGATGAATACCTGCGAGTCGGTGGCGCGGCTTCAAAGCGCGCTTTCGGAGCGCATCAATCGCGCCAGCCAACTGTTGCGCACGCGGGTGGAGGTCACGCGCGAGCAGCAGAATCAGGCGCTGCTCGCGTCGATGGATCGGCGCGCCAGGCTGCAGTTGCGCCTGCAGCAGACGGTCGAGGGACTGTCGGTGGCAGCGGTCACCTACTACACCGTGGGGCTGATCGGTTATCTCGCCAAGGCCGGCAAAACGCTCGGCGTCGCGCTCAACCCGGACCTGGTGATGGCGGCTGCCATCCCGCTGGTTGCGCTGCTCGCGGCGTTCGGTGTGCGGCACATCCGCAGGGCGGTCTCGCGCGAGGTAGGCCGTTGACAAGCCGCCGGGGAAGCTCTGGGTAAGCCTGTGGCCCGGGGGGCTCCCCTCTGATCTGGGAAACCTGCCCAGCCCAGGTGTCGTCCTTGGCCCGGACCATTCCTAGATCGGTTTTGTCGCCGCCGCTGCCTTTGATTGCATCTGGTCGAACTCGGCCGTGGAGATCAGCCGATGGGCAAGGGAGAAGACTACATTATCCTCGCGGAAAACATGAAGGCGCAGCAACTCGACCAGATTCTTGCCCTGCTCGAGCGCGGCATCCAGCACGGTCATCGCCGATCTCTCGTCCGGAAGACGAAAAACGAGTCCCAGGAAATTCACCACCACCGCGGCGAGTTGCATCGCTTTCTCGTGCTCATCTTCCATTACGTCGGTTGCGGTTGCGGGAACATTACCACTTCCATGTTCTCCGCTCGCAATCAGCCGTTCGCGCAGCAGCGGGAACAGGGTCGCCTCTTCGCGCCGGCTGTGAGGGGTGAACTCTTGATCCAGGTAATGGAAAAAATGCCTCAGCTTGGTGTCGGATTCCTTGGTGTATCCGCTTTTTTGAATCGAAAGGATCGCCGCCTCGAAGACATTCAATTCCTCCATAAAAGGAACATGCTCGTCCCTGAATTGCCGTAGAAACGGATGCAAGACCTCCGCTGGCACCGGATCAATACGTGAAGGAGCGTAGGCATCCGGTGGATCCATGGGAGACATCCCTCGCGCGGCGTCGAAGCCTCTCTCCGCTTGTTTGCGCAGAGGGTCAATCCGATACAGTTTGTGTATTTCCATGATGTCAGGTGTTCTTCGGACGGGTTTCCGTCCATGTTGTGGCTGGGTCGCGGATCAGCTTGCGGTCCCAGTACCATATGACCTGTTGATAGCTGCGCCATGTATAGTGAAACGGCGCGACCAGGAAGTGCACCAGGCGCGTGAAGGGAAGAATCCCGAGGATGATGAAGGCACCTACGATATGGGTCTTGATCACCAGGGGCAGGGCGCTTATTGCGTCAATCTGCGGACTCAGCTTCACGATTGACCACAGATACGGCGACATGTCCGAGGCAAACCAGTAGTATCCCCAGCGGTACCCTAGGGCAATCCACAGTCCGAACACGATCTGCGTGAGCAGTACGACTTCGATGACGATGTCCATCCGGGTGGTCACAACGCGAATGCGGGGTTGCGAGATGCGCCGGATGAAAAGTCCGGCTAATCCGATCAGGACGCTGAGCCCGAACGTGAAAATCACGATCTCGTCCGCGATCAGCCGCACCGCACTGCTGTGCCACGCCAGGGTCGCGGCTGGGAACAGGAAGGCGATCAGATGTCCGAGGAACACCACCAATATTCCCCAGTGAAACAGCACCGCGAATATGTAAATGCCGCCGCCTTCGAGGAACTGGGAGGACAACGACGAGTACTTGAATCCGTTCGACCTGTAGCGGTAAATGGCACCGACGAGAAACACCGCGAAGGCAGCATAGGGCAACGCAATAAACAGGAAATTGTTGATCAACTCCATTTCTGATTCTCCTTGGGCTCAGGCATCACAGCCGCTGTTGACCGGGTTTGCATCCCGTTCGATGTCCATTTCCTTCTCGACCAGACGCAGGAAATCCATGGTCTGCGGCCGGCTGCTCCAGTCGGACAATTTTGTCATCGTCTCGGTCACCGGAAAATCCCGCGCCAGCACCTTCAGCACGGCGTCGAGCGTCAGTCGATAAATGGTCGAATCGCAGCCGCCGGCAGGATCGATGATGGTCTTGTAGTGTTTCTGATAGTTCGCGTTTTTCGCCACTATCCTTTTCGGCTCGAACTCCCGGATCATCAGCATCAGCGCCGGAACCAGGATCTGTTCGACCAATTCGTCCCGCAGTTCCTGATCCTTTAGTTTCGGGATCAGTCGCAGCACGTTCGGCAGATAATCGGCCAGTTCGCCTCTGCAGTCGTTTTCCGCTTGGTTGTGCTCCCTATTCAGATTGGATAACAAGGCGCCGCGCTTGTAGTCGTCCCCGAACAGGACATAACCGGTGCCCAGGGTGGTCAGGGCCTGCACCTCAAACGTGCGCGTGTGCAATTCCTGCAGATCGAGGGTTCTTTCCGGAATTGCGTCGAGAAAAAGCTCAAGCTCGACCGCGGCATCTGGATAGTCATCGCGCAGAAAGTCCAACAGCACCCTCCCGCGGGCGGCGAACCCGGACTCTGGAAAATCCAGCAACCCGGCCATGCTTTCATAGTGTGCATAAGTCATCTTGGTTCACAGCCCCCTTTGCGCCGATCCTTCCTGGAAGCCGAAGCCGACGTTGCCTTTTCTGTCACCGGTGAACTCCAGCATTTCGATTGCATGCTCGCGATGGGCCGCCGGGATCACGAAGCGGTCGTCGAACTTGGCCAAGGACGTGAGATAGTAGACGGCGTCGGCCATTTCGGGTGTGTAGCCCGCGAGCTTCAGCGCGTCGTTCGCCTTTTGTTCGGAAATGTCGCCGACCGTCTTCCAGCGGCGATAGATTCTGATGGCCCACAGCCTGACCAGCCGGTCCTTGACCTTGCCCTCGTCTCCCGCGCTGAACAGGTTCGCGAGGTACTGCAGCGGGAATCGCGCCTTATCGATGGCACCCCAAAGCTCGTCGGTGCTGGTGTCGTATAGCCAGGCGTCATCCCAGATCTTGGCGATGGAGCCGAACTTTTCCGCTTGCGCGCTATTGTTGACTTGCCTGACCGTGGCCATGACTGGCAGCAGCGGTGGCACATAGAACAGCATCGGCAGAGTCCTGAACTCCGCATGCAAGGGCAGGGCCAGCCCCCACTCCTTCACGAACTTGTAGGTAGGCGAATTTTGCGCCGCATGTATGGTCGAATCGGCGATGCCATTCGCCTTCGCCGACGCGATGACCGCCGGGTCGAACGGATCCATGAGCATGCTCAGGTGATGTTCGACCAGGTCTTTTTCCGGAACCGAGGCCGTCTCGTGAATGCGGTCGGCGTCATACAGGATCACCCCGAGGTAGCGAATGCGGCCGACGCAGGTGTGCATGCAGGCCGGGGCAAGGCCGGCCTCGAGGCGCGGATAGCACAGGATGCATTTTTCGGATTTGCCCGCGTGCCAGTTGTAATAGGTCTTCTTGTAGGGACAGGCGGTGACGCACATTCTCCAGGCGCGACAGACGTCCTGGTTGATCAGAACCACGCCGTCCTCCCCCCGCTTGTAAATCGCGCCCGAGGGACAGGAGGCGACGCAAGCCGGATTTAGGCAGTGATTGCAGATCCGCGGCAGGTAGAAAAACGCCATCCGTTCCAGCTGGAACATGGCTTCCTGCTCGGCGGCCGACAGGTTCTTCAGGTTAGGATCGTTGCGGGCAAAATCCAAGGTTCCGCCTAGATCGTCGTCCCAGTTTGGACCCATTTTGATATCGATCGGCTTTCCCGTGATCAGGGAAAGCGCCCGTGCCGTCGGCTGGTCGTCCCCCGCGGGCGCCTCGATCAAATTGAGATAATCGTAGGTGTAGGGCTCGTAGTAGTCGTCGATCACCGGCATGTTGGGATTGTGGAAGATATTCAACAGCCCTTTCTGCTTCCCGGCGCCCTTGAGCGAAATTCCGCCGCCGACGTGCTCCCAACCGCCTTTGTAAATACTCTGGTCTTCCCACTTCGTCGGGTAGCCCGTTCCGGGTTTGGTTTCGACGTTGTTCCACCACATGTACTCCGCGCCCTTGCGGTCGGTCCAGATATTCTTGCAAGCGACCGAGCAGGTATGGCACCCCAGACATTTGTCCAGGTGGAACACCATCGAAACTTGTGAACGGATATCCATGATTTATTTTCCTTGGCGTTTGCTCAGAATACGACCTTGTCCATTTTCTTGACCGTCACGTGCGTATCCCGGTTTGGAGCTATGGGTCCCCAGTAGTTGAAGTGATACGAGAACTGCCCGTATCCGCCGGCGAGAAAGTTTGGTTTCAGATGGACCCGGGTGAAGCTGTTGTGCCCGCCCGCCCTCTTGTTGCCCCTCACCTGCGACTTGGGGATCTCGATCGTGCGCTCCGGCACGTGATAAACGATGCAAACGCCCAGTGGAATTCTGGAGCTGACATTCGCCCTGGTGCAATAGACGCCATGATCGTTGTAGACCTCGACCCAATCGTTGTCCTTGATGCCCAGGTCCGCAGCGTCTTTCTCACTCAGCCAGCAAGGCTCGCAGCCGCGCGAAAGCGTCTTCATCCGCAGCGTGTCCCCGTAGGTTGAATGGATGTGCCACTTGCCGTGAGGCGTGAGGCAATTGAGCACCTTCGCCTTTCCGTCCTTCAGGGTCTGCTTCAGATCGCCGTAAAGCTCGGGCTTCGGTGAGGGCTTGTAAGTCGGCAGGTGTTCGCCATAAGCGATGTACATCTCGTGATCGAGGTAGAAATGCTGACGTCCCGTCAGCGTGCGCCACGGGACCAGCCGGTCCACGTTGTACGTATAGGCAGCGTAAGCCCTGCCGTCATTCATCAGTCCGGACCACAGCGGCGAAGTGTTGTACCTGCGTGGCTGGGCCTGAAGATCGGCGTAGTTGATGTGCACGTCCTTGCTGCCTTCGCCCAGATCGGCCAGCTTCAGGCCGGTTTTCTTCTCCATATTCTGGTAGGCGCGCACGTTGAGCGTGCCGTTGGTCATGGTGGACAGATGCAAAATGGCGTTGATGGCCGATTTGTCGTCTTTCAAGGACGGATAGACTTTCCCGTCCAGCTTCTCCACCGGAAAATGGTTGGACGTGGTCATTTGATCGTACTCGTCCGCGCACAGGAAATGGTTGCCATGCGCGCCCAGTCCCTGGGTTCTAACGTTCTCGCCCAGCGTGATGAACTTGTCGTAGATTTTCGTATAATCGCGGCGCACCACGGCGAGCTTGTGCATGGTTTTTCCGGGTATCGCCTCACATTCCCCCTTGTACCAGTCCTTCATCGTGGGCTGGGAGATCTCATCCACCGAGTCGTGCGACAGAGGCGATGCCACGATGTCGACTTGAACCTCGGGCAGGTACTTCTTGGCGGCCTCGCTGGTTACCCGCGCCAGTTCCTTGAAAATATCCCAGTCCGTCTTGGTTTCCCACACCGGTGCGATGGCGGCCGACAGCGGATGAATGAACGAGTGCATGTCGGTGCTGTTGATGTCCGCTTTCTCGTACCAGGACGCTGCGGGCAGGACGATGTCCGAATACAGCGCCGACGAATCCATTCGGAAGTTCAAGTCCACCACCAGATCCATTTTTCCCCTGGGCGCGACGTCGTGCCATTTCACCTCTTTGGTGTGTTCGTCGGAGTCCTCGCCGATGGCGTTGGAGTGGGTGCCAAGATAATGTTTCAGGGCGTACTCATGGCCCTTCATGCTGCCCATGATGGCGTTGCCGCGCCAGATGTACCAGACACGCGGATGGTTCTCCGGCGCCTCCGGATCGGCGATCGAATATTGCAGCTGTTTGGATTTCAGCTTCTCCAGCACGTAATTGGTGATGCCCGCGTCATCTTTCGCGCCTTTGGCGACGGCCTCCTTGGAGAGTTCGAGCGTGTTTTGTTTGAACTGAGGATAAAACGGCATCCAGCCATTGCGCACCGCCATGAAAATGGTGTCGGCCGTGTGTTTGGCGGTCAACTCGTTCTTCGGCACGGTGTTGTACACGGAGTACTGGCCGTCGTAACGGTACTGGCAGGTGTTGATATAGTGCCAAATCGGCCCTTGCTGCAGCCGGACGGCGCCTTGCCAATCCCTGCCCATGGCGATGGTGCTCCATGAGTCCTGCGGCGCCAGCTTCTCCTGCCCCACGTAGTGGTTCAGGCCGCCGCCGTTCTTGCCGACGCAGCCCGAGAGCATGAGCGCCATCGCGCCCGCCCGATACATCAGGTTCGAGTGGTACCAGTGGTTGATGCCGGCACCGATAATGATCATGCATTTGCCTTCGGTCGTGGCCGCCGTATTGGCCCATTCCCGGGCGAATTGGAGCACGGTCTTGGAATCCACACCGGTGAGAATCTCCTGCCAGGCCGGCGTGTAGGCGGCATCCTTGTCGGTATAGTCTTTCGGATAATCGCCGGGGAGGCCGCGTCCCACGCCGTATTGCGCCATGATCAGGTCGTACACCGTGGCCACTGCCACCTTTCCGTGCAGCGTCTCGATGTACTTGACCGGCACTCCTCTTAGTGCCTTCTTGTCCATGCCGAATTCCGTGAACTCGGTGCTAAGCACCCCGTCATTGTTCTTAAGCAGCGTCAACGCTGGATCGTAGGGATTATCGTCGCTGGAGTTTTCCAGCTTCATGTTCCACTTGCCGGTTTCCTTGCCATAGCGATGTCCCATCGCGCCTTTTGGCACCACAAGGCTGCCGGATTTCTCGTCGATGTTGAGAAACTTCCAGTCTCCGTTCTCGATATCCTTGAACTGGGCCAGTTCGTTGGCGCGGAGCAGGCGGCCCGGCTTGTAACGGTCGCCTTCCTGGTTCAGGACAACCAGATAGGGGCTATCCGTGTACTGCTTGCCGTATTTCAGGAAATAGGGCGTCTGTTTTTCGTGATGGAACTCGTTCAAAATGACGTGCGACACCGCCATCCAGAACGCGCCGTCGCTGCCCGCGTGCAGCGGCACCCACTGGTCCGCATACTTGGTGACCATGCTCAAGTCGGGCGAGAACACCACGGTCTTGGTGCCGTTGTGCCGCGATTCCGCGAAGAAATGGCAGTCGGGCGTGCGCGTCATATTCAGGCAGGCGCCCATGTCGGCGATCATCTTGGAGTTGTACCAATCGGCGCTCTCGCAGACGTCGGTCTGCTCGCCCCATATTTCCGGGAAAGCGGTGGGCAGGTCGCAGTACCAGTCGTAGAAGCTAAGGTTCACGCCGCCGAAGAGCTGGAGAAAGCGCGCCCCGGCCGCGTAGCTGAGCATGGACATCGCTGGAATCGGCGAGAAACCAATCACCCGGTCCGGGCCATATTTCTTCGCCGTATGGATGTTGGCGGCTGCCATGAGTTCCAGCACCTCGTCCCAACTCGCCCGCCTGAAGCCGCCCTTGCCGCGGGCGTTCTGGTAGCTCTTGCGCTTCTCCGGATTGTTTTGCAGTGATTCCCACGCCTTGAGCGGGTCGCCGGTTTTTTCCTTCTCTGCACGGTAGGCATCGATCAGCGCGCCCCGGATCAAGGGGTACTTGATCCGCAGCGGACTGTACAAATACCAGGAGAAGGAAATCCCGCGCTGACACCCACGCGGCTCGTATGGGGGAAGGGAATCCTCGAGCAGCGGGTAGTCCAGCTGCTGCGTCTCCCACACCACGATGCCGTCCTTGACGTGTATCTGCCAGGAGCAACCGCCGGTGCAGTTGACTCCGTGCGTGCTTCGGACGATCCGGTCGTGCTGGAAGCGGTTCCGGTAGAACTCCTCCCATTTGCGCGTCTCTGGTGAAATGATGTCTGTGATCCAGCCCATGTGATTGCCCCTGTCGTTTTTCCGTTACAGCGGTTTCTCTGTTACAGCGCTTGTGACTCGTGCAATTACTCCGATTTGATCTGCCGGTCGTAGATATCCTGATTCACGCAGCGTTTCTTTCGACCCCGTCCGGCGAGCGAGAAGATTCCGAGCAGCACGATCACGCCCCCGGCGCCGGCGCTGAACATCCTCCAGCCCCACTCTTTGGGCATCTGACGCGCATGCTCCTTGTCGACGTGCTGCAGGAATCCGACCAGCGCATTGATTTCCTTGTCCGAGAACTCCTTTCCTGCGTAAGCGGCCTGCATCACCGGGAAAGGAGAGCTTCCCAGAATGGCGCTGACCCCTTGTCTCCCCATGCGCGAGAACACCAGGGTCAGTTCGGCGGCCAGAACTCCTCCGCCTAGGTGGGTATCGCTCGATACGTGATGGCAGGCATTGCAGGACGGACCGCCATTGGCGAAACGGACTTTGCCCTCAAACAGATCCCCTCCGAGCTGGATTTCAGCCGGAGTTCCCTCCGCCGCAGGCTCCTTCGCCGCCGGCGCCGGGGCGGTGGTGGTTTCCTTGCCTGCCGCGGTGGCGCCTCCGGTGTCCTTGATGTGAGCCAAGACCTTCTTGATTTGGTCATCCGACAAAGCCTGATCCGGCATGGGCATCTTGAATTCTTCAAGCAACGCAGTGGCAACCTTATCGCCCGACTTCACCAGCTTGTCCGAGGACTTGATGAACTTGAGCAGCCAATCCTCGGGGCGCTTGTCGCCCACACCCTTGAGATCAGGACCGACGAGCCGCCCGGCGCCGATACTGTGGCAGGCCGCACATGACTTTTGAAAAATCTGATTGCCGGATTCCTGCGCGGATGCCGACTGCGATCCGCCCAGCCAGCCCGCTACAGCTACAAGCAGCGCGCCAAACATGCCACGCCAGAACGAAAATGCCGACGCGTTCCGCGTCGTTCCCTGCTGCCATTGGTCGCGCATACCAATCTCCCTCAGACCTGTCGTTGTGGTCGCATCCGTCAGCCGCGCGCGAAACGATCGCGTTGGCAGCGTCGAGTTTACGTTGGCATAGACGGAAAAACAACGCAGCGCGCACGCTTTATTTGGGGTTACCAATTTTGCGTAAATTAGATGCGCCATATCTGGCGGCGACTTGGGTCGCCGCGCGATTGACCAATAACGGCGCGGTATTCCACCTGATTGCGTTTTCACGCGTGCCTACCACTAAGTGGGTAGTGAGGAGCCTTTTTCCGGCCCACCGGTCAGTTCTCAGATGTCCCGTCCGAGACTAAGATACGCGCTGAATTCGGGCACAAGCGGAGGTTGAAGAAATGGCTTCTCAGACTTACAAGAGCTGGTCGGTGGTGACCGCCAGCACCACTGCGTTCACGGTATGTTTCATGGTGTGGATGATGTTCGCCGTGATCGGCATTCCCATCAAGAAGACCCTGGATCTCAACGAAACGCAGTTCGGCATTCTGGTGGCGCTGCCGGTGCTGACCGGCTCACTGATCCGCCTGCCGCTGGGCATGTGGACCGACAAGTTCGGCGGTCGCATTGTGTTCTTCGTCCTGATGCTGTCGACCGTGATCCCAATTTGGCTGATCTCGGTTGGCACCGCGTACTGGCATTATTTGGTGACGGGCTTGTTTGTCGGTGTGGCAGGCGGCTCGTTCACGGTTGGCATCGCCTACTGCGCGCGTTGGTTCCCGAAGCATAGGCAGGGCCTCGCGATGGGCATCTTCGGTGCGGGCAACACCGGGGCGGCCATTACCAAGCTGGTCGCGCCGACCATCGTCGTCATGTACGGCTGGGCCATGGTGCCGAAGGTGTATGCCGTCCTCATGCTGATCACCGCGATTGCCTTCTGGTTCTTTACCTATACGGACGAGGAACACACGTCGGGCCATTCCCAGGTCACGGTCAGAGAGCAGCTGGCAGCGCTCAAGGACCCAACGGTCTGGCGCTACAGCCAGTATTACTCCATCGTCTTCGGCGGCTACGTGGCGCTGTCCCTGTGGATGACCAAGTACTATATCTCCGAATACGGTTTCGACATCCAACTGGCGGCACTGCTTGCGGCCGGTTTCAGCGTTCCCGGCGGCGTGCTGCGCGCCATCGGCGGCTGGTTCGCCGACAAGTTCGGCGCGCACACCGTCACTTGGTGGGTGTTGTGGATATCCCTCGTCTGCCTGTTCTTCCTGTCCTACCCGCAAACCGATTTGACCATACAGACCGTGACCGGACCCAAGAGCTTTCATTTCGGCCTCACGCCGACGATTTTCACGATTCTGATGTTTTCAATGGGCATAGCGTTCGCAATCGGCAAGGCCTCGGTGTTCAAGTACATCTCAGACGATTACCCGCATAACATCGGCGTGATCTCGGGGATCGTCGGCCTTGCGGGCGGCATGGGCGGATTCGTCCTGCCGATCATGTTCGGCGCACTCGTGGACCTGACCGGCGTGCGCTCCTCCGCCTTCATGCTGATGTTCGGCATCGTCTGGGTGTCGCTGATGTGGATGTACTTCAGCGAAGTGCGGCCGCTCTCCGCTGAGCAAAGCCGCAAGCATCCTGAACCGACGCATTTTGCCTGAGAGCCGGAAATATCCGCCATGGCTGCAAGCATTCTGACCCGGTGGGATCCAGAGGACCCGATCTTCTGGGAGACCGAGGGGCGCGGCATCGCGAATCGCAATCTCTGGATTTCGATCCCCTCGCTGTCGCTCGCCTTTTCCGTATGGATGGTGTGGAGCGTGGTAGTGGTGAATCTGCCGAACGCCGGGTTCGGTTTCTCGACCAGAGAGTTGTTCTGGCTGTCCGCGCTGCCGGCGCTGTGCGGTGCTACGCTGCGTATCTTCTATTCTTTCATGGTGCCAATATTCGGAGGTCGGCGCTGGACGGCGATTTCCACGGCGTCGCTGCTGCTCCCCACGCTCGGCATGGGGTTGGCCCTCCGCGATCCCTCTACACCTTACTCGACCTTCGTCGTGCTGGCGTTGCTGTGCGGGCTAGGCGGCGGCAACTTCGCCTCAAGCATGGCGAACGTCAACTTCTTCTTCCCCAATGTGCAGAAGGGGACCGCATTGGGCCTCAACGCGGGCCTGGGCAATCTCGGCGTATCCCTGGTGCAGTTCGTCGTGCCGATGGCCATCACGGCGGGCATTTTCGGGGCGCTGGGCGGCGAACCACAGACCTGGACCAAGGGAGCGGAAGTCAAGCAGATGTGGCTGCAGAACGCCGGATTCATCTGGGTGCCCTTTATAGCGGCCTGCGCCATTTCCGCCTGGCTGTGGATGGACGATCTCGCCACTGCCCGCGCATCGCTTTCGGAACAGATGGTGATCTTCGCGAGCAAGCACACCTGGATCATGTGTTGGCTCTACCTTGGCACCTTCGGTTCCTTTATCGGCTATTCCGCTGGATTCCCCCTGCTCAGCACGAGCCAGTTCCCGCAAGTCAATGCACTGGCCTACGCCTGGCTCGGACCCCTGATCGGTGCCCTGATCCGCCCGCTCGGGGGCTGGCTCTCGGACAAGCTTGGCGGGGCGCGGGTGACTTTTTGGAATTTCATCGCCATGGCGGCGGGCGTGGCTGGCGTGCTAGCCTTTCTTCCGCAGGCCGGCCAAGGGGGCAATTTCTATGGTTTCCTTGTGATGTTCATGGTGCT
>Ga0315281_10003494_pt1 | contig 22976 bp, 18 predicted proteins | sample YL17G07_0_MG_FD_204540 | JGI IMG/M metagenome (GOLD analysis project Ga0315281, IMG submission 204540) | Sediment microbial communities from Yellowstone Lake, YNP, Wyoming, USA - YL17G07_0 | ecosystem: Environmental > Aquatic > Freshwater > Lake > Sediment | place: USA: Wyoming | collected... | reverse complement strand
AGGCAGGACCGATAGCCGATCCTGCGCCGTGCCGGAGAACCAGTGCGACCAATCGAAACCATGGAAGAGGCCACGGCAAATCTCGTACTTTTCCTGCATAACGTGCACAGCCTCGGCCTGATCAATAGCCGTCTTACCGGTCCCGCCGCTTTCAGTGTAGGTCTTGAGCGCATCTCTCAGTTCATCGGCAAGCCCAAGATAGTCCACTACCAGCCCGCCTGGTTTATCCTTGAAAACACGATTGACCCGAGCGATAGCCTGCATGAGCCCATGACCGCGCATAGGCTTGTCCACGTACATGGTATGAAGTGACGGAGCGTCGAAGCCGGTAAGCCACATATCCCGCACAATAACGATCTTGAACGGGTCTTTAGGATCTCGGAAGCGCTGCGCGAGCGACTCACGGCGGGGCTTGTTTCGGATATGGCGCTGCCACTCCATGGGATCAGACGCCGAGCCCGTCATCACCACTTTAAGCGAGCCCTGTTCGTCGTCTTCGCTATTCCAGTCAGGCCTTAATGCTGCAAGCTCCCGGTAAAGCTCCACGCAGATACGTCGGCTCATGCACACCACCATGGCCTTGCCATCCATTATTGCAAGGCGATTTTCAAAGTGGTTCACAAGATCCCGAGCGATGAGCTTAATCCGGTTGTCTGATCCCACAACAGCTTCGAGTTGCGCCCATCGCGTCTTGAGCCTTTCCTTGCGTTCTACCTCTTCCCCTTCGGTGGCCTCTTCGAAATTCGGATCAATACTCGGTCGCTCTGATTCCTTAAGCTCCAACTTTGCGAGTCTGCTCTCGTAGTAGATAGGGACGGTAGCGCCATCGATAACCGCCCGCTGAATATCGTAGACGCTGATATAGTCGCCAAATACCGCGCGCGTGTTTGCGTCCGTCTTCTCAATTGGTGTGCCGGTAAAACCGATAAACGACGCATTCGGCAACGCATCGCGCATGTGGCGGGCGAAACCGTCGATAAAGTCGTACTGGCTGCGGTGAGCTTCATCTGCTATAACCACGATGTTGCGCCGCTCGGAAAGCACCTCCATTCTTCCCCCTCTCCCCTCCGTGGGAGAGGGCTGGGGTGAGGGGGCCTCGGGGAAGAACTTCTGAATCGTAGTAAATACCACTCCCCCGGAAGCGACCTTTAGCTTCTCGCGCAAATCGGAACGGTCCGCTGCCTGAACAGGTGGCTGTCGTAATAGATCGTGGCACCGAGCAAAGGTACCGAAAAGCTGATCATCAAGATCATTACGGTCAGTGAGAAGCACAATCGTCGGGTTCTTCATTGCCGGATGCAGAATTACGCGGCCAGCATAGAAGGCCATGGTCAGGCTCTTGCCTGAGCCTTGCGTGTGCCACACCACGCCCACTCTGCGGTCTCCCGGGTCGCCGCCAGGTTTCTGCCCTGACGTATAGCGCCCCGGTGTCTCTGCTGAACGATCAACAGCCTGCGCAGCCCGCAGTGTTTCCTCTACCGCTACGTTGACCGCATGGTATTGATGGTAGCCTGCCATTTTCTTTGTGAGCTTTCCATTGCCTTCGTCCTCGAAAACAATGAAGTATCGCACGAGATCAAGAAAGCGCCGCTTCTCGAACACGCCTTCAAGAACGACTTGTAACTCGGCAATCTTCGCCGCAGCATCCTCGCGTCCTGTGATCGTGCGCCAGGGCTTGAACCATTCTCTACCCGCGCCAAGAGAACCGATCCTGGCTTGCACACCGTCGGATATAATCAGTGCAGCGTTCGTTGCAAAGAGTGATGGGATTTGTGCCTGGTAGGTCTGCAATTGCTGGAAAGCGCTCCAGACTGTAGCATTCTCATCAGCAGGATTCTTAAGCTCAATCACACCAAGCGGCAGCCCATTTACAAAAAGTACAACATCAGGACGCCGTGTGTGCTGTGTCTCGGAAACGGTGAACTGGTTGACAGCGAGCCAATCGTTATTGTCCGGTGTATCGAAGTCAATCACTCTGGCTTGTGCGCCCGCGATGGAACCATCGGCACGAGTGTATTCAACCGTAATCCCATCCACGAACATGCGATGTATAACATGATTTCGAGCAATGAGCGTTGGCGTATCGCAGCGTATTAGTTTACGGAAGGCCTCTTCGATTGCTGCGTACGGGAGATCGGGATTAAGACGAACGAGCGCCTGCTGGAAACGGCTTTCGAGAATAACGTCGCGGTAATTCGGATCGCTGCGCTCTGCTCCCAGTTCGCCGACAGCTATTGCAGGGCCGCTCAGAACCGCATAACCCAGACTTTTCAGCCAGGCAAGGGCGGCGTCTTCGACAACGGATTCGATAAATGACATTACGTACCTCTAAGTCAAGCTTTCGACAAACCAACGTTGCGCAAACGTCTGGAGCTACCCTTTATTACAACAATCGACCTGACGATGATACCGCTTGATACCGAGTCGGCTTCTTTAACTTTTCGAGTGTGCCTTCTTCAACGAGCCGCTCCAGCCACTCCTTGGCCTGGCTTTTGGATACTCTGAGCATCTCGGCAACTTCAGCGTCGGCCCTGGGTGTATCAAGTTTGCAAAGCAGTTCTCTGACCTTTTCAAACAACGCTTCAGCGGGGGTCGCGGTGACGCTTGAGTTTTGCTCCATTATTGTTTGCTCGCTCGGTGGAGCAGGACTTTCAATTGGAGACAGGCTTACTTGTTCTTCTCGCACTGCAAATGACAGTTCATTCTGCCCAGGCGCACCCTGTTCAGGATATGTTTTTGCCATGGCTTCCACAAAGGCTTCTATTGTCTCTGGATTCGGCCAGGACAAAGCGCCATTTCTCCGTAGCGCATCAAGGCCCGTATTTGGTTCACCCTTCGTGCGAACATAGACCGGTACAAACCGCAATTTTTTCAATTGCTCTATTGCACCTGCCCACGTACCACCCTTCTCCACGTCAGAACTAACCACAAGCGCGGCATCCGCAAAAGCATAAATCAGCTTATTACGCTGCATCGCATTTCCGACATTGAACCCGGCTGACGGATCATAAGGCGATACCAGAACCAGTCGGTTTTCCATCAGAAACGCCCGATGTTCCCGAACCAAAGCCATCCGTTCGAGACTTTCTGACAGCACACCAACGACAGAGCCACCGGCTGCCAAAGCGCCCCTCATCGCAGCCTGATCGATTCCCCGCGCGCCGCCCGAAACCACAGTCCGTTTTGCTTCCGCCGCCAGTCTGCCGATACCCTCCGTATATTCTACAAGGGCAGAGTCCACGTGCCTTGATCCGACGACTGCAAGACCGCCTGTCTCCATTAGAGCCGCTTCCCCGCAGCCATACAGGACCGGCGGAGCATCTTCTTTGAGCCGGGCTTTCAGCTTTGCGGGATACCCGGCATCAGCCCGGCTGACAACCCAGATTGTTCTCGCCTGCCATCGCTCGATAGCCTGGCTCAAGAGAAAGCCCCTGCCTAAAAGACGTTCTATCCTTGCACGATCAAACAGGGCCGAACACTTCTCAATAAGCTCTTTTGCATCCGAACCGAGAAAATCCGAAGGTTGCTGCTGGTTGTCGCGCAGGAACCTTGCCATTTGCTTGTATTCGCCGTGAGTCAGGCTGTCCGGTGATTGTTGACCTTTGCCGACAATCAAGGGCGCTGTGAGCAAAAGAATAGCTTGCGTATTTGAGGATAGATTCATAATTTAATCACCACGACCCGTGCGCGCCAGCGCCAGGGAAAATACTTCGCCGCTGCCGTGCTTTCGAAGCAACCATGCAGCGACCGGTCATCAGTTTTTTCCAATACCGCATGAAATGGCAGGTTCAACCCTGTTGCGAGACGTTGGGCAAAATCCGGGACCAGATGAGGATGTCTCAGTGATGGAATGCAGGTAACCCATTGCGGCAATGGCTGCGGTGCCCACTCACGCACAAGATTTACACATGCAGTGACCAACTCGTCAGAGAATCGTCGGTCTTGATATTTACCCTTCCTGACAAGTTCACCCCACCCCGCATCACCCCAAACACACAGTACCTTTCCCGGCTGGGCCTGATGCTCCGCTGGAATATTTCCTTTCACATTATACTGCGGCATTCCGCCAGTGGGCCATTTTTTCCGCAGCTCGACAGGCAAACTTGTCCGCCTGAGAAAACTTACCGCCTCCCTTACCAGTGTCGAGTCAACGGTAACCGGCAACAGCGGGAGTACGGGCGGCTGGACCGCGCCTGGATCGCCATCAAGGGCACTGATAAGGAATGCCATGTGACCTGTTGTCAACCTCACATACTCCTGCATCTGCTGCTGCTCCGCACGCCGGAGAGCTGTCAAACGCTCCGCCCGTTGCCAGAATCCCTCACTCAAGGTCGCTGCGGTCAATTGCCATTTCGTGCCTTGTTTGACAATGGGTGGAGGAGACTCCAACGACAGTAGGTCGATTACTTTATTTATCCGGCCATAACTGACGTTCACGCAGCCCATCAATTCCGGGATAGAACGGCCACTCGGAGAAGCAGTGAGAGCATCAAGCACAAGCTGGACTTCCAGGCGTGTCGGGAAAGCGCTCTCTATAAAGTAATCCGCAATCTCCGTCTCTTCCTCGCCGCTCAGCAATACTCCGTACGCAGCATCAAGGGCGCGGCCCGCGCGACCGACCTGCTGATAGTAACCAACCACCGACCCCGGCATCTGGTAATGGATAACAAAACTCAGATCGGGCTTGTCATACCCCATGCCAAGTGCTGTCGTCGCGACCAAAGCTTTTACCCGATTTTCGAGCAGCGCCTGCTCCAGCTCCACGCGGCGATCTCCGGTCTCACCGGTATAGGACTCCACATTCAAGCCCTGTGATCGGAGCCACTCAGCCACTTGGACTGCATCGCGCACGGTCAGCGTATAGATAATACCATGACCAGGCAAAGATGGCACCTGTGCTGCAAGCCATGCCAGACGCTCTGATTGACTTGGCAGACGGATGGTCTGAAGCAACAGCGATGGACGGCTAAGATCGCCGCGTGAAACACTGATGTTCGGCCCGAGCACGGCCTTCAGATCGTCCATAACACGATTGTTAGCCGTAGCCGTTGTTGCTAAAAGCCGAAGATTCGCCGGAAGTGTTCGTACAATGCGCTCCAAAAGGCGGTAATGCGGCCGGAAATCGTGGCCCCAATCCGAAATGCAATGGGCCTCATCTATTACCAGCAAGGCGATCCGCGATCCGATATCCGCCAGCACACCGGAACTAAAGCGTTCATTCGCCAGCCGCTCAGGTGAGATCAACAGTATGTCAACCTCGTTGCGCCTTACCGAGGCCTCAATGGCTTCCCAATCATCCTGGTTATCGGAGTTGATGGTGACCGCTCGCACACCCATCCGCTCCGCAGCCGCAATCTGGTTGCGCATTAAAGCCAGTAAGGGAGAAATGAGCAACGCTGGGCCGGAACCTGCTTCGCGCAGCAGTTTGGTTGCAATAAAGTAGACGAAGCTCTTACCCCATCCCGTTTTCTGAACCACAAGCAGTCGTCCACGGCCCTCCACTACATTGCGTATCGCGTCTTCCTGACCTTCCCGAAAGACTGCGTCATAGCGTCCAGAACCGAGACGAAGAAGCTCCAATGAACGATGTGTATTGTACGTCATGCAAACCGCCCCAATCAATTTATCGGCACTCTTCACCCGTATCTCCCACAACAAAAGAGTACATACCTATGAAAGCGCTCAGGTATACTTGCAGTGAATGCTGGATTTAGCCAGCATAACTACCTTCTTGCCAGTGCTGTCCATTCAGTGGTTCTGGGGCGCTGGGTCCGAGTTCATCAAAGAACTGGCTTGCTATAGCTAAGCCAACTCTTGAGCGACCTCGCTGTAGCTGGGCACCGATTTTCCATGCCAATTCCCGATCAAGCCGAATCGCGGACGACATTACCAGTATTTCAGTGCATCTTGTTATAGCAACATAGAATAACCGGCGCTGCTCAGCGAGAATTAAATCCTGCTCTTCCGATGGTTTATCGATATCTATGAATGGTATCAGACCCTGGATACATCCCGAAACGATTACAACCTTGCTCGTGAGACCTTTGGACTTATGCAAACTCATGACGCGCACGAAATCCCCTGCCTCAGGCATTTCCGGCTGTGTGATATGTGTCTTTATGCGTTCAAACAGGGACTGGACGTCCGCCACTTCTGAAACTGCAAGCAAAGCGACCTCCCGAATTGCGCCGCACTCGTCGTTTTCTTCGGGTAACAAGGCATCGACAAGCCCAGAAAGGTTCAGACCTCCAAAAATTGTAAGGGTTGTTTGAAGCTCGCGGTACTTGCTGAGAAGGTCAGAGACGTTGGGCAACGATAGTGTACCCTGATCCAATGCTTCGAGTGCCGCTCTCGGCGAAATGCCTGTTTGCTCGCAATGTTGGCGTAAGCGTTGGTACGCATTCTTTCGGCCAGACGGACTCCCCTCAGCGAGCCACCATCGAAGTGCCACTCTGTCTTCGATGTCAACCAGCAGGGTCAGGATTGCAAATGCACGCTGCGCCGCATCGCCTTCTAGCGATTCCTCATGATAAAAGCTATGAACCGACACATCTGCTTCTTTGAGCCGGTCTCTAATGCTATACCCAAGCAAACGCCGTGGCGTAAGAATAAGTATATCGCCAGGTGAGTAACCATGAGTGGAGATTAGCGTTTGCACATAGTCGGCGAGTCCTTGCGCCTCCTCATCAACACCTCGCCATTGGACAATATGAACTGTGCCTTGCAGATTGTCCGGCTTTGGCTGCAGACGCGATTCCAACGAGTGCGGGTGGTTATGGCGAATCAGTTGATCTGCTATTGCCACAACTCTAGTAGGACATCTCCTACATTCGTCAAGTGTCTCATCGTGCGTGGTCGGATGTTCTAACTGGAATACTTCGATGCCTTCAGGGTTTGCGTGACGAAACCTGTAAATTGATTGGTCTACATCCCCCACGATAGCCGTTGACCCATTACGCGCTAAGAGATCCAGCAACCCTTGCTCGGCTTTATTCAGGTCTTGATACTCGTCAACGATAACATGATCAAATGCTGACCGGACATCTGAGGCAGGATTATTGCGCAAAAAGCGAAGTGCTTCTGGGACCAATTCCCCTATAAGCATGGCACGATGAAACCGTAGCCAACCAATGAGTGCTGCTTGAAACTGACGGTCAACTGGATCTTGGGGCCAACCGGGACTTTCAGACTGAAGCCGAGCCCACGCCGCCTCAAACGCACGGATACGCTTCGTACATTCTCTTTTTGGACTGAAGGGTCCGCAGATAACTAAATCATCGAGCATAACGCCACCTTCAAACTGCAAAACGCCGGACTTCGCAAATGCGACCACTGGTCTTGGAACTCGTCCAAGATAGTTAAACACATCCTGGCTATTAAGCAGTGCGAAGCAGAAGGCATGAAGAGTACCGACCCGAACTTTTTCGCAATCCGCTATTCCTAGTGCGTGAAGGTCTTGTACCAAGCTTGCGGCTGCGTTGCGTGTAAAGGTAACGGCCAGAATCCGTCGCGGGTCGCACCCGGATTCCAACAATCGCGCTACCCGTCGCTTCATGGCGAAAGATTTACCGGTCCCAGGACCAGCCATGACCCGCAACGGGCTATCGTCTGTTGCTGCGATGTTGCGAGCCGTACCTGTTAGTCCATCGTCCCAACTCATGGAACAGCCTCCACAGCTTTCCCCACATCTTTCACCCTTACCGCCCCCGACAACAGCTGCGGCAACAGCGCGTCGCGTAGGGAGGCGAGTGTGCGGGTCTGTTCTTCGTTAGTTTGAATGCGTTCGTCGAATGCACCTACAATGCGCTCATAGACAGCCACAACTTCCTCAGTCGGTGTTACACAGGTAAGACCGTGAAAGTCCTTTTTGCCAATGGAGCCGAATACAGTTCCTTCCGCCTCAAAGCGTGCAAAAACATCTTCTTGCAAGCGCATCGAGTAGTAGGTGTAAGAACGAGCACCAGTCTTGTGCCTTACGGCGGCAACTCCACGGCCAACACAGCATCGTTCAACGGCCATGTTAATGTCGCCCACTGGAGCACGCACGCTCACGAGTGTGTCGCCTTTCTCTGCGAACCGTGTCGGTGCCGAGCAATACACGCGTCTCTCCGGAAAACGAAATCCAAAATCCGTACACCCCTGAAAGAATGGCAAGCCTTCACCAGTATCATTATAAGTTTCTCCGGGCGGTGACTGTCCCATCGTAAGGTTAAACTCCTCATCAATAGTACCAACCCTCCACCCCTTCGGAATCTCGCCCAACTCAGAATCCTCGAAGCTATCAGGGAAGAGCGAGGCAAGGTCGCGGGGCAGTCCAGGATCACGGCCTTCGGATTTGGCGCGGACAGGATCGAAGTCCACGAACCACGACTTGAAGATCGCCCGGGCCATGGCTTCGAGCGTCTGGTTCATCTTGCGATTGAGTTCGATCTTGTCGTCCAGTGTGCCGAGAATATGAGCGATGGCGCCTTGTGTGGAAAGTGGAGGCTCCGGTAGCGCTACCTTGTTTAAGTTTCCCTGTGTCAGCTTGGGCATCGTTGACCCGCTCAGATAGGCGCTAACATCAGCTACTTGGAGAGCATACATTAGAAAACGGGTATCGGCGCGGGCGTTTCCGCGCACAATGTGCGCGTGGTTGTTCACCCAAAATTTGCCTGTTGCCATGAAAGCAATTGGCGTCTTTAGTGTTCGTAAATTCTCACCATCCTCTGCAATCAACAAATAATCACCGTCAAAGACATAACTATCAACATGATCTACGATGCCTGATGCGCCATAATACGGATACGGCCCTGATCGCCTATCAGAGCCCTTAACCGGCGCTCGCTGTGCATCGAAGTTATCAGTAAGCTCGCCAAGCGGCGTTATTGGCCACTCACTCGTCATAACCAAGCTCCTTCAGGTCGGCGGCGAGCGAGTATACAGTAAACCTCGTCATGCCCGCCCCTCCTGCTCTTCAACCCACTCCACGAGCTTTTGCCTCAATTCTTCTTTTGACGGCAGGTAGAGCTGGTATTCCTTCGCGTGGATATTGGCGTCCTTGGGCAGGGTGATCTCCACCAACGCATCATGCTTCTTTTTACAAAGGATGATCCCGACGGTTGGATGTTCGGCTTTTGTCTTCACATGGCGGTCGAAGTAGTTTACATACATCTGCATCTGCCCGAGGTCCTGATGGGTCAGCTTGCCGATCTTGAGGTCGATCAGCACGTAGCAGCGAAGCAGACGGTTGTAGAAGACGAGGTCCACGAAGAAGTGGTCTTCATCGAACGTGAAGCGCTTCTGGCGGGCCTCGAATAGAAAGCCTTTGCCTAATTCCAGCAGGAAGTGTTCAAGCTTGTCGATGATGGCTGTTTCGAGGTCTGATTCCGAGTATTTCGCATTTTCATCCAGCCCTAAGAACTCCAGCACATATGGCTCTTTCAGAAGGTCCTGCGACTTGGCGACCGTCTGTCCTTCCTGTGCCAGTTTTCGCATTCCGTCCTTGTCTCGGCTCAGCGACAGGCGTTCGTAGAGACCGGAATCAAACTGGCGCTTAAGTTCCGGCAAAGTCCAGGAGTTCAGGGCCGCTTCCATTTCGTAGAACCGGCGTTCACCCTCATTGCGGATGCCGATAAGAAAAATGTATTGGGACCACGAGAGAGGAAAAACGGCGGCCAATTGTGCAGATGGCGTCTGCGTAATGTGGAGTGAAGGCTCCTTATTGGCCTTGGACTGAGTGTCTTTCAATTTCCCAGATGGCATCTGGGATTTCTTCGGGAGGCAATCGCGATAGGTCAAAAAAAACTTGCGCATGTATTCCAGGTTTGACCGTGAAAACCCCCGCCCGAACTCCGCTATAAGCCGTTCCGCTAAATCACTGAGCACTTGTCTTCCATATTCCGCTCTGGCCGAACCCTGCTGTTCGTGCTCTACAATACGGCGGCCGATCTCAAAACTCATCCGCACATGTAGCGCGTCCACGCTGCGGACAGCGGCCCTTCGCGCCGAAAGAATGAGTCCGCGGATAGAAGCGAGGAGCGCACCCACTCGTTCCGGCGTATCACTCGTTTTTCGGACTATCTTGTCTTTACCCGCCATATCCAAGCTCCGTCAGTTTTGCGGCAACCTGCCTCATCGCTCACCCATTTGAAGCACCACATGCGCCTTCTCGATCTCTTGGCGAAAGCTTTCGGGAATGCGCGCCCAGTCAAGCACGTCCACCAGAAAAGGCAGGTTGCTTTCACTGAAGGCCGCTTTCAGTTCATCGATGTTTTTTTCTTTTTGGCTCAAATCTTTCGGATTGCGGATGACCAGATCAAGATCGCTTGCGGCGTGGGCGCGGCCGGTGACACGGCTGCCATAGGCCCACACTTCAGACTGCGGCACATAATGCCGCAGCACGGCAAGCACTGCCGACAAATGAGCAGGAGATAAAATGGGTTGGCTTCAGGCTTCATTAAACTTGCTCCGAATAACCGCTTCGAGCGTGGTGACATCACTTACGAACTGTTGCGCTAGTCCGACGGTCTCGTTGGCAAAGCCCACGCCGTAATCGTGAGCGGTGTTGTTGCGGTTATCACGGTATGCAAACCAGCGAGGCAGCGCCTCGGCCTCCATAATTCCGTGTTTTGCGGCATAGCGCAGCACGTCTTTGAAAACCCAGTCATCTACCGTTTTATGGGTATAGCCAAATTCCTTGAGCGCTCGGCGAAGCAGTTTCCCGCTGATTTCGAGACAAAGCTCGAAACTCTTGACCACTGCATTACGGTATACTTCCTCCATCATGTCGTCTTGCCTTGCATCGACAAAAAAATGAGTGAAGTTTCCAACGTCCGAATGCAGCGCTTGAGGTGGTCGGTATTGACACTCATATTTTCGCCTCCAGTTCATACCCAAGGCCCGATAAGTTCTTCTTTATACGCTTTTCCAACTCGTCGCTCTGAGTAAACTGTGTTGCTAATTGTGCGGTTAGTCGCTTCATCTTCTCCTCAAACGGCTCGCCGTCGTCCTCAACGGCTTCCGCGCCCACATAGCGTCCAGGCGTGAGCACGTGACCATGCTTGCGGATTTCTTCAAGCTTCGCGGCTTTGCAGAAACCAGGGATGTCTTTATACCCCTCACCCCGGCCCTCTCCCGCAAGGGGCGAGGGAGTAATTTGATCACCCCGCCAGGCATGATAAGTTCCGGCGAGTTTCGCAACGTCCTCATCAGTGAGTTCTTTGTGAACCCTGTCCACCATTGTGCCCATCTTACGAGCATCGATGAAGAGTGTTTCGCCACGTCGGTCTCGGAAACGTCCGTTCTTTTTATTGCGTGTAATAAACCAGAGGCAGACCGGAATCTGAGTTGAATAGAAGAGCTGGCCTGGCAATGCCACCATGCAGTCAACAAGGTCTGCTTCGATGATGGCCTTACGAATCTCGCCCTCGCCTGATTGGTTGGACGACATCGAGCCGTTGGCAAGCACAAAGCCCGCGAGCCCAGTAGGAGCTAAGTGATAAATGAAGTGCTGCACCCACGCGTAGTTCGCATTTCCCGCAGGCGGCACGCCATAGACCCAGCGTTTGTCATCCTTGAGCAACTCTCCGCGCCAGTCGCTATCATTGAATGGCGGATTGGCCAGCACATAGTCCGCTTTAAGATCGGGGTGCGCATCATTATGAAAAGTATCGCCATGGCCGATTTGAGCATCAATGCCCCGGATGGCAAGATTCATTTTTGCAAGACGCCATGTTGTATAGTTGGACTCCTGGCCGTAAATGGATATATCCCCAAGTTTTCCGCTGTGAGCTTCGATGAATTTCTCGCTTGATACGAACATCCCGCCTGACCCGCAGCAGGGATCATAAACGCGGCCTTTGTAAGGCGCAAGCAGCTCGACCAGCACGCGCACAACACGCGAGGGCGTGTAAAATTGGCCGCCGCTCTTGCCCTCTGCGCTCGCGAAACGAGCAAGAAAGTATTCATATACACGGCCCAACGTGTCTTTTGCGCGGTCTGCGGCGCTACCGAGCGCAAGGTCACTAACCAGATTGATGATCTGACCGAGCCGTTGTTTGTCGAGCCCTGGTCTGGCAAAGTCCTTGGGTAACACGCTCTTGAGAGATGGATTGTCCCTCTCGATTGCCGTCATCGCATCATCAACCAGCTTGCCGATTGTCGGCTGCGGCGCATTCGCCTTGAGTTGAGTCCAGCGCGCCTCCTTCGGCACCCAGAAGATGCTCGCAGCACGGTACTCATCCGGGTCTTCCTCATCCGCACCTTGCGCTTTCTGCGACTCAAGTTCGGCATGTTTTGCCTCGAAAGCATCGGAGATGTACTTGAGGAATATCAGACCCAGGACGACGTGTTTATACTCTGCTGCGTCCATGTTATTCCGTAACGCGTCAGCAGCCTGCCAGAGCTTTTGCTCGAAACCGAGATTGGCACCGGTGTCGCCATTTTCATTCTTTTTCTGTTTTGCCATGGTGCTCCTTCTAAATCACTAAACCGCTTAATATAACTTCTGGTGCAACATTAGCACCCAACTTATTAGGAGTGGTGGTCATGAATTCCGAATACGCGCCATACTCCTGGATGTATATATACCTCTCAGTTGTTTTCTATCGTAAATTTTCAAGCAGCCCTCGTCTCCCTCGCCGACGAAGGCAAATCTCTCCAATATTTCAAAACATTACTACAGATGATTGTAAATGTCCAGAAAAGAGATAGGTAGGCGAGTTTACGCGATGAGGAACCGGGGCAGTTGATCCAGCGCGGTTTTGAGGCGCAGCAGGAAGCGTTCTTCCGGAGAAGTGACGTCGTCGGCATTCATAGAAGTGGGAGCGGGCGGAGTGTCGGGGCTGTACACAAGCATATGGAATGCCACGGACGTCACCGGTTTGTCAGGAAAGGGCAGTTGTTCGATCGTATTCACAAACTCGATCCAGCGATCGGCCATCTGAATTTGCGTGGCTGCGTTTTGAGTTCTTATATAATCAGCCACGGTTCCCGCGGGCGACGGCGCGATCCCCTGACAGATATTCCGGCCCGGCAGCACAAACCGGGACCGGAGCCCGTCGAATACACGGCCAATCGGAAAAAGCCTGCACGCCAGGGGGCGGGCGGAGTAGATACGGCAGCCAGATGGCGCCCAGAAGTGGCAAACCGGATTGCGCGGCAGCATGACCAGAGGAAAACCGTTTGCCCGGTCCGTATCAACAATATCGAGGAGGTCCTCATAGCTCATCGTGGTTTCACGGCAGATGAGTGCGATCTCGTAGGGATTGAGGACGATCGGTGCGCTGGCCTTGCAGCAGTTCGAGTCACAGCCATCAATCCCACAGGAGAGTTGCATCAGGTCCGATTCCGCAAGCACCGCTGCTTCGGCGCCGGCAATCGTTATGGAAGGTGAAGGATTGTTGGACATGAGTAAAAAGTAATAAAGGGTGCCGATCAGGTAAAAACAACTATCCGAAGATTCCGTAGATTCCGCAGATTTTACCGATTAAACCACACCTGACAGGCGGAGGTAATCTGCATCCTCTGCGAAATCTGCGGATAAAAGAGTTTTCGTTGTCAAAGCTACTTCGTTATCAACCGTCCGCCAGCTTTTGCCTGCCACACCACAAGAATGGGACTGGCCACGAAAATCGAAGAATAGGTCCCCACGATTACCCCCAAAAGAAGTGCAATGGAGAAATCATGAAGCACATCGCCGCCAAACAGCACGAGCGGGACGAGCACCAGCACCACCGTGAGCGACGTAATGATCGTCCGCGACAGCACTTCGTTGATGCTGTTGTTCACCAGCTGCGGCAGTGTGTCCTTCTTATTCTTTTTCAGATTTTCCCTGATGCGGTCGAAGACCACCACCGTGTCGGTAAGCGAATAGCCGGCAAGAGTGAGCAGGGCGGTAACGATCAGCAGGTTGATCTCCCGGTTGAGTATGTAGAATATTCCGAGCACGGCCAGGATGTCGTGAATCGTCGCGATGGCGGCGGCAACGCCGAACTTGAACTCGAACCGGAAGGCGATGTAGAGAATGATCGCGATCATCGAGACTATGATGGCCACGAGCGCGTCATGCTGGATCGCCTTTCCGATCACCGGCCCGATTTCCATGATGCTCTCCACCTCGAAAGCATTGCCCGAAAATTCCTGTTTGAAAAGGTTCTGGACCTTGTCCGAGGTGCCCTCGGACTCCCGGAGCCTGATCAGGATCTTGTTCCCTTCGCCGACTTGCTGGATTGAAGCTCCCTGGAAACCATTCTTATCGAGCGCAATTCGCGCTTTTTCGACCGAAACCATTTCCTTGAAGCTGAGCTGCATAGTGGTCCCGCCCACAAAGTCGATCCCGAGGTTTGCCTTCCCCCGGCCGACCTGTATCAGACCCACGATGCCGAGCGCTATCAACAGTCCCGAAACCGTAAATGAGATATTTTTCCATCCCATGAAGTCGATGCTGGTTTTGTGCAGTATTTGAAGCATTATGACCTCCGAAATTTAGCAATTTGCATTATATACTGTTCACGTCACTCGATGTTAAATACTCAGTTTTTCCAGTTTCCATTTGGTGTTGATGATGTCAAATATCACCTTGGTGCCGACGAGGGCCGAATAGAGATTGATAATGATGCCCAGACTCAGCGTCACGGCAAACCCTTTAATGGCGCCCGTGCCGAACAGGAACAGCGCTCCCGCCGTGATGAGCGTAGTCACGTGCGAGTCAAGGATCGTGAGGAACGCCTTATCGTATCCGGAATCGACGGCGGGACGCGGCTGTTTTCCGGCGCGGATCTCTTCACGAATGCGCTCGAACATCAGCACGTTCGAATCCACACCCATGCCGATGGTGAGGATAATGCCCGCGATGCCCGGCAGCGTCAGGGTGGCGTTCAGAAGCGCCATGGCGCCCAGGAGCAGCACCATGTTCAGGACCACGGCGTAGTCCGCGATAAGCCCCGACATCCGGTAATACACGACCATAAACACGAGCACGAACATCCCGCCGAACAGCGCCGCACGCACGCCGTTGTCGATGGAGTCCTGGCCGAGCGACGGTCCGACGGTCACGTTCTGCACGATCTTCATGGGCGCCGGGAGCGACTCTCGCAGCACGATCGCGAGTTTCGCCGCTTCATCATGGGTGAAGCTTCCGGTGATCTGTGCGTTGCCGCCGCTGATCCTGTCCTGGATCCTCGGCGCGGAATGCACCACCCCGTCGAGGACGATCGCGAGCTGTTTGCCGACATTGTCGCCGGTGATCCTATCGAAGATCTTGGCGCCCTCGTTGTCAAAGGCGATGGAAATCGCGGGTTTGTTGTACTGGTCGATCCCTACCTTAGCTTCTTTCAGTCTGTCGCCGGTCAGCAGCGTCTGTTTGTACACAAGGTAAGGCCGCTTGTTGACCTTACCGCTCTCGTCAACGTCTTCGCCGTACAGCACTTCGCTGTCCACGGGAACGGTGCCTGCAATCGCTTTTTGCAAGTCTCCGGTCGTGTTCAGAAGCTTGAACTCCAGCCTGCCCGCTGTCTTGATGAACGCGATGGCCTCCTGGGGGTTTTTCACGCCCGGAAGCTGAAGCGCTATCTGATCGTGCTCCTGCTTATAAATGGCAGGCTCGGCCACACCGTACTTGTCCACCCTGCGGCGGGTGCGTTCCAGCGCCTGGGTCACGGCCCACTCCTTGAGCCGCCTGACCTCCGGCGCTTTCATGGAATACACCAGTTCACCCTTTGCCCGGTCCTTGATCTCGATGACGGCATAGTTGTCCTTCACGAGTTTCTCCGCCTGTTCCGCAAGCGAATCGTCGAACCTTGCAATAATGTCCTGGCCCGATCTGCTGAACAGCACCTTGAGCGTCTGCGCCGCCGCAGTGGTCTGAAGGTCAGCCACGATATTGTCCACCGACGACTCCACTGCCTTGGCGGTGTCCACCTCCATCACCAGATGGCTGCCGCCTCTGAGGTCGAGCCCCAGCGAGATTTTGGGCACGCTGTGCCGCCACCAGTCCGGCAGCCCGTTTGACATAGGTGTGGACGGCACGAACAAAAACAGCGCGATCGCTACCGAAAGAGCGATAAGCGCCAGTCTCCATTGAATACTTTTCTTCATACAATCGCCTCCTGATAAGATCAAATACTCATTACAAACTGTAAACGTAAACTTACATGGTGCAAAAAGCAGCCTGTTTCAACGGTTCATTGGTTTTCATTTTACATTATTCACTTCGCACTTTGAACGTTGCACTAATCCTTACCCTTGTCTCCTTCGGGCTTTACCACATCTCCCACCGAGCCGCGGGTGATTTTGACCTTGACGCCTTCGGCGATCTTGACCGTGAGGGTGTCCTGGTTCACGCCCTCGACCGTGCCATAGATGCCGCCGGCCGTAACAATCTCGTCGCCCTTCTTGACCGCATCGAGCATCTTTTTATGCTCTTTCATCTTCTGCTGCTGGGGACGGATCATGATGAAGTAGAAGATCGCGAAAATAGCGGCCATCATGATGATGCTGCTGAGTCCTCCACCTCCCTGCGCGGAAGCATCTCCACCCGAAGCTCCCATTGCATATGCTGTTGCGATAAACATGGTGTTACCTCCTCTTAATCGGTTTAATCCGTGTAATGTCCAACGTGCGAAATAAAAATGACGGGAAACAGCATTATTCGCCGGAGCTATTTTGCCCTGTGCATTATCAGTCGTTTTCCCGTTTCGCCAGAAATTCTTTTTTAAAATCCCGAAACCTGCCCTGCTCAATACTCGTCCTGACGTTTCGCATCAGGCTGAGATAGAAAAACAGATTATGAATGGTCCCGAGCCGCAAGGCAAGGAGTTCGCCTGCGCCGAACAAATGGCGCACATAAGCCCGGGAAAAATTCTTACAGGTGTAGCATCCGCACTCAGAATCGATCGGCTGGGGATCGCGTTCGTACTGAGCATTCCTGATCGCCACTTTGCCCGACGAGGTGAAGAAGGTCCCGTTCCGCGCATTCCTCGTCGGCATAACGCAGTCGAACATGTCAATGCCCCGGTCAACGCCTTCCAGGAGGTCTTCCGGAGTGCCGACCCCCATCAGATACCGGGGCTGGTCCCCGGGAAGCGAAGGCACCGTGGCCTCCAGCATTTCATACATCATCGGCTTGGTCTCGCCCACCGAAAGACCGCCGATCGCGTACCCGTCAAATCCTATGTCAACAAGCGCTTCCGCGGAGTATTTGCGCAAATCGGGGTAAACTCCGCCCTGCACAATGCCGAAGAGCGCTTGTCCTGTTTCTTTCCTGGCATCTTTGCACCGTTTTGCCCAGCGGAGCGTGCGCTCAAGCGATTCCTGGGCATAATCTCGGGTTGCGGGATAGGGCGTGCACTCGTCGAACGCCATGATGATGTCCGCGCCAAGCGCTTCCTGAATTTCCACTGCATACTCCGGCGTGATCAGATGCTTGGCGCCGCCGTCGATGGGAGACTGGAACGTCACGCCTTCTTCGGTGATCTTCCTGAGCTCTTTCAGGCTGAAGACCTGGAACCCTCCGCTGTCCGTGAGCACCGGCTTGTTCCAGCCCATGAATGCCTGGACCCCGCCGAACGACTGTATCAACTCGTGCCCCGGTCTCAGGAACAGGTGGTACGTATTCGAGAGAATGATCTCCGCGCCGAGCTCGACAAGGTCCGCCGGAGACAGCGTCTTGACCGTTGCCTGCGTACCCACGGGCATGAACACCGGCGTCTGGACTTTCCCGTGCGACGTCGTGAACGCTCCCCGCCGTGCGGAAGACTCGTGATCTTTGTTAATTAACTTAAAACTGAATGACATTATGTAGTACTAGTTGCCTTTTTCGGATCAAAAGATCACGACCGTTGTTTTTTTATTCCGAAATCCGCAATCCGCATTCCGCAATCGAACTACATTCTTTCCGGCGCATTCACACCCAGGATCTTGAGCGCGCTCTGGATCACCGTTTTCACCTGCTTCATCAGGAAAAGCTTCATCGCCGTCCGCTTGAGGTCCTCGGTAATGACCCGGTGTTTGAAATAATAGTTATGCAACAGGCCGGCCAGGTCCTGGAGATAGAACGTAAGCCGGTGCGGCTCATAGGCCAGCGCCGCCTCTTCTATGACCTCGGGGTACTTCGCAAGAGCCTTGATGATGTTCTGCTCTTCAGGGAGATCGAGGAGCGAAAGATCGACGGCCTCGCCCTTCGGGATTCCGATGTTCCTGGCCTGGGCCTCGCGGAAAAGGCTTGCAAGCCGGGCGTGGGCATATTGTACGTAATATACCGGGTTCTCCCTCGACTGTTCCTTGGCGATGTCGAGGTCGAAGTCCAGATGGCTGTCGGACCGGCGCGTGAGAAAGATATAGCGCGCCGCGTCGGCGCCCACGTCCTGCACCACGTCCCGGAGCGTCACGAAGTTCCCCGTCCGCTTGGACATGGGCACTTGCTGCCCATGGCGCAGGATAGAGACAAGCTGAACAAGCAGCACATGCAGCGAGTCCTTGGGATGGCCGAACGCCTGGATCACGGCCTGCACGCGCGGGATATACCCGTGGTGGTCCGCTCCCCATATGTTCACGAGCGCCTTGAACCCCCGCGCCAGCTTGTTCCGATGATAGGCGATATCCGTGGCCAGATAGGTGTAGCTCTTGTCCTTCTTTACGACCACCCGGTCCTTGTCGTCGCCGAAGGTCGTGGAGCGGAGCCAGAGCGCCCCGTCCTGCTCATACATGTTCCGGCTCTCCAGCAATTCCTCGATAGACCGCTGTACGAATCCGTCCTTAAGCAGGGTTGATTCGCTGAACCATTCGTCGAAGCGCACGCCGAAGGCTTCCAGGTCGGTCCTGATATCAACGAGCATGGCCTCCTTGCCGAAGTTGCCGAAGATATCAGCACATTCCTCGAAGGGAACGTTCAGATACGCTTTGCCATGGACGCCGGTGAAACCCTGGGCGATTTCCTCGATATAGCTGCCATGATAGCCATCCTCGGGAAATGCCGCATTGTTGCCGAGTGCCTGCTGGTACCGCGCATAAACCGAGTGGGCAAGGAGCCGTATCTGCCGGCCTGCGTCGTTGATGTAGAACTCACGGGAGACCTCATACCCGACCGCAACCAGCAGATTCGCCAGCGCATCGCCGATGGCCGCGCCCCGTCCATGGCCGACGTGAAGCGGTCCGGTGGGGTTCGCGCTCACGAACTCCAGGAGCAACCGCTCGCCCTGGCCGATATTCTTCAGTCCGAAGGAGTCGCCTTCGGCTTCTATTTCAAGGAGCGTTTTCTTCCACCGGTCCTGTTTAAAGGTAAAATTGATAAAACCCGGCCCCGCGATCTCGGTTTTTGCGATGTTCCCGTCTTCGTCCTGAATGTTGGCAAGAATGATCTCGGCGATCTTCCGGGGAGGCATGGACTCGGACTTCGCGAGGGTCATGGCGAGTGTGGTAGCGAGATCGCCGTGACTCTTCTCCCGCGGGGTGTCGAGCGTAATTGCCGGTTGTACCTGGAGTTTCAGTTCTCCCTTTTCCTTGGACCGGTTAAGGGCCTGGAGCAGGATTTCAGTAAGGGTTTGTTTCATCGATGATCAGCATTTTCCTTCGGGATTACAAGTGTGAAAGTATATCGTATTGTTGAAAAAAGTCAATAAAATAATCCCGTTACTAGCCCTTTACACGGCAAAAACAGTGTGGTATGGTTATAAAAGAGGTGTGAATCCGGCATGTGGGTCCAGATGAACGTAAATACCATCCTCTTCGACAGCAGAAACAGCAGTTACATTGTCGTGCTCAAGGATGAAACAGGGAAAAAGGTCCTCCCCATCTGGATCGGTGCCGCGGAGGGCAACTCCATAGCCCTGGCCATGAGCAATGTGAAAGCGGCCCGCCCCCTCACCCATGACCTCATCACCAGCATTTTCGACCGCCTCGAGATCGAGATCGCCCGGGTGGTCATCAGCGATCTCATCGATAATACCTTTTACGCCTCGCTCTATCTTCTGCAGAACAGCAAGGAATTCCACATCGATTCCCGGCCCAGCGACGCCATCGCGATCGCCATACGCATCGGCGCGCCTGTCTTTGTGGAAGAGGATGTGATCGCCAAGCAGGATGCATCGACACTCGACACGTGGATGAAAAACCTCGGGGAAAGCGGCGGGACGGAATACAACGCATAGCTGCAGTACAAATCCTAAGTTCCAAACAACAAATCCTAAATAAATTCCAATCATCAAATCTCAATTTCAAAACTATTCGGTCATTGAAATTTGACTTTTTGATATTATTTGGGATTTAGTGCTTGAAATTTAGGATTTGCCCAAACTTCCCCACCTTTGGGACAGATCATGCTCGACCCCCATGCTGTCCAGCACTCTTGCAACGATAAAATCAACAAGATCGCTGATGCGCTTCGGCTGATGATAGAACCCCGGCGTGGCTGGAATGATATGGCACCCCAGGTCCGCCAGCGTCAGCATGTTCCTGAGGTGAATGGGTGATAGCGGCGTTTCGCGCGGCACGATGATGAGTTTCCGTTGTTCCTTGATCGTCACGTCAGCAGCGCGCTCAATAAGCGTCGAAGCGTAACCGTTCGCCAGGGCCGCCAGCGTTTTCATGGAACAGGGGACCACGACCATGGCATCCACCTTCACCGACCCGCTCGCGATCGGCGCGTGCATATTCTCCTCGGCAAAGTAGTTGACCTGCCCTTCCTTTGCTTCGAGACGCTTTTCAAGAGCGCGCATGATGTCGGTCGCTGATCCATTGAGCATCAGCCCTGTCTCGTCTTTCATGATCGTAAGGCCATCGCCGGTGATCGTCAGATAGATTTTGTGCCCTCCCTTGACCAGGACTTCAAGCAGCCTGAGGGCATACGGTGCGCCGGAAGCGCCGGTGATCGCTACGGTATAGGTTGACATGGTTCACCTCTTTTAAAATTCCACCTTACGCATTGTAAATACTACCGTCACGAAATGCATCCATTCAGGCCTGCTGCGGTTTCTTAATAGCAAGACCCGACAACATCACGCTCGCCAGCATCGCCAGGACCGCACCCATGCCGAAGGCTGTTGCGGAACCGAGCTTCTGCCAGACAAAACCGAAGATCAGCGATGCCGGCAAGGCCCCAAGACCGACAACAAGGTGGTACAACCCGAAGGCCGAACCGCGAAGATGCAACGGAGCGAAGTCGGCCACAAACGCCTTCTCAACGCCTTCTGTCAAACCGAAGTAGATCCCGTACACGGCAAAAAGCGCCCAGGCGTGCCAGGTGAGCGTGGCCGCGCCAAAGGCCGCGTACACCAGGGCATAGACCACCCAGCCGGTGATAATCACTTTTTTTCTGCCGATGCGGTCCGAGATGATGCCGCCCGGGACCGAGAAACCCATTTTGACGATGTGAAGCACCACCCAGATCATGGGAAGAAGAGAGATCGGCACGCCGAGCTGCTGCGCCCTGAGCAGGAGGAACGCATCGGTCGAGTTCCCGAGCGTGAAGATCAGGATGATGGCCAGATATTTTTTGAAGCCCGGCGGCATCTCGTTCCAGGCGGCACGGAAGTTAAATGTTGTTTTTGACGCTCCAGGGGGGGCTTCAACCCTCTTTTCCTTGAGCCCGAACAGCAGAAGGCATACTGCAAGAATGCCAGGGATGATGGAGAGCAGAAAGATGGTTTTGAGATCGTCGTGATAGACCAGCAGCAATGCCGTCGCCGCAAGCGGCCCCACGATAGCGCCGCTGTGGTCCATGGCGCGGTGAAAGCCATAGGCCAGTCCGCGGGACTCCACCGGCGTGGAATCGGCAATAATGGCGTCGCGCGGCGAAGTCCTGAGCCCCTTGCCCACGCGGTCCGAGAACCGGAGCAGGAGGACGTGGAGCCAGGAGGTTGAAAAGGCAATAAGCGGCCGCATGGCGTTCGAGATGGAATAGCCGACAACGATCCAGCCCTTTCGCTTCTTGACCCGGTCCGACCAGTACCCGGAATAGAGCTTGAGGAGCGATGCGGTCGTCTCGGCGATCCCCTCGATGATCCCGAGCGCCGCAGGCCCCGCGCCCAGTACGGCCGTGAGAAACACCGGCAGAAGAGGATAGATCATTTCCGACGCGCCGTCGTTCAAAAGACTCACGAACCCGAGTATCACGACATTCCTCGTGAGTCCCCTGCGCCAGCCGGTGGTTGTTTTTATTTCAGTCTGGTTGGTCATAATGAATGCTGACTTTACCCGATTTGCGATTTTTTTTCAATAACCATTCGCTTTGCGAAGAAGAGAAGCCTAGGAGATGGGACCTCCGTCAATACAAAAAATCTTGCTTCTTTTCATAAGTTGCTATAAACTAACTAAAGAATCGATTTCACGCCATGCTGTCAACAGGGAGGTGTACTCGTATGCAGGAAGTAGTGCAGGTCTCGAACGTTGAGAAAACGGAAAAACTCAAAATGTATCTGGAGGAGTCGTTCAAAAAAGCGCACTACCCGGAGATCACTCAGGCCATCGGCTTGCACTCCATTCTCATCGATCCGTTGCATACGATGAAAGACCAGAAAAACCTCTATCTTGGCATCCTGCAGATGATCAAGGAACGGATCAGCAAGAACAAAGGGAAAATCTACGGGACCTGGTATGCAAGCTTTCCGGCGATCATGGAGAAGCTGGCGTCCTCACAACAGGTGGTGACCGACAAGGCGACCATGGAGGTCATCTCATCTCACCGGGCGGCATTCGGGTCATTCAAGTCCCTTGATGACTTTTTTTTCTGGGCCCTTGACGACCGGAGGCTGTCCCTGGACCAGATCGTGAAGTATATCGAGAAAACCGCTGACATGGCCGGGAAATAAACGCCAACTCTCACACCAAAGAATATCCTTTTCGCCGCGAAATGCAGGGAACGCAGAGCAGAAAATTTGAACTACATGATTTCGGGTTTATTCTTTGAGTTCTTTGTGTTCTGGTTTGTTATAGTCAAGTATTTTTTTATAGGAAACCTTGCTCTCAGTTACAGTATCAGTCTTAGGTGCGGCACCTTACCC
>Ga0315281_10003493_pt1 | contig 22977 bp, 23 predicted proteins | sample YL17G07_0_MG_FD_204540 | JGI IMG/M metagenome (GOLD analysis project Ga0315281, IMG submission 204540) | Sediment microbial communities from Yellowstone Lake, YNP, Wyoming, USA - YL17G07_0 | ecosystem: Environmental > Aquatic > Freshwater > Lake > Sediment | place: USA: Wyoming | collected... | reverse complement strand
GGATCGCCATCGCCTTCCTCTGGGGGTTGGTGATGTTCTTCGCCATGATCTACTGGCATCTCTACGGCAAGCAGAACCTGTCCAACGAGACCTATCGCATAAGGCCCGAGGTCTACGCGGCCAAGGTTGAGGCGATGGTCGGCCAGTATCAGGTTCGCGAGGAGGGTGACACCGGCATTCCCGTCGTCCATCCGCCGGCGGGCAGTGATGTCTATATGCTGGCCCGGCTGTGGGAGTGGTATCCGATCCTGGAGTTGGAAAAGAATCAGACCTATCGCCTGCACCTGTCGTCGCTCGACTACCAGCACGGGTTCTCGCTGCAACCGGTCAATATCAACATCCAGGTGCACCCGAATTATGAGATGGTCGTGACGGTAGCGCCCGACCAGTCCGGCGAGTTTACCGTCGTTTGCAACGAATATTGCGGCATCGGTCACCATACGATGATCGGCCGCATTCACGTCGTCGAATAGCGGCGGGAGGGGAATCACATGGCCACGAAAGCTGTTTTCCGCGTCTGTGCCGATACGGGCTTGCGCGTGCATGCCCAGGCCGAGGCCTTGATCAGGGCCAACGCCGTCGTCGCCGTCGTCTTCCTCGCCGTGGGCGGCCTGTTCGGCCTGTTGGTGGCGCTGACACGCTGGCCCGCCGTGCATCTGCTGCCGGCGGAATATTTCTATCTGGCGCTGACCGCGCATGGTGCCGACGTGCTGCTGTTCTGGATCATCTTCTTCGAGGTGGCGGTCCTCTATTTCGCCTCGGCCATCCTGCTTAACTGCCGACTGGCCACGCCGTGGCTGGCGTGGGTCTCGTTCGGGCTCATGCTGGTGGGCGCGTTGCTGGCGAACGTCGCCGTGTTGCAGGGCGAGTCGAGCGTGATGTTCACGTCTTACGTGCCGATGAAGGCGGCGCCGCATTTCTATCTCGGCCTCATCCTGTTTGCCGTGGGGACGCTGTTCGCCTGTTTCATCTTCCTTGGCACGCTGGTGATCGCGCGCGATGAGAAAACTTATGAAGGCTCGATTCCGCTGGTCACCTTCGGCGCCCTGACGGCGGCCATCATCGCCATTTTCACCATCGCCTCGGGGGCAATCATCCTCATCCCCACCTTCCTGTGGTCGATCGGCATCATCGGTAACATCGACACGATCATGTACAAGATCATCTGGTGGGCGATGGGGCACAGCTCGCAGCAAATTAACGTCTCGGCCCAAGTGGCGCTCTGGTACGCCATTGCGGCAATGCTGCTGGGGGCCAAGCCGCTGTCCGAAAAGGTCAGCCGCACCGCCTTCCTGCTGTATATCCTGTTCCTGCAGCTGGCCTCGGCCCATCACATGCTGGTCGAACCGGGCGTCAGTGCGACCTGGAAGGTGTTCAACACCTCCTACGCCATGTATCTGGCCGTCCTGGGCAGCATGATCCATGGCATGAGCGTGCCGGGCGCCATCGAGGCGGCGCAGCGTCGGCGCGGCTTCACCAAGGGTTCGTTCGAGTGGCTGCGCAAGGCGCCGTGGGGCAATCCGGCCTTCTCCGGCATGGCCCTTTCGGTGGTCATGTTTGGCGTGCTGGGCGGCATCTCGGGCGTGGTCATGGGCACCGAGCAAATCAACCTGCTGATGCACAACACGCTCTATGTGCCGGGCCATTTCCACGGCACTGTGGTGGCGGGCACGACGCTCGCCTTCATGGCGGTAACATATCTGGTGGTGCCGCTGATCTTCCGGCGCCAGATTATCCTACCGGGCTTGGCCAAGTGGCAGCCTTACATCTTCGGCCTCGGCGTCACCGGGCTGTCGTTGTTCATGATGGCGGCGGGCACGCTGGGCGTGGCGCGTCGCCACTGGGACATCACCTTCTCGGATGCCCCGCTCAGCTTCGAGTATTCCCCCACGGCCATCATGATGCTGGGCCTCAACGGCATGTCCGCGCTGTTGGCGGCATTGGGCGGATTGATGTTCATCCTCATCGTCGTCGGCTCGATCCTGTTCGGGGCCCGGCGCGACGAGGCCATGGTGAAGACTCACCCCATCATCGGCATCGGCGGTGGCAGTGCCGTCGCCAGCTATGGCGGCGAGGGCACGCTGAAATTACCAGGTACGATGATCCTGGTCGGCGTCTTCTTCCTCGCCTTCGTGCTCTACTACTTCATCAACTGGAAGTTCCTGTCCGAAGTGTGGCCTCTGTCTTGATTGCCATCCTGGTTGCCGTTGGGGGCGGGCTTTCGAGCCTACCCCCTGCGGTGACAGGATCGGCGGGAGCGGTTCATTGATGCGCGCAGCCATCGTTCAACTCGGTTCCGTGTTCAAGCTGCGTATCGGCGTGGCGATAGCCTTGACCGCCCTGGCGGGCTTGGCGGTGGCGCCCGGCCCGCGCCCGCAGACCTGGCAGGTGGCGGCACTGGGCTTGGCCGTGCTGCTGTCTTCGGCTGCCGCCGGGGCCTTCAACCAGTTCGCCGAACGCGACCTCGATGCTCGCATGGCCCGCACGCGCGGCCGGCCCTTCGTCACCGGCGCGCTGAAGGCGGGCGTCATGTGGGTATCCATCATCGCCGGTGTCCTGGCGCTGGCGGTGGCGCTGGCAGGGTTCGCGCTCAACGGCTGGGTGGCGCTGCATGTCTTCCTCGGCGCCTTCATCTATGGCGTCGTCTATACGGTCTGGCTGAAGCGGCGGAGCTGGACCAACATCGTCGTCGGCGGGCTCTCCGGCAGCTTCGCCGTATTGGCCGGCGCGTCGGCGGTCGATCCCGGACTGTCTCCGGTTCCCCTGGTCCTGGCGGCCGTGCTGTTCCTGTGGACGCCGCCGCATTTCTGGAGCCTGGCCACGGCCCTGCGCGAGGACTACGCCCGCGCCGGTGTGCCCATGCTGCCGGTGGTGATCGGCGATAGCGCCGCCGCCAAGGTCATCCTGGCGCATACGGTGGCGCTGGTCCTGCTGTCGCTGGTGCCGGCATTCATGGGCCTGGGACCGATCTATCTGGTCGCGGCGGCGGCGGGTGGGGCGCTTTTTGTCTGGCGCAGCATCGCCCTGGTGCGCGACCCCGGTCCACGGGCTGCGATGCGGAACTTTTATGCCTCCCTGGTGCAGCTTTGCTTGCTGCTGACTGGTGCGATCGCGGATGGCATGGCGTTTTAGGGCGGCGCGCGCGCTGTTGTTGACATGTGTCGGACTTGGCTTGGCGTGGCCCGCCTCCGGCCACCAGCAGGGTTCGTCCACGCTTGATGAGCAAGTGGCGCTCGCCGCCAGCCAGGCCGCCATTGGCCAGCCGCTCGGCCGGCATGACCTGGTGGACAGCGACGGGCAGCCGGTATCCCTCGACCGCTATCGCGGCCGGCCGCTGGTCATCAGCCTCATCTATACGAGCTGCTCGGAAACCTGCCCCCTGGTGACACAGGCGCTCTATCGCGCCGTCAAGACCGGGCGCGAGGCGCTCGGCGCGGCAAGTTTCGCCGTCGTTACGGTTGGTTTCGACGCCATGGCCGATACGCCGGAGCGGATGCGTGCCTATGCCGCGGCGCAAGGCGTGGATCTGCCGGATTGGGCGTTCCTCAGCGGCGATCATGCCGCCATCGACAGCCTGACGACGGCTCTCGGCTTTCTCTACGCGAGCTCGCCCAAGGGCTTCGATCACGTCACGCAAACCACCATCGTCGACGCTGCCGGCACGATCTATACGCATATCTACGGCGCCGAGTTCGATCCCCCGACCCTAGTCGAAACCCTCAAGGATTTGGTGTTCGGCCGCCACGGGGCCATCGCCAGCTGGTCCGGCCTCATGGACCGCGTTCGCCTCATCTGCACCGTCTACGATGAAAGGACCGGGCGCTACATATTCGACTATTCTATTTTCGTTGGCCTCGCCATCGGTGCCGCGAGTTTGGCCGGTATTGCCGTCGTGCTGGTGCGGGGCTGGCTGCGGACGCGCGCGCCGCGGCCCAGTGGTTGACGCCGGGCGGTTGACACCCGGCCTTGGACCGCCACGGGCCCGAGTTTTTTGCCGCCGCCGCCATTATCACGCTAAAATAGCATCATGCATTACCTGCGCCGCACCCTGCGTTGGGGCTTCGCCGCTCCCGAGGCCCTGCTAGATCGCTGCTTCGGCCCGGCTTGGAATCCGCTCTATCACTTGGGCGCGTTGGGCTTTTTCTATTACTGGATCGTCGTCGTCAGCGGCATCTACCTTTATATCTTCTTCGATACCGGCACGACCGCGGCCTATCGCTCGGTCGAGTACATCACCTACGAGCAGTGGTACCTGGCCGGCGTGATGCGGAGCCTGCACCGCTATGCCTCCGATGGCATGGTCCTGTTCATGGGCGTGCACATCCTGCGCGAGTTCTCTCTCGACCGCCACCGCGGCGCCCGCTGGTTCACCTGGGTAACGGGCGTGCCGATCCTGTGGCTGATCTACGCCTCTGGCATCACCGGTTACTGGCTGGTGTGGGACAAGCTGGCGCAGTACGTGGCCATCGTCACGGCGGAGTGGTTCGACTACCTGCCGATCTTCGGCGATTCCGTCGCCCGCAACTTTCTGTCGACGGAGCATCTGGACGATCGTTTTTTTACCCTGATGATTTTCGTGCATATCGCCGTGCCGCTGTTCCTGCTGCTGGTGCTGTGGCTGCATTTGCAGCGGTTGAGCCGGCCGCGGATCAATCCGGCGCGGGGGCTCGCCATCGGCACCTTCGTCACGCTGGTGGCGCTGTCCTTCATTCTGCCGGCGGAAAGCCAGGGTCCGGCCGACCTTGCCCGCGTGCCGGCGGTGGTGAAGCTCGACTGGTTCTATCTCGGCATGTATCCGCTGCTCGATGTTTTTTCCAACGGCACCGTCTGGGCCACGGCCGGCGTGATAACCCTGATGCTGTCGGCCCTGCCCTGGTTGCCGCCGCTTCGGCGGGTCCGGCCGGCGGTGGTCGATCTCGACAACTGCAACGGCTGCGGGCGTTGCGTCGAGGACTGCCCCTATGTCGCGGTGTCGCTGCGGATTCGCAGCGACGGCAAGCCGTTCGAGCACGAGGTGGTCGTCGATCCGGCGCTGTGCGTCGCCTGCGGCATCTGCGCCGGCGCCTGCCCCACCTCGATGCCTTTCCGCCGCGCCAGCGAACTCGTGCCCGGCATCGACTTGCCGCAACTGCCGATGAAGGAGCTGCGCCGGCGCCTGCACGAGGCCAGCGAGCGCCTCAAGGGCGACGGGCGCATCATCGTTTTCGGCTGCGATGAAGGGCTTGGCCGGGGGGTGTCCGGACCGGGCATCGTCACCATCGGCGTGCCTTGCGTCGGCATGGTGCCGCCGGCCTTCTTGGACTATGCGTTGAGCCGCCATTTGGCCGATGGGGTGGCGCTGCTGGGCTGTGGCGAGGAGAACTGCATCCATCGTTTCGGCCTGCGCTGGACCGATGCTCGCTTGGCCCGAGAGCGCGATCCCCGGCTGCGCGCCAGCGTTGCGCGCGAACGCATCCTGAAACTTTGGACTGGGCCGCTCGATCGCGGGCGGGCGGCGCGCGAACTGGCGAGCTTTGCCGAGCGGCTGCGGCAGCTTGGACCGTTACCCGCCGCGAACCGGCCGAAGCAGCGGGAGGCGGCCGATGCCTAACCTCCTCCGAAACGCTTTGCGCTATCTCGGCCAGGCGGCAGCCTATGCGCTGACCGCGGCCATCCTGGGCGTGTTCTCGTTTTATCCGACCTATCAACACTTCCCGCCGGGCTTGGCGCAGGTCAGGCTGAGCGTGTCGCATGCGGCGGCACGGGTAGGCGAATGTCACCGGCTGACGCCGGAGGAATTGGAGCAGCTGGCGCCCAACATGCGCAAGCCCTTCGACTGCCCGCGCGGGCGTTTGCCGCTACGAATCGACATCCTTCTCGATGGCGCGGTTGTTTACCACGCCGCCTTGCCGCCGACCGGCCTGTCGGGCGATGGGCCGGCACGGATCTACCAAAGTTTTCGGACCGAGCCGGGCCGGCATCGCCTGACGGCGCGGCTGGTGGATAGTGCGCGCGAAACTGGCTATGACTATGAGCGCGACGAGGATATCGATCTGGTCGCGGGGCAGAACCTGGTGATCGACTTTCAGGCCGAGGCCGGCGGCTTCATTTTTCGCTAGGCCGGCAAGGAGGCACGACATGGCCCTTATCGAATGGCGCGAGGAATTCGAAATCGGCATCCCCTCGGTGGATTACGAGCACCGGATGCTGATCGAGCTTATCAATGAGCTGCATTCCAAATTGGCGGGCGTCGTGGCCAAGGAGTCGGTGCCCGCGTTCCTGGGCGAAATCCATACCCGCATATCGGCGCATTTCGCGCTTGAGGAGCGGGCCATGCGCGAGCTCAAGTACGGCAACTACGCCGAGCACAAGACCGATCACGAGCTGCTCTTGGACGAGATCCGCGACATCATGGACGCCTACGAGGCCGATGCCTATGCCGGCTATGAGCGTGAGTTGTCGGGCGAGCTTCAATCCTGGTTTGGCGGCCACTTTCGCGACCAGGACGCGCCGCTCCACGCCTTTCTCGAACAGCGCGGCAAGTCCGGACTCAAACCGCGCTAGCCATGCACGCCGACCACGGCGCCGGCCGTGGCGATAAGGCTGAGCGCCAGCAACAGCCAGTGCATCCGTTGCAGGCGACGAAGGGCGGTGCCGGGCTCGCTCGGCCTGCGCTTGGGCAGGCGTGGCAGGACGAACGGCTCGATCACGAACAGGATCAGCGTGAACAGGGCCCAGACGCCGGTCATGGCCTGCATCCACCAATAGCCGGGCAGGACGAATCGGTCCCAGGCCCCCAGCGCGTTCACCATATAGAGGCCGCTGGCGCCGACGATGAGCGTCATGGCCCGGGCCAGGTTGGCGAAGCGGCGTTCCGTGGCCTGGAACACGGCCAGCCCCGCCGCCGCCTCGCTGGACCTTAACGTCGGCAACAGGGCCAGGGTAACGAACCCGACCCCGCCGATCCACAGCACCACGCCCAGCACATGCGCGAGACGGGCAAAAACCAAGCTGTCCATGATCATCCTTACCGGTTGAGGCGCCTGTTTGCGCCGTTGTCCCCGACTGCCATTGAATGTCAAGAAAACTGCCTATCCCGGTCAAGCGCGCTCTTGTTCGCCTTGCCACAGTGGCGCCATCGGCTGCTGAAAGACGACCTGGTGAAAACCGAAAGGGGGCAAGAGCGATGGGTAGCGGCGAAATCTTGACCACCGAGGAATTCCGCGCTCGGGTCGGGCGCTTGGCCCAAGGCCTGCTGGCGCAGTACGAGCTGTCCTCCAAGGCGTCGGTGACGATGATCAACCACTCGGAAAACGTGACCTACCGGGTGGACGACCCGGATCGCGGCCGTAAAACCATCCTGCGCGTCCATCGTGCCGGCTATCACAGCCGCCAGGGCATCTGGTCCGAACTCGAATGGCTTCAGGCCTTGCGTCGTGACGCTGGCGTCGAAACACCGGTGCCGATCGCCGCCAAGGACGGCTCGGTCATCCAGCGGGTCGGCAGCGCCGAATTACCGCAGGAACGCTATGCCGTCATGTTCGAGTTCATGGCTGGCCACGAACCGCCGGAGGACAACCTGATCGGTCCCTTCGAGCGTCTGGGCGAAGTCACGGCGCGTCTGCATCTGCATGCCAAGGCCTGGCGCCAGCCGGCGGGGTTCACCCGCCACACCTGGGATTACGAAGCCATGTTCGGGGCCAAGCCCACCTGGGGCCGTTGGCAGGACGGGATCGGTGTCACCGGCGAGGCCAAGAAAACCCTTCAGCGCCTGGCCGAGGCCCTGAAGCGCCGGCTCGGCGCCTATGGCCAGGGTGGCGAGCGCTTTGGCCTGGTCCACGCCGATCTGCGCCTGGCTAATCTGCTGCTTGAGGGCGAGCGGACCAAGGTCATCGATTTCGACGATTGCGGGTTCAGCTGGTACCTCTACGATTTGGGCTCCGCCTTGAGTTTCATCGAGCACAAGCCGGAAGTGCCGGAACTGGTGGCGTCATGGGTCAAGGGCTACCGCACGGTGGCGCCGCTCTTGGCCGAGGAGGAGGCGGAAATAGAGACCTTCATCCTCACCCGCCGGTTGCTGCTGGTGGCCTGGATCGGCTCACATGCCGAAACGGAACTGGCGCAATCGCAGGGCATTTCCTTCACCGAGGGGGCCTGCCGGCTGGCGGAAAGCTATCTCGGTCGTTTCGGTTGAGAGGGATCGTCGCCAAGCCGCTGTCAAGAATTAGCCAACGCCGGTCAAGCGCCGGCTGGCAAAGCTGGCGACAATCCCGGTTGAGCATGGAAAAGGCGCGCTTTCGGACAGGCGCGGTGTTTGGGAGGGCTAGGACATGTTGACATCCATCGCCGGTCGCTCGGTCATCGTCACCGGAGCGAGCAAGGGCATCGGCAAGGGCATTGCCCGCGTCTTTGCCTCGAAGGGCGCCAAGGTTCTAGTCGTGGCGCGCGACCTGAAGGCCGCCCAGGCGGCGGCCGATCAGATCAAGTCCGCCGGTGGCCAGGCCACGCCCTGCGCCGCCGATGTGACCAGCCAGGCCGACATGGAGCGCATGGCGGCGATGGCGGTGGACAAGCATGGCGGCATCGACGTGCTGTGCGCCAATGCCGGCATCTTTCCAGCCGCCAAGCTCAAGGACATGACCGCCGAACAATGGGACGAGGTGCTGAACACCAACCTGAAAGGCACCTTCCTCGCCGTCAAGGCCTGCCTGCCGGCGATGAAGAAAAAGGGCCGCGGGCGCATCGTCATTACCTCCTCGATCACCGGGCCTATCACCGGCTCGCCCGGTTGGAGCCATTACGCCGCCAGCAAGGCCGGCCAGTTGGGCTTCATGCGCACGGCGGCGATCGAATTGGCGCCGCATAACATCACCGTCAACGCCGTCATGCCGGGCAACATCAAGACCGAGGGGCTGGACGGTCTCGGCCCCGATTACTTGAAGAAAATGAGCGATTCAGTGCCGCAGAAGCGCCTGGGTTCGGTCGAGGACATCGCCTACAGCGCCCTCTTTTTTGCCAGCGACGAGGCCGCCTACATCACCGGCCAGACGCTGGTCATCGATGGCGGTCAGGTGCTGCCGGAATCGCTGACGGCACTCGAGGAAATGGATTCGTAAGGCGTTCGCGCGGCAAGGAGCAGGCTCCATGTTCGATTACGGTTTCTTCTCCTATCAGTCGAAGGAGGAGTTCATCGAGAAGTCGAAGACCTACTGGAACCCGGGCAAGACCCAGTTCTGGCAGGATTTCGGCGTGCCCTTGGTCATCGACCGCCGGCACGACTACTTCCTTTATGACATGACCGGCAAGCGGCTCATCGACGTGCATCTGAACGGCGGCACCTACAGCCTTGGCCACCGTAATCCGGAGCTGATCCGCACCATCGAATTGGCCATGCAGCGCTTCGACATGGGCAATCATCATTTTCCCTCGTTGGCGCGCACGGCACTGGCTGAGAAATTGGCCCAGGTCTGCGGTGGCAACCTGCAATACACGCTCTTTGCCAGCGGCGGCGGCGAGGCCATCGATCTCGCCATCAAGACCGCGCGCCACGCCAAGCAACGGCGCAAGATCGTCTCCATCATCAAGGCCTATCATGGCCACACTGGGCTTGCCGTCTGCACTGGCGATGCACGCTTCTCGAAGCTGTTTCTTTCCGACCGGCCGGACGAATTCGTGCAGGTGCCGTTCAACGATTTGAACGCCATGGAAGACGCGCTCAAGGGCCGCGATGCCGCCGCCGTCATCATGGAAACGATCCCGGCCACCTACGGCTTTCCCATGCCGCAGGAAGGCTATCTGCCGGAGGTTCGCCGGCTGTGCGACAAATACGACGCCCTCTATATCGCCGACGAAGTGCAGACCGGGCTGATGCGGACCGGCGAAATGTGGGGCATCACCAAATACGGCGTCACCCCGGATATCCTGGTGACGGGCAAGGGTATCTGCGGCGGCATGTATCCGGTCGCCTGCACGGTGGTGGACAAGCGCTATGCCGGCTGGCTCAAAGAAGACGGCTTCGGCCATATGTCGACCATGGGCGGGGCCGAGATCGGCTGCATCGTCGCCCTCAAGGTGCTGGAGATCTGCGAGCGGCCCGAGGTACGCTCCTGCGTCAATTACATCGCCGAGTTGATGGGGCGCGGCCTGGCCGAGATCAAGGCGCTTTACAGCGACTTCTTCGTCGGCATCCGCCAGAGCGGCGTGGTCATGGGCCTGGAGTTCGATCACCCGCGCGGCGCCATGTATGTGATGAAGGCGCTGTATCGCAACGGCGTCTGGGCGATCTTCTCGACTCTCGATCCGCGTGTCCTGCAATTCAAACCCGGCCTGTTGCTCTCGCGCGAGGTTTGCGAGGAGTTGCTTGACCGCGTCGAGGTCTCCATCGCGCAGGCGCGTCGGGAAGTGCAGGACTTGGCGGGCAAGAAGGCAGCGTGAGGCGGAACATGCAGATGACACCGGCACCAGTTCCAGCCCCGGCACCGGAAACCCAGGCGGCGAATCAGGCCCCCGATCCCACCGGCTCGGCGCTGGCGCGGGCGGGTATGATGGTGGAACGCGCTCATTGGGCGGCCGAGGCCTTTGCCCGTTTCGGGCGCGAGCGCGTGCTCAAGATCGCCGAGGCGGCGGCCGAGGCCGGTTTTGCCAAGGCCCAGCATTACGGGGAATGGGCGGTGCGCGAGGGTGGCTTCGGCGTGGCCGAGCACAAGCGCATCAAGAACGAGTTGTGCAGCCGCGGCCTTTATCGGCATTACAAGGATTTGGCCCTGGTCGGCATGCGGGTGGACCGCGAGCGCAAGATCGTCGAGCTGGCGCGCCCCGCCGGCGTGGTTTTTGCCTTGACGCCCTCGACCAACCCAGTCTCGACGGTGTTCTTCAAGATTATCTGCGCGCTGCTGACGCGCAACGCCATTATCATCAGCCCGCACCCCTATACCAAGCAGTGCTGCTCCGATGCGGCCAGATTGATGGCCGAGGCGGCGGTGAAGGCAGGCGCACCCGACGGCGTCATCCAGGTGATCGAGGAACCGACCATCGACCTTATCACGGCGGTGATGCGGGATCCGCGGATCGATGTGATTCTCGCCACCGGCGGCTCGCCGATGGTGCGGGCCGCCTATTCCTCGGGCAATCCGGCGCTGGGGGTTGGCCCCGGCAACGCGCCGGTGTTGGTGGACGCCAGCGCCGACCTGGCCAAGGCGGCGCAGCGTATCGTCATGTCCAAGTCCTTCGACAACTCGGTACTGTGCACGAACGAATCCGTGCTGATTGCCGAGGAGGCGATTGCCGACAAGCTGGTGCGCCATATGCGCCAGGAAGGCGCCCATCTTTGCACCGACGAGGAGCGCGACTGCCTACGCGACTACTTGTTCCCCAAGGGCCATTTCAACACCAAGGCGCTCGGCCGCGATGCCGCCTGGATCGCGGACGAGGCCGGCTTCAAGGTGCCGGGCAAGACCAAGATCTTGCTGGCGCCCTTTGCCCTGGCGGTGCCCGAGGAAATGCTCTGCCACGAAAAGCTCTGTCCGGTGCTGGGTTTCCATGTGGTGCCGCATGTGAAGCGCGGCATCGACGTGGCCCGGGCCGTCATCCGCTATAGCGGCGCCGGCCACTCGGCGGCGATCCACAGTCGCAACCCACGCACGATCATGGCCTATTCGGCGGCGCTCAAGGTTCTGCGCGTCGCCGTCAACACCCCCTGCAGCACCGGGGCCTCGGGCTTCGATACCAACCTGGCGCCGTCCATGACCATCGGCACCGGCTTCTTCGGCCGTAGCGCGCTGGGTGAAAACTTTGGGCCCCAGCATCTCGTCAACTGGACGCGGGTTGCCTACGATAAGACCGAGGCGATGGGCGATTTCGACGGCCTCGATCCGTGGGCGGACGTCGAGGTCGCGCCCGAGCCGGCGCACTCGACCCATGCCGACGCCGTCATCGCCGAAATGCGCGAAGAAATACGTCGGGTCGTGGTCGAAGAGCTGCGGCAGATCCTGGTGGGATGAACCATGGCCGAGCTACGCTCCTTCATCTTCATCGACCAGTTGCAGCCGCGCACCATGTGCTATCTCGGCACCTGGATCCGCGGCTCGCTGCCGCGCAGCGGCATGGCGGCGCAGATCATCGAGGTCTCTCCCGGCCTCGACATCGAGCCGTTGACCGACGTGGCGCTGAAGCATGCCGAGGTCCAGGCTGGCATCCTGGTGGTGGAGCGCCAATACGGTTATCTCGAGATCCACTCGCGCTCGACATCGGCCGTGCGCGCGGCCAGCAGCGCGGTTCTGGAGGCGCTGGGGGCGACCGAGGCCCAGGCGATGAAGCCGCAAATCCTGGCCTCGAAGATCGTCACCCGCATCGACCACATGCATGCCTTCCTCATCAACCGCAACAAGTTGGGTTCGCTCATCCTGGCCGGCGAGTCGCTGTTCGTGCTTGAAATGCAGCCGGCCTCCTATGCCATTCTCGCCACCAACGAGGCCGAGAAGGCCGCCGACATCAAGGTGGTGGATTACCGCATGATGGGAGCGACGGGCCGGGTCTATCTCAGCGGTACCGAATCCAACATCCGCGCCGCCGCCACGGCGGCCGAAGAGGCATTGAGAAACTGGCAATGAGCGAACGTCCCGCCATCGACCGTGAAGCGATCCGCACCCTGGTGCGCCAGGTGTTGCGCGATCTGCTGCCCGACGGAGTCAAATCGAAGTCGGCGGCGCCGGCTTCACCCGCCATGCCGGCGCCGGTCCCCCCGGTTCCGGCACTACCAGTGTCGGCGGCGGTTGCCGACGCGGGCGGGGTCGTGGAAGTGTCGTTGGCGACGGACAGCGAACTCAATGCTTTCGTGCGCGGCCTGGCCGGCGCCTTCGCCGATGGCCGCGTTCGCGAGGCCGTGCTCGGCGGGCGGCGGCGCTTCATCTTGAAGCGGCGCGGCAAGCACGATGCCGGGGCCGGCCCCACCGAGGCCGGTCGCGGCGAAAGCGAACGGGTAGCAAAGGGCGTCGTCACCGAACGAGCGGTGGCGATGGCGGCCAAGGCCGGCCGGCGGCTGGTCCTGGCGAAGGGCGTGGTCATGACGCCGCTGGCGCGCGACCGGGCGAGGGCGCTCGGTGTGTCGATCGAAAGGGAAAACTGATGCTGCGCGGAACCATAGTTGGAAACATCTGGTCAACGAAGCGGCTCAAGGAACTGCCGAGCGGGGCGCTTCTCGAGGTCGAACTCGACGACGCACGGGGCACGAAGTTGATTGCCTTCGATGTCCTTGGTTGCGGCGTCGGCGAACGGGTCTTGGTGGCCACGGGCTCGGTGGCGGCGGCCTGGTTCCCCGGCAAGGCACCGCCCATCGACGCTCTCATTATCGGCTCTATCGACGAACTGGCGGGCGGTCCCGGCGCCTCCGCCAAGGGCGGTTCAAAGCCGCCAGCCTCCGGGAAACAGCGTTAGATCCACTAGAAATATAGGACCAAGGAGCAAGAACCATGTCCAATGCCATCGGTATGATCGAAACAAAGGGCTACGTGGCGGCGCTGGCCGCCGCCGACGCCATGGTCAAGGCTGCCAACGTCGTCATCGTTGGCCGCGAGCAGGTCGGCGACGGCCTGGTGGCCGTCATCATCAACGGCGATGTCGGTGCGGTGAAGGCGGCGACCGAGGCGGGGGCCGAGGTGGCCTCCTCGATTGGCGAACTGATCTCCGTGCACGTCATTCCGCGGCCGCACGCCGATCTCGCCAAGCACTTCACGGCGACCTCGAAGTAAGGGCGACGGTCGGCGCTCAACGCTAAGCGCGCCCCGGGTCTCTAGTGGCCCGGGGGCGGAGTGTCGGCGCGCCGGCTTGAACCGACGGGAAACCGGCTGTGGCGAAAATGGGGTTGGCGAAGGTGGAAATTGCCATGACGGAGTTGCGCGTCTATCTCCAGGTCGAGACTCTGCAGAAGCAGTTCGCGGCCTATATGGGCACGCCGGTGCGGGCGCGCGGCTATCCACCGCTCGAGGGCAGCCACTCCCTCATCGTCGAGGTGGCGCCGGGCTTGGCCATCGAACGCGTCATCGACTTGGCGTTGAAGTCGGTGCCGGAGGTTGAGCCGGGCATCCTCTTCGTCGAGCGCCAGTTTGGTGTCCTTGAGCTGCACAGCTTCGACCTGGCCGAATTGAACCGCGCTGGCGAGGCGGTGCTGAAAGGCATCGGCCACAAGGCCAAGGACCAGTTGCGGCCGCGCATCCTGTACTCGGACGTGATTGAGAACATCACCGACGTGCACGCGGTCATCATCAACCGCAACCGGCAGGCCTCGATGGTCATGCCGGGTGAAACCCTGTTGGTGTTCGAGATGGTGCCGGCGTTGTTTGCCGCCGTCGCTGCCAACGAGGCGGAAAAGATCGCACCCGATAATACCCTTGTCGATGTGCAGATGATCGGCGCCGCTGGCCGCGTCTATATTAGCGGCAAGACGCCCGATGTCATCCGCGCCCGCGACCGCATCACCAAGGTGCTGGAAGCCGTCGAGGGCCGCGAGGTCTAGTTGTCCTCGGCTGGCGCCCCATGCTGGCGAACCGACTCGCGGCGATAACGGGCCGGGGCTACGCCGGTCCATTGGCGGAAGGCCCGGCTGAAGGCGCTGAGTTCGGAATAGCCCAGCATCAGCGCCACCTCGGTCAGGGCCAAATGCGGCTGGGCGACGTAGCGCAGGGCCATCTCGCGGCGGGCGTCGCGCACCAGTTCGTTGAAGCTGACCTGATGCTCGCGTAGGCGGCGATAGAGCGTCCAACTCGTCATGCCCAGTTCGTCCGCCACCTTGCGGATGTTGGGGCTGCCTTCGGCGAGCTGGGCCTGGATGCGTTGGCGAACCAGGCCGACCAGATCGTCGGTGCCGGCGGCGGCCTGGCGGTCGCGCATGAAGGGCGCCAGCAGCGTCAACAGATAGGGATCGGGCGAGGGCATGACCCCGGCCAAGTCGGCACGGCGGAAGATGATCGAGTTGGTGCGCTGGCCAAAGAAGACCGGCGCGCCGAAGGCTTGCTCGTGTTCCTTCGTCTCGGCGGGGTGGGGATGCTCGAAATGGACTTCGACCGGGGCCCAGTGCTGGCCATGGCAATGGCGAAAGACGTTGCAGAACATGCCCAGCGATAATTCCGCGTCCTGGCGGCGATGGGCGATGGCGCCGTCGGTAATCTGGTATTCGAGGCCGATCAGATCGCCATCGTTGCGCACGGTGAGCGTCGAGTTCTGTTGATGCGCGGTAAAGTACTTGGTCAGGTTGGCGAGCGCCGCCGCCATCGTCGGCGAATTGATGGCCAGATAACCGAGCGCGCCCAATTGCTGCGGTCGGAAGCGCTGACCGAAATGCAGGCCGAAATTGTCGTGCCGGGTCTCGGTGGCCGCGCGCTCGAACAGCTCGCAGTACTGTTTCAGGTTCAGTTCGTTGAACGGGTTTTCAAGCCAGTCGGGGCGCAGCCTGGTCTGGCCGAAGACGCGGTCGGGGTCGCCGCCCAGGGTCTCGATCAGTTCGATGACGCCGGTCGCGGCGGCGGCCAGTACCTGAGGCCCGGTCGCGCAGCGAATACGCGTGGCAATGCCGCTGGTGTCCATCAACCCCTCCCCGTGCAGCAGTGTCCGCTTATCGATTTCACGAATGGTTAATTATGCGACCGAATGTCGCCCCTGGCAACGAGAGGCTGCCGCCCGCGCCCGCTATATCTAGGGGCGCGTGTCCTCTCCGCTTCAATCGGTAGCGACCGATAGCGCTTGGTATTCGGTCGGCCTCGCCGCTATGTTCCGCTGGCGACGAAGCGGAGCAAGGAACAAGGGCATGGTGCGCGACGTGAGTTTCCATGAATTGGCGCGAATGACGACGACCGAACGCGAGCGGTTGCTGGTCCGCTCCGAGGCCGAGTTGGGCGAGTTCATGGAGCGCGTCAGGCCGGTCATCGAGGCCGTGCGGATCGAGGGCGACGCGGCCCTGGTCCGCTTCGCCCGCCAGTTCGACCAAGCCGAGTTGGCGCCGGACGCGATCAAGGTCTCTGAGGCCGAGTTCGACGCCGCCTTCAACTCGGTGTCGCCCGAGGTCGTAGCCGCAATCGAATACGCGGTCGATGGCGTGCGCCGCTTTCACGAGGCGCAGAAGCCAGAGGAAATGTGGCTGAAAGAGGTGCGCCCCGGCGCCTTCGCCGGCGAGCGCACGCTGCCGATTCCCTCTGTCGCCTGTTATGTGCCGCGCGGCAAGGGTTCGTTCCCCAGCGTCGCGATCATGACTGCGGTCCCAGCGATCGTCGCCGGTGTGCCGCGCATCGCCATCCTGACGCCGCCGGGGCCGGGCGGGGGCGCCGATGCCGCCACGCTGGTGGCGGCGCGCACCGTTGGCGTAGGCGATGTCTATAAATGCGGTGGCGCGCAGGCCGTGGCCGCCGCCGCCTATGGCACGCAGACCGTGCCGAAGCTGGCCAAGATCGTTGGCCCCGGCAGCCCCTATTTCATGGCGGCCAAGCGGTTGCTCGCCGACCTGATCGATCCCGGTATTCCGGCCGGGCCGAGTGAGTCGATCGTGCTCTGCGACGATACGGCCAACGCCGAGATCGCGGCCCTCGACACCATCATCGAATCGGAACACGGCGAGGACTCCTCCGTCTTTCTAGTCACCGACAGCCGGCGATTGGCCGAGGCGGCGTGCCAAGCGATCCCGCGTCATTGGCGCAAGATGGGCCCGCGACGCGTCGAGTTCTCGTCGGCCGTGTTGGGTGGCCCGCGCGGTGGTGTCGTCCTGGCGCCCGATTTCGAGGCGGCGGTCGCCTTCGTCAACGACTATGCGCCGGAGCATCTTGAAATATTGACCGCCGATCCCTTCGCCTGCCTGGGGCGTATCCGCAACGCCGGCGAGATCCTGCTCGGGCCCCATACGCCGCTGACGCTGGGCAATTTCGTACTCGGCCCCAACGCCGTGTTGCCGACCTCCGGTGCCGCGCGCACCGTCTCGCCGCTCTCGGTGTTCGATTTCATGAAGCGGTCATCGGTCGGCTACGTCACGGCGCCGGCCTATCCCGGCCTCGCTCGCCACGCCCGCGTGCTGGCGACCTACGAAGGCTTCGACGGCCACGCCAACGCCGTCTCGCCGGAGCACCAGGCGGCGCGCGGTCGCTCCTAACGCCCCCGGTTCTTGTTCAAGAAGGCCAGCACGCGCTGGAAGTACGGCTCCGGCTCCTCGTACATCGGCATATGGGCGCTGTTGGGGAAGACGGTGACTTCCGAGCGCGGCAGGGCCAGATGCATCCGCAGCGCGCAGGCGGGCGTCATTTCGTCATGCTGGCCGCACATGATCAGCGTCGGCACCTTGATCCGGTGCAGGTAGGCAATGCGGTTCCAGTCCTTCAGGTTGCCGGTATAGAGAAACCCGTTCGGCCCCTGCATTGGGCCATTGATGTCCATGTTCCAGTCGGCGAGCGAATCCATGGCCGGTTTCGGCCAGTGATCGAGGCGCAGCACGTGCCGGTAGTTGAGGATGGTAATGGCGGCCTGATAGGTCGGGTGGTCGATGCTGCCCATCGCCTCGTGCCGCTGCATCATGGCCACCGTTTCCGGGCCCAGGCCTGCGCGCAGCCGGTTCAACTCGCCGACCAGATGCGGCATGTCCCCGCAGGTGTTGGAGAGCAGCAGAGACTTGATGGCCCCGGCATGCGCCAGCGCGTAGTCGATCGACAGCCAACCGCCCCAGGAGTGGCCGAGCAGGTGAAGCTTGCCGAGGCCCAAGGCATTGCGCACCGTCTCCACTTCCTCGACATAGCGCCCGATGGTCCATAGCGACTCGTCCTTGGGCTTGTCCGAGGCGCCGCAACCGAGCTGGTCATAGGTGACGACGCGGAAGCCTTCGGCCACCAGGCGCAACAGCGGCTCACGCAAATAGTTGCAGGGCAGGCCCGGCCCACCGTTGAGCAGAAACACCACCTCCGAACCGCTGCCGTAGGAGTAGGTCACGACCTGATAACGGCCGATCTTGACCCGCTTCTTGCTTTCCTTGGGGCGCTTTTGAGCCATGATGGACATCCTTCCTGATTACAGTCGGGGGCCGATTGCAGTATCGTCGCCGGTCCTGGCTAGAGCGAAGAGGAGAGACCAACATGCCGACCACGGTCAAGGAGATGCTTGCCGCCGCCCGCGCCGTGGTGCCGACGATTGCACCCAAGGACGCGGTGGCGCTGATCGGTCGGTCCGATGTCCTGCTGGTCGATGTGCGCGACTCGCATGAGTTGCGTGACATCGGCAAGATCCCCGGCGCCGTCAATGTCTCGCGCGGCATGCTAGAGTTCCGCGCCGATCCCACCTCACCCCTCTACGACAAGGTCTTCGATCAGGAGAAGACCGTGATCGTCTATTGTGCCTTGGGCGCGCGCGCGGCCTTGGCCGGCAAGGCGCTGCTCGAACTCGGCTACACCAAGGTCCACAACCTGGGCGCCTTCAAGGACTGGGTCGAGAGCGGCGGCAAGGTGGAGAAGATCTAACGCCGGTCGGCGAGGGCGGGCGGCCACAGCACCTCGAACCGCTCCAGCACGCATTCGATGTCGTCGCGCATGGCGAAGCCCTCGCGGGCGGCCTGGCGCACGAAGTAGCGCCGGTGGCTGTCATACCAGTCGGCCAATGAGCGGTCGCCCTCGCCCTCGTCCCAGGCGAAGGCGGCATCGACCCGGTTGAGGGGGGTCACGTCCACTTGGGTGGTGCGCCAGACGAGGCGTGGGAAGCCCTTACCGTCAACGACGACGACATGGTCGCCCACCGCCGGCATTTTCTCGTGGCCACCCTCGTAGTCGCGCAGAACCGAAGTGGTGGCGCGCTTGAGGCCGGTTTCGACCAGGGCCGCCAGCCTGTCCATCATCTCGACGCTGTCGCCGAAGGCGGCGACCACGTAGTCGTCGTGGTCGAGATGGGCGGCGATCTTGAACTCGGCCCAGAACGCCTCGGTGGCCGCTGTCTTGTCCATCTCGTTCAGAGCCCCAGCAAGGTTCGCGTCTGGCGGGCGATGACGCGCTCCTCGTCGGTCGGCACCGCCCAGACCGAGACCGCCGCCGATGTCTCGCTGATCAGTGGGCCGCCGCGCGCGTTGGCTGCCGCATCGAGCGTCACGCCGAGCCAGGCGGCATCGCGGCAGACAGCGGCGCGGATGGCGGGCGCGTTCTCGCCCACGCCGCCGGTGAAGACCAAGGCATCGAGGCCGCCCAGCGCCGCCGCCAAGGAACCCAGCTCGCGGTTGAGGCGATAGCAATACTGGGCGATGGCGCTCGCCGCCTCGGGCGCCGGGCTCGCCAGCAGCACCTTCATGTCGGCGCTGAGACCGGACAAGCCCAGCAGCCCGGACTGGTTGTAGAGCAGGTCCTCGATGGCGGCGAGGTCGAGGCCCTCGCGCATGAGATGGACGACGACGCCGGGATCGAGGCTGCCGCAGCGCGTGCCCATGATGAGGCCGTCGAGGGTCGAGAAGCCCATGGTGGTGGCGAGGCCGCGCCCCTCCAACACCGCGCACATCGAGGCGCCGTTGCCGAGATGGGCGATGACGAGGCGGCGCGGCAACCGGCCGCCACCCAGATCGCGCAAGGTCGCCACCACCGATTCGTAGGAGAGGCCGTGGAAGCCGTAGCGTTGCAGGCCGCGCTGGCGCCAGGCGCGGGGCAGCGTCAGCCGCCGCGCCAACTCCGGCTGACTGGCATGGAAGGCGGTGTCGAAGCAGGCCACCTGCGGCAGGTCGGGCGCGCGGCGGAACAGGGCCTCGATGGCGGCGAGGTTGTGCGGCTGGTGGTGGGGGGCGAGCGGCCCGAGGGCGGCGAGCCTTTTGGTCACGGCGCGGTCGAGGCGGATGGGGGCCACGAACTCGGTGCCGCCATGCACCACCCGATGCCCGGCGCCGACCAAGTCGCCCGCATCCAGCCAGTCGAGCAGGAAGGCAAGGGCCGCGTCGTGGCTGTCGGGCAGGCGGCCGCCCATCTCGCCGTCACCGGCGATGACGGCGCCGGCGGCGTCAACGGCGCAGAAACTGGGCCCGGCGCCGATGCCGGCGAGCTGGCCGCGGCGCTCCAATACCGGGTCGCCCCCGGTCAGGGCATAGAGGCCGAACTTCAGGCTCGACGAGCCGGCGTTGAGGACGAGGACGCGGTCGGGCATGGCCGAGGATGTCCCGATTCCTTATGCTTCGACAAGCTCAGCATGAGGGCCTGTTCACAAGCCCCGTCCCGAGCCTCGTCCCGAGCTTCCTCATCCCGAGCTTGTCGAGGGACGAAGGACGAAGGACAAGGGCCCCGAGCTTACGCCACCGTGTAGCCCTTGTACTTGTCGAGCACGCGCACGGGCTTTTTCAAGGCGTCGCGGCGGAAGGGATCGCCCAACTCCTGCGTCACCATGACCTCGATGACGGTGGGCTTGCCGGAGCCGATCGCGGTCTTGAGCGCGTCGCCCACTTGGTCGTGCCGGTCCACCTTGATGCCCTGGGCGCCCATGGCCGTGGCGATGGCGGCGAAGGAGGGGTTGGTGAGGTTGGTGCCGACGTAGCGATCGGCGTAGAAGTCGATCTGGTTCTTTTTTTCCGCGCCCCACTGGCCGTTGTTGAAGACGACGGCGACGGCGGGGATGTTCTCGCGCACGCAGGTCATGGTTTCTTGCAGGCTCATGCCCCAGGCGCCGTCGCCGACATAGGCGACCGCCGGGCGTTCCGGCGCCGCCACCTTGGCGCCGATGGCGGTGGGGTAGGCGTAGCCGCAATTGCCGAACGACATGGCGGCGAAGAAGCTGCGCGGCTTGTCGAAGCGCAGGTAGCTGTTGGCGACCGAGCAGATGTTGCCGATGTCGGTGGTGACCATGGCGTTCTTGGGCATGGCGCGTTCGAGTTCGCGCAGCAGCCGGCGCGGGGCGATGGGCGAGCCGTCGGCCTGGCCCCACTGGTTCAACTCGGTCTCCCAGGCGTCTTTTTGTTTTTTGACCTCGGCCAGGCGCGCTTCCCTATTGGCGCGGGCGGCGATGGGCTCGTTCGAGGTTTGCAGGCGCGAGAGGATCTCGGCCGCCGCCGGCTTGGCGTCGCCGCAGACGCCGACGCTGATGGGCTTCACCAGGCCCAGCATGCGGTGGTTCCAATCGACCTGGATGATCTTGGCGCCCTTGGGCCAATAGTCGATGCCGTGCTGGGGCAGGGTGCCGAACGGCCCCAGCCGCGTGCCCAGCGCCAGCACCACGTCGGCCTGGGCGATCAGCTTCATGGCCGCCTTCGAGCCCTGGTAGCCGAGCGGCCCGCACATCAGCGGGTGGCCGGCGGGGAAGGCGTCGTTGTGCAGGTAGGAGGTGACCACCGGCGCCGACAGGTATTCGGCCAGGGCCACGGCTTCCGCCTGGCCGTCGGACATGACCACGCCGCCGCCGGCGACGATGACCGGGAACTTGGCCTGGGCCAGCAGCGTGGCGGCTTGCGCCAGGCTTTCGGCGCCGCCGGCCGCGCGCTCGATCAGGATGGGCTTGGGGATCGAGACGTCGATGTCGCCATAGAAATTATCGCGCGGGATGTTGAGTTGGGTCGGGCCGCGCTCGGCCAGCGCCAGATCGAAGCAGCGGCCGGTCAACTCGGCCAGGCGATCGGCCCGGCTGACATGGGCCTGGAACTTGGTGATCTTGGAAAAGATGGGGAGCTGGTCGGTTTCCTGAAAGCCGCCCATGCCGATGGTGTTGCTGCCGGTCTCGGGCGTGATGACGACCACCGGCGAGTGGGCCCAGTAGGCGGCGGCGACGGCGGTGACGAAATTGGTGATGCCGGGGCCGTTCTGGCCGATGCACACGCCCTGGCGGTTGGTGACGCGGGAGTAGCCATCGGCCATGTGGCCGGCGCCCTGTTCGTGGGCCACCGAGATGAAGCGGATGCCGGCGGCGGGGAAGATGTCGAGGGCGTCCATGTAGGCGGAGCCGACGATGCCGAAGACGTGCTTGACGCCGTGGGCGACCAGGGTTTCGACGAAGGCTTCGCTCGGCGACATACGGGTCATGGCTTGGTTCCTCCCCAAAAAGAATTCGTGGGCCCCGGTGGGCCCCGGCCGGTGGCGGCTGGCTTGGCGGCCGATGCCGGCTCCAAGGAGTAGCGCGCGGTCGGGGGCGAAGGCTAGGGCCAGGGCGGGGCTTTAGGCAGGGCCAGGGGGCGGGGCGCCGCCGAAATAAAAAATCCGGGCCATGAACCCCATGCCCAGCGAGAAAGCGCGGGTTAGGGCGCGTCATCCTCAACCCGTCGCCCCGGTGAAAGTCGGGGCCTGGCCCGCTGAAGCTCCCTCTCCCGCGAGGCGGGAGAGGATCGGGGTGAGGGTGGGGCGTCGCCGAAACAAACATCCGAGCCATGAACCCCATGCCCAGCGAGAAAGCGGGGTTTAGGGGCGCGTCATCCTCAACCCGTCGCCCCGATAAGGGCCGGGGCCAGGCCGGTTGAACCTCCCTCTCCCGCGAGGCGGGAGAGGGTCGGGGTGAGGGTGGGTCCGGTCGCCGCGAATTAAAAAAACGAGGAACAACGATGCGCTTTTCGATTTCCCGTAAGCCGTTGGCGGAAGGGATAGTTTCCGCGTTTTCCGAGAACGGACCCGGGGGTAGTTAGCGGGCTCGATGGCCGGTTCGCGGTTGCCAACGGCGCCCACCGCAAGCGGGCGGTAACGATTGTGCCTATCAACAATGTCAAACAACGGGTGGCGATGATAGGACCACTTGCACATTAAGTCAAGAAACAAACCCGCTAACCACCGCTACAAAAAGGGGTTGCCGTAATCAGACAACCATAGGCGTCGCCCCGTGCAACAAAATGACAATTTCCTGTCCCATCTAACCTGCGGGTTTCTTGTCGTCACCCCCAATTTCCATCATCCTCTCCGCTGCCCGCTTAATTACTGGATCTGACCTGCCACTGAACTTTCATCCACTAGCGATTAGAGCCTGACGGTTTGATACGCCGTCTGGCGCGGTGATAGCAAGGGGCCCTGGCGCGGAGCTATCAAGGCGCACAGCGTCAGGGCCCCTTGC
>Ga0315281_10003492_pt1 | contig 22979 bp, 20 predicted proteins | sample YL17G07_0_MG_FD_204540 | JGI IMG/M metagenome (GOLD analysis project Ga0315281, IMG submission 204540) | Sediment microbial communities from Yellowstone Lake, YNP, Wyoming, USA - YL17G07_0 | ecosystem: Environmental > Aquatic > Freshwater > Lake > Sediment | place: USA: Wyoming | collected... | reverse complement strand
GTACAGGTAACTGCGATGCCTTACGTCCGAGCCCACCGGCGCGCGGTTGCGCTGGCGCGATGCCGATGGCCCGTCCGCAGCAACAAAGGGTTGGGCCTCGATTCTTCCATCGGCGACCTCGCCTACGTTCGATCCGCCCAGTAGTCGGGCCTCTGCCTGTGATGGGCGATAGCCACCACACGAAGTTCATCGTCTCGGAGGTAGTAGATGATGCTATAGGGAAACCGTCGCAGTGAGAAACGGCGCCTGTCGTTTCGCCATGGTGCACCAATGTGCGGATGAAGACAAAGGAAGTTGAGGGCTCGCTCAAACTCAGCGATAAACGCAAGACCGAGTTCCCTACCACCCTCTCGGGCATAGAAGATGCCCCCTTCGGTTAACTCGCGGTCGGCCTCTGGACTGACCGCGGGAGTCATTTGATCGCGGCGCGCGCGCGCGCGATTGCCTCCGATGCTGGAATCAGCTTGGCCCGTCCACTTTCGATGTCCTTGATACGACGTTCGACCTCGACCGCCCACGCCTCCTCGATGTCTTGGTCGTCAAAGAGGCTCGTGATCAAACGGTCAGCAAGCTGAGCGCGCTCTTCGGGCGTGAGAGACAGTGCCTGGGCCTCGATAATTTCAAGCTGAGTGGACATACGAACCTCCAGGAATCAGTAGCGCGATGATACGCCAGCCGCGCGGACTTTGCCGAAGCGCAACGCCATGGTCAGCGATGCCGACAGGCGTCCGCTGCACTTAAAGCTAAGCAGTTTTCCGCCGCTTTGAGCACTCGGTTGTTACCCATGTTCCCGGACTAACACGAAGGGTCTCTTGTTTCCCTTGGCGGCTTTCGTGCCCATTGTGGTGAAGGAGTTTCACTTTAGTCGTCCGCCAATGGGGCGGCCTAAGACTTCCATCTAAGCGCCCAGAAAGCGAAAGTCCAGATCCGGCTTCCTGCCGCTGACGATATTCGCGATCGCCGCGCCCGAGCCACAGGCCATGGTCCAGCCCAGGGTGCCGTGGCCGGTGTTGAGCAGCAGATTGGAATAGCGAGTGCGGCCGATGCAGGGCACGCCTCCGGGGGTAGCCGGGCGCAGGCCGGCCCAGAACTGTGCGTCTTCCGCCCGGCCGGCCTTGGGAAAAAGCTCGAACGTGCGCCGGACGATGGCGCGGCAGCGAACCTCGTTGATCGCGGTATCGTAACCGGTCAATTCGGCCGTACCGGCCACGCGTAGTCGGTCGCCCAGGCGCGACATCACCAGTTTGTGGCCGACGTCGCTCAGACTGATGCGCGGCGCCACGTCGCCTTCGGCCAGTGGAATGGTGATCGAATAGCCCTTCAGCGGATATACCGGAATCGAAATGCCGATGGGGCGCAGCAGCAGGGGACTGTAGCTGCCCAGCGCCATGACGTAATTATCGGCTTCAATCACGTTGCCGCCACCGAGGATAACGCGGCTGACGCGCCCGCCGGCGGTTTCGATGCGCGCGACACGGCTGCCGTACCGAAACCGCACGCCACGCGCGGCGCCAAGCCGCGCCAGTTCCTGTGTGAACTGGTACGCGTCGCCGGACTCGTCCCCCGGCGCATGCACGCCCCCGGCGATGCGCTCGCTGCAGGCGGCGAGCGCCGGTTCCAGCTCGACACACGCACCCGCAGTCAGCACGCGCACGTCGATGCCGTGCAGTTTCTCCAGGGTGGCAGCCGCAACCGCCTCATCCAGGGCGTGCCGGCCTTCATAGATGCGCAGGATGCCGCGCGTTTGCTGCTCATACTGAATGCCGGTTTCCGCGCGCAGCGCCAGAAGTTGCGCCCGGCTGTAGCGGTTGATCGCGGCGATCTGGGCCGCGTTGGCGCGGGTGCGTGCCGGCAGGCACTCGCGCAGGAAGGCGAGGCCCCAGGCCCACTGGTGCGGATCGGCGCGCAGGCGAAACAGCATGGGCGAGTCCTCCCGCCCCAGCCATTTGAGGATCTGCTTCGGCGTGCCGGGATTCGCCCAGGGCTCCGCATGGCTGGTTGAAATCTGGCCGCCGTTGGCGAAACTGGTTTCCATCGCCGCGGCATCCTGGCGGTCGATCACGGTGACCTCATGTCCGGCGCGCGCCAGATACCAGGCGCTGGTCACGCCGACTACGCCGGCGCCCAGGACTGCGATTTTCATTTTTCTTGTGGTGGGTGATACGCCAGGCCGCCAACAGACCGCGAGGCCGCTCGCGACAAAGCGGGGCCGGAAGCCCCGCAGCCGCTCAACCCGGATAGGCGACCACGTCCTGGCGCTGCTCGCCCAGACCCTGGATGCCCAGATTCAACACATCGCCCGGCTTCAGGAACACCGGCTCGGGTTTCATGCCCGCGCCCACCCCGGGCGGCGTGCCGGTGGTAATGATATCTCCCGGCAGCAGCGTCATGAACTGACTGCAGTAGGACACCAGCTTCGCCACGCCGAAGATCATTGTACGGGTATTGCCTTTCTGCATGCGCCGGCCGTTCACGTCCAGCCACATGTCCAGGTTCTGCGGATCGCGGATCTCGTCGGTGGTCACCAGCCAGGGGCCGATCGGGCCGAAGGTATCGCAGCCCTTGCCCTTGTCCCACTGGCTGGACTGCAGCTGGAACGCGCGCTCGGACACGTCGTTTACCACGCAGTAGCCGGCGACGTAATCGAGCGCCTTGTCCTCGGACACGTATTGCGCTTTCTTCGACATGACCACGCCCAGCTCCACTTCCCAGTCGAGCTTGGTCGAATTTTTCGGCACGATGACCTTGTCGTTAGGGCCGGTAATACATGTTGTGGCCTTCATGAACACGACCGGCTCGGGCGGGATGGCCATGTTCGCCTCGCGCGCGTGATCGGCAAAATTGAGCCCGATGGCGACGAATTTCGATATCCCGACATAAGGCACGCCCAGGCGCGGATCGCCCTTTACCAGCGGCAGGGTTTCGGCTTTGATTTTGCGCAGTTTCGCCAGTCCTGCCGGCGAGATCGTCGCCTGGTCGATCTGCTCGACCACGGAGGACAGGTCGCGGATGTTGCCCTGGGCATCGATCATGCCCGGTTTCTCGAAGCCATTCTTACCGTAACGACAAAGTTTCATATTTTCTCCGTTGCAAGGGATCCGGACTTAGTTGGGCGTATTTTACTTAGCAATTGCAAAATCCCCAACTTTTTCCATGGATTTTCCCGCATTCCGCGAAATTTTCGCCGCATCCGCCCCGCTCGAATCGGCAATCGACTCAGCGCAAGGCGCCGACGACGCATGAAAAACCGGGCGCAAGCCTTAAATCGTCATCCCACCGTCAACTGCAAAGGTGGTTCCGGTGGCGAAAGTCGATTCATCGGAGGCGAGGTAAATGAACAGCGGAACCACGTCACCTACCGTGCCCAGCCGCCCCATCGGCTGGCGCGCGACGAAGTCCTTGCGCGCCTGCACCGGATCGGGGAAGGCATTGATGCGGTCTGCGAGCGAAGGGGTGTCGATGGTGCCCGGGCATACCGCATTGCAGCGTATGCCCTGTTTGACGTAATCGGCCGCAATCGCCTTGGTCAATCCGATCACCGCGGCCTTGGAGGTACCGTAGACCAGCCGGTTTGGTATGCCGCGCATGCTCGAGGCGATCGAGGCCATATTGATGATCGAGCCGCCCTTTTTCGCCAGCATGCCCGGCAGAAACGCGCGCGTCACCAGGTACATCGAGCGCACGTTCACGGTCATGCTGAAATCCCAATCCTGGGGCGTGCAATCGAGGATATTGCCGTGATGCACATAGCCGGCGCAGTTGAGCAGCACGTCTATGGTGCCGACCTCGGCCGCGAGCTTGGCGATCGCCGGCTCGTCGGTGGCGTCCAGTTGCCGCGTGGTGATGCCGGCGACTCCGTCAAGCTCGTCGAGCGGCCCGGCTTTGAGGTCGGTGGCCCACACTTTCGCCCCCTCGCGGGCAAAAGCGATCGCCGCCGCCTTGCCCATGCCCTGCCCCGCCGCGGTGATGAATGCAATCTTGCCTGCCAGTCTGCCGCTCATAGTCTTTCTCCGTCTTGGCTTCGAAAAATACCTGCAAGAAAACCGGCCGTGCCGAAACAAGGCCGCATGCTGCATTGCAATATCCGAGGGGGTGGCGGAAACCGCGCAGGCGCAAACCCAAATCGGTCCGACCACACTTGACCAAAGTCTAGCGCGGCGGCTATGCTTCCGTCCACTTTCGCGCACGCCTTATAAGACAATTCATGCCCCTTCAAGCGGTCGAGCCGCGCCGGCTGTACCGCCGGATTGCGGACCAGATAAGCGCGCTGATCCGCGGCGACGCAGCAAGCGGCGCAGTTGACTGATCATGGCTGCGGTAAACCTCAAGGGTGTCTTCAAGTCCTTCGGTTCCACCCGCGTCGTGCACGGCGTGGATATCCGGATCGAGGACGGCGAGTTCTGCGTGCTGGTCGGCCCTTCGGGTTGCGGCAAATCCACGTTGTTGCGCATGATCGCCGGCCTGGAGGAGATTTCGGGCGGCGAGGTCGAGATCGGCGGGCGCGTGGTCAACCAGGTGCCGCCGAAGGAGCGCGACATCGCCATGGTGTTCCAGAACTACGCGCTCTACCCGCACATGACCGTGTTCGACAACATGGCCTTTTCGATGAAGCTCGCCGGCGAGAGCCGTAAGAAGATGCGCGAGCGCGTCGAAGTCGCGGCGAATATCCTCGGACTGATGGAGTACCTGGAGCGCTACCCGCGCCAGCTCTCCGGCGGCCAGCGCCAGCGCGTGGCCATGGGCCGCGCCATCGTGCGCGACCCGCAGGTATTCCTGTTCGACGAGCCCTTGTCCAACCTGGACGCAAAACTCAGGGTGCAGATGCGCACCGAAATCAAGGAGCTGCACCAGCGCCTCACCACCACCTCCATTTACGTCACCCACGACCAGATCGAGGCCATGACCATGGCGGACAAGATCGTGGTGATGAACGCCGGGCGCGTCGAGCAGATCGGCTCGCCGCTGGGACTGTACGACAACCCGGCGAACCTGTTCGTGGCCGGGTTTATCGGATCGCCATCAATGAATTTCCTCAAAGGCAAGCTGGTCAGAAACGGCACCGGATTGCAGGTGCAGATGGCGGACGGCTTGCTCCTGCCGGCGCCGAGTTCGGCGGTCGTAGAGGGACGCGAGGTTGTGGTGGGTGTGCGCCCCGAACACCTCCTGGTCCGGCCCGATGGGGTGCAGGCCGAGGTTGTTGTGGTCGAACCCACCGGCGCCGACACGCAGATCTTCTGCAAGGTCGGCGGTACCGATGTCACCGCCGTGGTGCGCGAGCGCCACGAATTCAAACCCGGCACGTCCATACGACTGTATCCGGAACTCACCTTCCTGTTTGATCCGTCAAGCGGGGCGAGACTGTAGCAACAACCATAGGAGGTTCAAATGAGCAAAATCGATCGTCGCAATTTCTTGAAGATGTCCGCCGGTCTCGCAGCCGGCGCCGTCACCGGCGATGTTCTGGCGCAGGACAAGAAGGCCGCCGCCAAGCCGGCAGCGGCAGCGCCAACTCTGAATCTGAAACCCGAGAAAGGCGCCAAACTGCGCGTGTTGCGCTGGAAGCGTTTCGTCCAGGGCGACGAAGACCTGTGGCTGGCGAACACCAAGAAATTCACCGAGAAAACCGGCATCGAGGTGCGCGTGGACAGCGAGGGCTGGGAAGACGTGCGGCCCAAGGCGGCAGTAGCCGCGAACATCGGCAGCGGCCCCGACATCATCATCAGCACCTTCGAGGATGCCCACCAGTATCCGGACAAACTGGTCGATGTGACCGACGTCGCCAACTACCTCGGCGCCAAGTACGGCGGCTGGTATGACGCCCCCAAGGCATACGCCATGGAGGGGAAGAAATGGGTTGCGGTGCCGATGGGCTGCGCCGGCAACGCGCTCGTCTACCGCGAGAGCCACATGAAGGCCGCGGGCTTCAGCGCCTTCCCCAAGGACACCGACGGCTTTCTCAAGCTGATGCAGGCGCTTAAGGCCAAGGGCACACCCGGCGGTTTCGCCCTGGGCAACGCCACCGGTGACGGCAATGTCTGGACCCACTGGCTGCTGTGGGCATTCGGCGGCAAGATGGTGGACGAGAAGAACAACGTCGTCATCAACAGCCCTGAAACCATCAAGGCGCTCGAATATGCGAAGGAGCTCTATCAGACCTTCGTGCCTGGCACGCTGTCCTGGCTCGACCCGAACAACAACAAGGCCTTTCTCGACGGCCAGATCAGCGTGACCTGCAACGGCATCTCGATCTATTACGCCGCCAAGACTTCGCCCGATGCCAAGCTGAAGGAAATGGCGCTGGATATCCAGCACGCCAACATGCCGATCGGCCCGATCGGCCGGCCGACCGAGCTGAACCTTTTCTTCCCGATGATGGTGTTCAAGTACTCGAAGTACCCGAACGCGGCCAAAGAGTATCTGCGCTTCATGATGGAAAAAGAGCAGTACGAGCCCTGGCAGCAGGCCGCCATCGGCTACGTGACGCAGCCGCTGAAGGCCTACGAGTCGAATCCGATCTGGACCGTCGATCCCAAGCACACGCCTTATCGCGATGCGATGAAGATTATGATTCCGAACGGCTATGCCGGGACCATGGGTTACGCCTCTGCCGCCTGCATGGCCGACTTCATCGTAGTCAACATGGTGGCGGAAGCCGCGTCGGGCTCGAAGACGCCGAAGGAAGCCGCCGAGCGCGCCGAGAAGCGCGCCCAGCGTTACTACAAGATATAGAGAGCCCGCCCCTCTGCCCTGCCAATTGAGGCGGGGCAGAGGTTTGAGCCGAGGCGCGCGCGCCGCGCCTGGGCTCAAACTACAACCCCTAGCCCCCTTGAACCGGCTCCTTGAAAACCGCAACTTCCTCGGCCTGGCCTTCATGCTGCCGGCCGCGGTGCTGCTGCTCCTGTTTCTCACCTATCCACTCGGACTGGGGACGTGGTTGGGCTTCACCGACACCAAGGTGGGACGCGCCGGCGTATGGGTGGGACTGGACAACTACGAATACCTGTTCGGGGACGCCGTAGCACGGCTGTCGCTGTTCAACACTCTCTTTTACACGGTGGTGGCGAGCGTGATCAAATTCGCCCTCGGCCTGTGGCTCGCGATCCTCTTGAACCAGAACATTGCGTTCAAGTCCGCCATCCGTGCCGTCGTGTTGCTGCCGTTCATCGTGCCCACGGCGCTCTCGGCCATCGCCTTCTGGTGGATCTACGACGCACAGTTCTCCATCATCAGTTGGGTGCTGGTGAAGCTCGGCTGGATCGACACCTACATCGATTTCCTCGGCGAGCCCTGGCTGGCGCGCCTGTCGACCATCGCCGCCAACATCTGGCGCGGCGTGCCTTTCGTCGCCATCTGCCTGCTCGCCGGACTGCAGACGATTCCGCCCTCGCTCTACGAGGCGGCCTCGATTGACGGCGCCAAGCCCTCGCAGCAGTTCTGGTATGTGACGCTGCCGCTGTTGACCCCGATCATCGCGGTGGTGATGACCTTCTCGGTGCTGTTCACGTTCACCGATTTCCAGCTGATCTACGTGCTCACGCGCGGCGGGCCGCTCAACGCCACGCACCTGATGGCGACGCTGTCGTTCCAGCGCGCCATCTCCGGCGGCGCGCTCGGCGAAGGGGCGGCGCTGGCGACGGCGATGATCCCGTTCCTGCTGGCGGCGATATTGTTTTCCTATTTCGGCCTGCAACGCAGGGCATGGCAACAGGGTGGCAGCGACAAATGAGCCAGGATATCCAGGACACGCAAGGCATGAACTACCTGGTATCGCTGCCGCGGCGGGTGGTGATCGTCTATATTCCCTTGCTCGTGTTCCTGTTCGTGCTGCTTTTCCCGTTCTACTGGATGGGAATTACCGCGTTCAAGCCGAACGCCGAATTGCTGTCGCGCACCGGCAATCCTTTCTGGGTGATCGCGCCGACGCTGGCCCACTTCGAGCACCTGCTGTTCAAGACCGCTTACCCGGACTGGATTTGGAACACCGTCCTGATATCAGTGGTGTCCACCTTCTTCTCGCTTGTCGCCAGCGTGCTCGCTGCCTACGCCATCGAGCGCCTGCGCTTCAATGGTTCGCGCCAAGTCGGCCTTTGCATATTTCTCGCGTACCTGGTGCCACCCTCGATTCTGTTCATTCCGCTCGCCTACATCGTGTATCAGCTCGGGCTGTTCGATACGCGCTGGGCGCTGATGCTGACCTATCCGACGTTCCTGATTCCGTTCTGCACCTGGCTGCTGATGGGCTATTTCCGCTCCATTCCCTACGAGCTGGAGGAATGCGCGCTGATCGACGGCGCGAGCCGGCTGCAGATCCTGACCAAGATCGTGCTGCCGCTGGCGGTTCCCGGGCTGATCTCGGCCGGCATTTTCGCGTTCACGCTGTCGTGGAACGAATTCATCTATGCCCTCACATTCATCTCTTCCTCGGAGAACAAGACCGTCCCCGTAGGCGTCATCACCGAACTGGTGGAGGGCGACGTCTACCACTGGGGCGCGCTCATGGCAGGCGCCCTGCTCGGCTCGCTGCCGGTCGCCGTCGTCTACTCGTTCTTCGTAGAGTATTACGTCGCCGGCATGACCGGCGCGGTGAAGGAGTAGGCTCCGGCCGTGTCCTGGCGTCGATCGAACTAGCGCTGAGCGGCGGCGACAAACATCCTTTCTTGGAGATTCAGGCAATGAACCAAATCGATTTGAACCAGCGCAGCGCCATCGTCACCGGCGGCGCGCAGGGCATCGGCCTCGCCATCGTCAAACGCATGCTCGCGTCGGGCGCGAGCGTGCGCATCTGGGACCGCGACCAGAAGCTGCTGCAGCAGACGCTGTCCGGTCTTTCCGGACCGGTGAGCGGCGACGCAGTGGACGTCGCCGACGAGAATTCGGTCGCGAAAGGGACGGCGGCAGCAGCCGCGGCGCTAGGCAAGATAGACATCCTGGTGAACAACGCCGGCATCGCCGGCGCCACCACGCCGGTCGTCAGCTATCCCGTCGAGGAATGGGAGCGCGTGCTGAAAATCGATCTCACCGGACCGTTCCTGTGCGCCCGCGCCGTCGCGCCGCTCATGGTGAGGCAAAGATACGGCCGCATCGTCAACATCGCCTCCATCGCCGGCAAGGAGGGCAACCCCAACGCCTCCGCCTACAGCGCCGCCAAGGCCGGCGTGATTGCGCTCACCAAGTCGCTCGGCAAAGAACTGGCGAAAGACGGCGTGATGGTCAATTGCGTGACGCCGGCGGCGGCCAAGACGGCTATCTTCGACCAGATTTCGCAGCAGCACATCGATTACATGCTGTCCAAGATCCCGATGGGCCGCTTCGTGCTGGTCGAGGAAATCGCGGCCATGGCGTGCTGGCTCGCCTCCGAGGATTGTTCTTTCACTACCGGCGGCGTGTTCGACATCTCGGGCGGCCGGGCGACGTATTAGGAAATTCCAGGAGATATTGCGATGGCCAAGAAATCAGTCAAGAAACTCCGGAGCCAGCAATGGTTCGGCCGCGAAGACATCTACGGCTTCATCTACCGCTCGTGGGTAAAGAACCGCGGCGTGCCGCACGACCAGTTCGACGGCCGGCCGGTAATCGGCATCTGCAACACCTGGTCGGAACTCACACCGTGCAACACGCATTTCCGCGTCATTGCCGAACACGTGAGAAACGGCATTCTGGAAGCGGGCGGTTTCCCGCTGGAGTTTCCGGTGATGTCGCTGGGCGAGACGCTGATGCGGCCGACCGCGATGCTGTTCCGCAACCTGGCTTCGATGGATGTCGAAGAATCGATTCGCGCCAACCCCCTCGACGGCGTGGTGCTGCTGGTGGGCTGCGACAAGACCACGCCGTCGCTGCTGATGGGCACGGCGAGCGTGGATATTCCCGCCATCGCGGTCTCCGGCGGGCCCATGCTCTCGGGCAAGTACCGCGGCGCCGACATCGGCTCGGGCACCAATACCATCTCCATGTCCGAGGACGTGCGCGCCGGCAAAATGACGACGGACGAATTCCACGAAGCGGAATCCTGCATGCACCGCTCCCACGGCCACTGCATGACCATGGGCACCGCTTCCACCATGGCCTGCATGGTCGAGGCGCTGGGCATGGGCATGCCCGGCAATGCCGCGATTCCGGCGGTGGACGCGCGTCGTTACCTGCTCGCGCGCATGGCCGGACGCCGCATCGTCGACATGGTCAGGGAAGACCTGACGATTTCCAAGATTCTCAAGCGCGAGGCGTTCGAGAACGCGATACGCGCCAACGCCGCCATCGGCGGCTCGACCAATGCGGTGATCCACCTGATCGCGCTTGCGGGCCGGCTGGGGGTCAAGCTCGACCTCGATGACTGGGACCGACTCGGCCGCGGCGTGCACACCCTGGTCAACCTGATGCCCTCGGGCAAGTATCTGATGGAGGATTTCTACTATGCCGGCGGACTGCCGGTGGTGCTGCGCGAACTGGGCGAACAGGGCCTGCTGAACAAGAAGGCGCTCACCGTCAACGGCAACACCATCTGGGAGAACAACAAGAAGGCCGAGTGCCACCAGCGCGAGGTCATCACGCCGTTCGATGCGCCATTCAAGAAGAACACCGGCATCGCCGTGCTGCGCGGCAACCTCTGTCCCGACGGCGCCATCATCAAGCCCTCGGCCGCGACGCCCAGGCTGATGAAACACAAAGGGCGCGCAGTGGTGTTCGAGGACATTCGCGATTTCCACGAGCGCATCGACGACCCCAAGCTCGACATCGACGAGAACTGCGTCATGGTGCTGAAAAACTGCGGGCCCAAGGGCTATCCGGGCATGGCCGAGGTAGGCAACATGCCGCTGCCACCCAAGGTGCTGAAGAAAGGCATCACCGACATGGTGCGCATCTCGGACGCGCGCATGAGCGGCACCGCCTACGGCACGGTGGTGCTGCACATCGCGCCTGAGGCCGCGGCGGGCGGAGCCCTGGCCCTGGTCGAGAACGGCGACATGGTCGAACTCGACGTGGCCAGGCGCAGGCTGCACCTGGACGTGTCCGAACAGGAACTCGCGCGCCGGCGCAAGAAGTGGAAAGCGCCCGAAGCGCCGATGAGCCGAGGCTATACCAAGCTCTATGTCGATCATGTGCTGCAGGCGAACAAGGGCGCGGATCTCGACTTCCTGGTCGGATCCAGCGGCGCCAAAGTTCCCAAAGACAACCACTAACGGGGTAGCGGCATGTCGACCCACGCCCCGGATATCGCCGACGAGACCGAGCACGTGCTCGGCGCCGACGGTGAATTTCACGTCACCGACGAACCGGTCGATCTGGCGCTTTACCATTTCGAGGACTGGATCGCCTTCGGTTTCTTCGGGGTCCTGGCGTCCACGGTGTTCTACCAGTTCTTCACCCGCTACGCGCTCAACGATTCCGCCTCCTGGACCGAGGAAATTTCGCGCTACCTCCTCATCTGCACGGTGTTCGTGGGTGCGTCGTGTTCGGTGCGCAAGAACACCCACATCCATGTCGACATCTTCTATCGCTTCCTGCCGGCGCCGGTGACGCGCGTGCTGTCCACGCTGGTGGACATCCTGCGCATCCTTTTCCTCGGCTATATGGTGTATCTCACCTACAGCCTGATGGGCAAGATCGGCAGGCAGCAGATGTCCATCATCGACTGGCCCATCGGGCTGATCTACGCCGTAGTGCTGTTCGGATTCACGCTGATGTGCTTTCGCGCCGTCACCACCGCGGTCAAGCACTGGCGCCAGGGTTACAGCGTGCTCGAGCGGCCGGAGATAGCCGGGAGCGAAAAGGCATGACCGCAGCGCTGCTGATCGCGTTCCTGGTGCTGATGGTGAGCGGCGTGCCGGTGGCGCTGGCGATGGCCGGCGCCTCGCTGCTCTACGTCATGCTCTCTGGCACCCTGCCGGACTACGTCGTGATTCACCGCATGGTAAACGGCATCGACAGCTTTCCGCTGCTGGCGGTGCCGTTCTTCATCATGGCCGGCAACCTGATGAACTCCGCCGGCATCACCAACCGCATCTACAACTTCGCTCTGGCGCTGGTGGGCTGGCTCAAAGGCGGCTTGGGTCACGTCAACGTCATCGGTTCGGTGATTTTCGCCGGTATGTCGGGCACTGCGATCGCCGATGCGGCCGGCCTGGGCACGATCGAGATCAAGGCGATGAAGGACCACGGCTACTCGACCGAATTCGCCGTGGGCGTAACCGCGGCGTCCGCCACCCTGGGTCCGATCATCCCGCCCTCCTTGCCTTTCGTCATCTACGCCATGTTCGCCAACGTATCGGTGGGGCAGCTGTTCCTCGCCGGTATCGTTCCGGGCGTGGTCATGGCGCTGCTGATGATGTTCACCGTCGCGTACTACGCGCACAAGAACAAATGGGGACGCGACGTCGCCTTCAAATGGTCGAAGATCGGCAAGGCCCTGCTCGAGCTCGCCGTCGTGGTCGGCTTCCCCACCGCGATCTGGGGCGCGACCGAGATGGGCACCGACCCGGCGCCGACCTTCTTCGCCGCGATGATGTTGCTGCTTCTGGCCGACCGATATTTCCGCTTCAACGCGGTGCTGCCGATCATGACGCCGGTGCTGTTGATCGGCGGCATGACGAGCGGCATTTTCACCGCCACGGAGGGCGCCATCGCCGCCTGCGTCTGGGCGATGTTCCTGGGCCTGGTGTGGTATCGCACGCTCAACTGGAAAATGTTGGTCAAAGTGTCGATGGACACGGTCGAAACCACGGCCACGGTGCTGCTCATCGTCGCCGCCGCCTCGATCTTCGGCTGGCTCCTTACCGTCACCAAGGTCACCGACGCAGTCGCGGCCGCGGTGCTTGCCTACACCCACAATCCGGCGATGTTCCTGCTCCTGGCGAACCTGTTGATGCTGTTCGTGGGCTGCTTTCTCGAACCGACCGCCGCCATCACCATCCTGGTGCCCATCCTGCTGCCGATCTGTCACCAGCTCGGCATCGACCCGGTGCACTTCGGCCTGGTGATGGTGCTGAACCTGATGATAGGCCTGCTGCATCCGCCCATGGGCATGGTGCTGTTCGTGCTGGCGCGCGTGGCCAAGCTGTCGCTGGAGCGCACCACCATCGCCATCCTGCCCTGGCTGGTGCCGCTGTTGGCGAGCCTGATCCTGATCACCTACGTTCCCGAAATTTCGCTGTGGCTGCCGCGGAAGTTCTTTCCGTAACGGTGCCGACCCGCCCTCCACCCTATAAACCGTGTTCCCACCGCGTCTCAAACATCCAGCGATGTTGCCAGGCGACCATTGCGCGCTCTGCGCGCCAACCGTCATTTCTGTACGGATGAAAAGCGCATCCGTACAGAAATGACGGTTATTGTTAACACCAAGGATAGTGCAGGGGTTTTATACAAGATCGTAGCTCTGCAAAATCGGCAAGCCCGATTGCGAAAGCGTAGAATTGTTTTTGTTCGCTTGACCTGAATCTCCGAGGTAACGCCATGCTGCAAGCCGCCGACCTGACGATACGCCTCAATCTCGCCGACGACGTGGTCATCGCTCGCGTCGAAATTCCGGAGGGCACGACCCTGGTCAAGGAAGACAAGGTCCGGGTTTCGGCCCGCGTGCCCGCCGGCCACAAGATCGCGGCGCACGAAATCAAGTCGGGCAGCCCGGTGCGGCGTTACAACCAGATCATCGGCTTCGCCACGCGCGACATTCACGCGGGCGAGCATGTCCATGTGCACAACATCGCCATGGGCAGCTTCGACCGCGATTATGCGTTCTGCGCCGAAGCCAGACCGACGGATTACGCCGCCGAACCCGCCAGCTTCCAGGGGATCGTGCGTGCCGACGGGCGCGTGGCGACGCGCAACTACATCGGCATTCTCACCAGCGTCAACTGTTCGGCCACGGTGGCGCGCATGATCGCCCGGCATTTCGAAAATCGCCTCGATGCCTGGCCCAACGTCGACGGCGTGGTCGCGCTCACGCACAAGAGCGGCTGCGGCATGGCCTCCGAAGGCGAGCCCATGGACGTGCTGCGCCGGACCATGGCCGGCTACGCGCGCCATGCCAACTTTTATGCGGTGCAGGTCGTGGGTCTGGGCTGCGAGGCGAATCAGATCAACAGCCTGCTCGCGACGCAGCAGCTGAAGCGCAGCGACAAGCTCGCCGCCTACACCATTCAGGAAAAAGGCGGCACCATGAAGGCGGTGCGCGAGGGGATCGCACGGATCGAAGCGATCCTGCCGGAAGCGAACCGGGTGAAACGCGAACCCGTGCCGGCCAGCCATCTGCTGCTCGCCCTGCAATGCGGCGGATCGGACGGCTACTCCGGCATTTCCGCCAACCCGGCGCTGGGCGCCGCCGTGGACCTGCTGGTGCGTCACGGCGGCGGTGCGATCCTGTCGGAGACGCCGGAGATCTACGGCGCCGAGCATTTGCTCACGCGCCGCGCGGTCACGCGCGAGGTGGGCGAGAAGCTGATCCGCCGCATCAAGTGGTGGGAAGAGTATACGGCGCGCAACGGCAACGAGATGAACAACAATCCGTCGCCCGGCAACAAGGCGGGCGGCCTCACCACCATTCTGGAAAAATCGCTCGGCGCCGTGGCCAAGGGCGGCACCACCAATCTCGTCGACGTGTACGAATACGCGGAACCCGTCACGGCCAGGGGTTTTGTCTACATGGACACCCCCGGCTACGATCCGGTGTCGGCGACCGGCCAGATCGCCGGCGGCGCAAACCTGGTCTGCTTCACCACCGGCCGCGGTTCGGCCTACGGCTGCAAGCCCGCGCCCTCGCTCAAGCTCGCCACCAACACGCGCCTGTTCGAGCACCAGGAAGAGGACATGGACCTGAACTGCGGCACCATCGTCGACGGCAAGGAGAGCATCGCCGAGGTCGGGCAGAAAGTGTTCGAGTTGATACTCGAAACCGCTTCGGGCCGGAAAACCAAGAGTGAAGCCTTCGGCTACGGTGAAGACGAATTCGCGCCTTGGGTCCTGGGAGCGACCATGTGATGGTCGCGTCCACGCAAAGTCCCCGGCGCCTCGAAACGAACCGCTTCAGCGCTTTCATCCACGCCGCCCCACTCCGTCTCTTACTGATCGTTGCCACTACGTGCGCAGCGGCACCGGCACTGGCCAAGGTGGTGGTGAAGAAAGGCGTCTACGGCGCCATCGCCCTGCAGCGCGAAACCGGTCAGTTCGGTTATGCCTACAGCTCCGCCACTTCGCGCGCGGCCAAGATGGAAGCCCTGAATCAATGCGCCCACCCGCGTTGCGAAGTTGTGGCGGCCTTCAGCAACGCCTGCGGCGCGCTTGCGCGCGGACCGAATAAGTATTTTCCCGCCACCGGCGCCACCCGGCAGGAAGCCGAAACCAAGGCGCTGCGCCTGTGCGCGGCCAAGGATTGCGAAGTGAAGGCCTGGGCCTGCACCAAATAGGGCTGCGGGAGCGATAGGGTCCGCAGACCTTGCGGTCAAACCTCGCTCTTATGCTCTCGAAGCACCCCGGTCCGGATTAGTTCCGTCAAATTCCTCTCCATCTGCCGCGGTGCATCTCCTCCGTGTAAGGGCTATTGCGCAATATGCTCCAGGGAGCCAACCCGCCTATTGTCAATTTGCGAGACAGGCCGGTGTTTGCATCATCAAAGCGATTCTGTCGTCGAATTGAAACCCTCCGCTTCTCTGACCAAGGCTGAAACAGCTATTGAAAAATACGCTTCACTTAATGAAGCGTAAATGTGTAAAATGCGCTTCATGACCCGCGGCACACCTCCCACCTGGAATTGGCAATCGGACGACTGGGGCGCGTTCCGGCACGACGCCGCCGCGCTGATGCCAGCGCTCGCGACCGCGCGGCGCGCCCAGGGCGAAGTGCTGGGCCTCGCCAAAGCCCTCGGCATGGAGGAGGCGCGCAATGCCGAGGCGCTGATCTGGGTGTCCGAATCGCTCGCCACTGCCGCCATCGAGGGCGAACAACTCGACCTCGAAGGTGTGCGCTCGTCAATCGCCAAGCGCCTGGGCCTGCCCGGCGGCAAGACCACGCGCATGCGTGCCGTCGAAGGCTTGCTCGACATGATGCAAGACGCCACCACCGGCTGGAGCCAGCCGCTCAGTGCGGAGCGCTTGTGCGGCTGGCAGAACGCGCTGTTTCCCTCGGGGTTTTCCAGCATAAACCGTGTGGTGGCAGGCGCGTTTCGCACCCATGCCGAGCCGATGCAAATCGTCAGCGGCTCGGTGACACGGCGTGTGGTTCATTTCGAAGCCCTGCCGTCACGCCGCGTGCCGCGCGAGGTCGCACGGTTTCTAAAGTGGTTCAACGGCCCGAGTGGGAACATGGATGGACTGCTACGCGCTGGCATTGCGCACTTGTGGTTTGAATCGATCCATCCATTTGAAGATGGCAATGGCCGCGTCGGGCGCGCGCTGGCCGATCTCGCGCTGGCGCAAGAACTGCGATCGGATTCGCGCTTGGTCAGTCTGGCGACTGAACTCTCGGCCGAGCGCGATGCCTATTACGCCGAACTGCACACCGCCAGCCGCGCCAATGCCGATAACACGCGCTGGCTGATGTGGTTTTGCGGCAGGTTCGAGGCCGCCTGCGAGCGCTCGTCGGCACTGATGCACGCCGCCCTGGACAAAGCGCGCTACTGGGCACGCCATGCCGGCGCCGGATTCGACCACAACCAGCGCAAGGTGATTAACCGCCTGCTCGACGCCGGGCCGCGCGGCTTTGAAGGCGATCTCACGACAGCCAAATATGTGCGCCTCACAGGCGTGTCGCGCGCAACCGCCTTTCGCGATTTGGCCGCGCTAGTGGCAGCGGGTGCGCTTGAGACGGCCGGGGCAAGCAAGGCAACGCGCTATTTCATCAAGCTGCCGGGCTGGGAGCCGACGGATAAGTAAATTCGTAGGAACTGTTCAGCCTGGATGCGCTGGCGCAAATCGCCCTGCGCGCCGGGCTCACGGTGCGCGTCAGCGCGACGCGGCGGTACCGCAGCGGCTAGCCGAGCAGCTTGTCGTAATTCGCGGGCTGTGCCGATGCGCATGATGTGGTTCGTCGCGATCAGCCTATTCGGTCCATTATGGACTGGGCATAGTGGGCTACTTCACGATGCCGGCGGCCTTGAGTCGGGCAATCTCCTCATCGCCGTAGCCAAACTGCCGCAGTACGTTTACCGTATCTTCCCCCAGGGCCGGCGCGCCCCTGCCGGGTACCGCCGGTGTCTTTAGAAATCGAATCGGGTGGCCCGAGGTCTTGTAGCCACCCAGGTCGCGATTCCCCAACTCCCAGATCAGATTCAGCGCCTGGACTTGTGGATCGGTATACAGGTCCGAGCGATAGTTGACCGGCCCGCAAGGCACGCCCGCGGCTTCCAGAACCTGCATCCAGTGCCGGTTGGATTCCAGTTTGAGATGCTCCTCGATCACGCGCATTTGCGCTTTCTGCCTGACGTACGCCGCGTCGGAAATCTGGCCCAGGTTCATGTCGACATCTTCATCTGCGATTCCCAGAGCCGCGCACAGCTTGGCTCGTTGGCCGTGGTTAAGCGCGGCAATGCTGATGTAACCGTCGCCGGTTTCGTAGACGCGATAATAGGGATAGACCTGCCGGTCGGTGGGTCGATGCAGGCAGTCGGGAACCTCGATCGGCCGGGCGGTATCGGGTTGGTCCGCGCGCAGCCGCATCTCGGCAAACTGATCGACGATGTGCGTATGTTTCTTTCCTTCCCGATGCGCCGTGCGCAATACGCGCACTTCCTCTTGGTGCTGCTCGGCATCGAGCGAATCGACGTGAACCATGTTCATCGCCTGCAAGGCCATGCCGGTGCTGAACAAGGATGTTTCGATCTTCTGGCCTTCACCCGACTTGTCGCGGTGGTACAAGGCGCTCACGATCCCCAACGCATTCAACATCCCGGTACCAATGTCAATATAGGGAATGCCGCCGGGCCCGCGCGGCGCGCCCTCTTCATCGGCGTAATTCGACATCACGCCGGAGGCGGCGTGGGCGATGATGTCGAAGCCCTTGCGCTTGCGGTACGGACCGACCTCGCCAAAGGCGGTGCTCGAGAGAAAAATTATCTTCTTGTTTATCCCGGACAGGGTGTCGTAGTCGATTCCCAGCTTCTCGGCTGCGCCAGGTACAAAATTCTGCACGACGACGTCGACGTTCCTGACCAATGCATAAATGATGTCGCGGCCCCTTTGTTGTCGCAGATCGACGCTCAGACTTTCCTTGCCCCGGTTAAAGGCGAGCGACATGCGCGTGTTGCCGCGATAGCGTTCCGCGGCGCCCAGGCGGCGCTCCTCCGCACCGTCCGGCGGCTCGACTTTTATCACCCGGGCGCCGAGGTCGGCCAGCAACAAGCCGCAGTACGGTCCCGCGATGTACTCGGAGAAATCGAGTACCGTAACGCCTCGCAACAGTGAATTCACAGAACCTCCCCCTTATTTCCCGGACAGACACGGAAAGAATAGAACAGATAAATCAGCCATGCCAATTTACCGGCGCCGCACCAGGCTCGATACGCGAGCCATCGAACTTTCCCCGATTCCCTTTGCAAATGAGGGCTTGTGCTAGGGCGCGACGGTCGCACCCGCGCACTGTCTGTACGCGGCCAATTATGAGGAATCAAAAAGGCGATATTCAGACGCCGTATGTATCATAGCCGCATCGCTATACTGATGATGATATAATTACCGTCACCGCTACCATGCTCGCTAGCCCATGCCCACCACGTCCCTAGCCCCGCTAAAGCGCCAGCTCGCGCTCCGGATCGCGGCCTGCGTGGGTGACCTGAATCTGCGTCAGGTCGAAGCGGCGGAAATGCTCGGACTCACTCAGCCACGCTTGAACGCCCTGCTCAAGGGCCGCGTGGAACTGTTCAGCCTGGATGCGCTGGCGCAAATCGCCATGCGCGCGGGGCTCACGGTGCGCGTCAGCGCGACGCGATCATATCGGCACGGCTAGATCACGATTGCGGCGGCCGGATGCGCGGTCCCGCCAAAACCTGCGAGAATGCCGTCCATGAAACCCTCCGAAGCACTCGCCGCCCATAGGGACAAGCTGCTTGCCATAGCTGCCGGACGCGGCGCGAGCAATCTACGCGTGTTCGGCTCGGTGGCAAAGGGGGCTGACAAAGAGGGCAGCGACATAGACCTGCTGGTGGATATACGGAAAGGGACCTCGCTTTTCGATCTTGTGGGGATGCAACAGGATTTTGAGGATGTGCTGGGTATGAAAGTCGATCTTCTTACCGAGCCCGAACTGCACCCCCTGATCAAAGATCGCATTCTGGCCGAGGCGCGTGCCTTATGAATAATCGCGACGAGTTGTATATCGTGCATATCGCCGAAGCGATAGAGCGCATCCGCCGCTATACCGTAACGGGCCGCGCAGCCTTCATCGCGGACGATATGATTCAAAGCGCAGTCGTCCGGCAGATTGAGATTATCGGTGAAGCGGCGCGAAATCTCAGCGGCGAACTGCGGTCCGACGAACGCGCCGTGCCCTGGAAGAAAATCATCGGGACGCGCGACCGACTGATCCACGGCTATTCCGAGGTGAATTTGGATGCGGTCTGGGCGATTGTTGAGCACGACCTCGCGGAATTGGATCGCGAAGTCAAACGCATCGTCGGCCAGTCCTGACGCATGCCGACGCTTGACTGGCTCAATCGCGAGCAGGCGATGCGCGTAGCGGACGCGGTGCACATAGGCGAGGGCGCAGTTCGATGCGGCAATCGGCCAGAGCTAGACCGGTACCCGTAAATTCGCTGGATTTGTTCTGGGCAACACGTTAAGCAGATTGGCTTATAGACAGATTGTTATCTCCATTCCAGTATAAATTGTTGATATGAAACCACCATTGCCGCGATCCACCGTACCGCGGCTGTACTGCGATTTGCCGCTTTCGCCCGGCGCGGAAATCGTGCTGCCCGAAGCCGCCGCCCGCCATGCGGTGACGGTGTTGCGCCTGCAAATCGGCGACACACTCAGTCTGTTCAATGGTGAGGGCGGGGAGTATAGCGCCAGCCTCGTCGCCGTGAGCAAGCGCGAAACCCGGGTGCGGCTGACCGAGTTCCATGCGGCCGAGTGTGAATCCCCGATCGAAATCACGCTGGCGCTCGGCATCTCCGCCGGCGAGCGCATGGACTACAGCCTGCAAAAGGCAACCGAACTCGGTGTCGCCGCGATTCAACCCCTGGCAACCGAGCGCAGCGTGGTAAGGCTCGCCGGCGAGCGCGCCGACAAGCGACTGCAGCATTGGCGGCATGTGGTCATTGCCGCCTGCGAGCAATGCGGCCGCAACCGCGTGCCTGCGGTTGCGCCAGTGCAGAGGCTGTTTGCCTATCTCGCAACGATCGACCGCTGCAAACGGTTGCTGCTGCTGTCGCCGGATGCGGCTACACCTTTGAAGCAGGTGCCTCCATCGAACGAGGTAGTGCTGCTGGTCGGCGCCGAAGGCGGTCTCGCGCCGGCCGAATGCGAGGCGGCTGAAGCCAGCGGATTCGAACCAGTCAGCCTGGGACCGCGCATCCTGCGCACCGAAACCGCACCGGTCGCGGCGCTGGCGGTGCTGCAGGCGCTGTGGGGCGATCTCTAGCGGGGCCCGCCGGGATCCACCGTCCCGGGCCTGTGCTGCCCCCTTTGCGTGCCGGGACAGCCTACACGTGCGCCTTGCGCACGCCGAATTCCTTGACCAGCGCGTAGATCGCCGGAATCACGATCAGCGTCAGGATGGTGGATGAAATCATTCCGCCCACCATGGGCGCCGCTATGCGACGCATGACTTCCGAACCGGTGCCGCTGCCCCACATGATAGGCAGCAAACCGGCCATGATCGCCACCACGGTCATCATTTTCGGCCGCACCCGGTCCACCGCGCCTTCCATGATGGCCGCGTATAGATCGGCGACGCTGACGTCGCCGCCTTCGGCCGCGCGCCGCGCCTTGATCGCCTCCCAGGCTTGATCAAGATAGATCAGCATGACCACGCCCGTTTCCGCCGCTACGCCGGCGAGCGCGATGAAGCCCACCGCCACGGCCACGCTCATGTTATAGCCGAGCAGCCACATCAGCCATACTCCGCCGACCAGCGAGAACGGCACCGACAGCATCACGATCAGCGTTTCGGTCATGCGCCGGAAATTCAGATACAGCAGCACGAAAATGATCATCAGCGTCAATGGCACCACGATTTTCAGTTTCGCCTTGGCGCGCTCCATGTATTCGAACTGGCCGCTCCAGGTGGCGTAGTAACCCGGCGGAAATTTCACCTGCTCGCGCACCGCTCTCTGCGCCTCGGCCACGTAGCCGCCGATGTCGCGCTCGCGGATGTCGACAAAAATGTACGCCGTCAGCAGCGCGTTCTCGGTGCGGATCGCCGGAGGTGCCTGCATCAGGCTCACGCGTGCAAGCTGTCCCAGCGGAACCATGGCGCCCCCCATGATAGGGACCAGCACCTGGCTGGCGATGGCCTGGGGGTCCTGGCGCAGTTCGCGCGGATAGCGCACGCTGACGCCGTAGCGCTCCAGACCCTCCACTGTCGTGGTCACCATCTCTCCGCCCAAGGCCGTGCCGATCACGTCCTGCAACTCGCCCACGCTCAAGCCGTAGCGCGCCAGCGCCATGCGGTCGGGTTCGATGTCGAGGTAATAGCCGCCGGTGACGCGCTCGGCGTAGGCGCTGGTGGTGCCGGGAACGGCTTTCACCACGGCTTCGATCGCCTTCGCCAGATTCTCGATCTCGGCCAGGCTCTTGCCGAACACCTTGATGCCAATGGGGGTGCGGATGCCGGTCGCGAGCATGTCGATGCGCGCTTTTATCGGCATGGTCCAGGCATTCGATACGCCCGGGATCTGCACCGCTTGGTCCATTTCGGCGATCAGCCTGTCCACCGTCATCGCCGGACGCCATTGATTCTCGGGCTTCAAATTGATCACCGTCTCGAACATTTCCACCGGCGCCGGATCGGTGGCGGTGGCGGCGCGTCCCGCCTTGCCGAATACCGATTCCACCTCGGGGAAGCTCTTGAGTATCTTGTCCTGCGTCTGCAGCAGTTCCGCCGACTTGGTGATCGACAATGACGGCAGCGTCGCCGGCATGAACAGCAACGAGCCTTCGTTCAGCACCGGCATGAATTCGCTGCCGAGCTGCATGGCGGGATAAGCGGATGCAAGCAGCGCGATCAGGGCGGCAAAGATGGTGAGCTTCTTCCAGCGCATCACCCAGGCGATAATCGGGTGGTAGATCCAGATGAGGAAGCGATTGATCGGATTCTTCTTCTCCGGCATGATCTTGCCACGAATGAACAGCAGCATCAGCACCGGCACCAGCGTGATCGACAGCAGCGCTGCTCCAGCCATGGAAAACGTCTTGGTGTAGGCGAGCGGCGTGAACATCCGGCCTTCCTGGGCTTCGAGGGTAAACACCGGCAGGAAGGAGACGGTGATGATCAGCAGGCTGAAGAACAGCGCCGGTCCGACTTCGCGGCAGGCATCGATCATGATCTGCAGGCGCGGTGCCTCCGGCGGCGCGCGCTCCAGGTGCTTGTGCGCATTTTCGATCATGACGATAGCCCCATCCACCATGGCGCCGATGGCGATGGCGATGCCGCCCAGGCTCATGATGTTGGAGGTAAGCCCCATCAGGTGCATGACGATCATCGCGATCAGCACGCCAATGGGCAGCATGACGATAGCCACCAGCGCGCTGCGCGCGTGCATCAAGAAGACGACGCACACCAGCGCCACGATGGCGCTTTCCTCGATCAAGGTGCGTTTCAGAGTGTCGATGGCGCGATGGATCAGGTCCGATCGGTCGTAGACCGTCTGCAGCGACACGCCCTGCGGCAGGCCGGATGAGATTTCCGCAATCTTGGCTTTTAGGTTGTGGATCACGTCGAGCGCGTTCTGGCCGTAGCGCGCCACGGCGATGCCCGCGACCACCTCGCCTTCGCCGTTCAGTTCGGTGAGGCCGCGGCGTTCCTCCGGCACCAGTTCGACCCGCGCGATGTCGCGGATC